>Ga0207675_100006703_pt1 | contig 10888 bp, 9 predicted proteins | sample KBSSwiS42_FD_184305 | JGI IMG/M metagenome (GOLD analysis project Ga0207675, IMG submission 184305) | Switchgrass rhizosphere microbial communities from Kellogg Biological Station, Michigan, USA - KBS Switchgrass S4-2 (SPAdes) (version 2) | ecosystem: Host-associated > Plants > Roots >...
GCGACCCGCGAAGCCGGCCAAGGAGCGCAAGGCACTGGCGCTGCCGCCGCTATCGGCGCCGATCGCCTCGGTGGTGACGGGTGTGGTGATCGGGCTGGTCATCGTCGCGCTCACGTATCTCTCCTCGCGGGGCTGCGAGGTGCTGCGCGGCAGCGGCAGCTGCGGCGCCATCGGCCTGCCCCTGCTGGTCGCGATCATGGCGCTGAGCGTGCTGCTCGGCGCCCTGCTGCTCAAGGCCTGGCAGGTCAGCGACCCGATGAGCTCGTCGTTCCTTGCCGTCGGGCTGGTCGCGGTGGTTGCCATGCTCTTCCTCCTCCCTTCCATCGACGAGTGGTGGATGGTGATCGTGATCCCGGCCCTGGGCGCGCTGACGTACCTACTGGCGTGGTGGGTCACCTACACCTTCATCGACGCCGAGGACGACGAGGCTGAGGAGCCGGAGGACGCCGGCATCCGCGGGCTCTAGCCGGGGTCAGCCGACCAGGATGCAGAACGGGTGGCCCGCCGGGTCGGCCAGCACGTACAGCGCCTCCTCCGGGTCGTCGGTCCGGTCGAGGAGCAACGTCGCCCCGAGCCGTTCCGCCCGGACACGGTGCCGCTCCAGCTCAGCGACCGTGGACACCCGGAAGTCCAGGTGCATCTGCTTCGGTACGTCGTGCGTGGGCCAGGTGGGCCGGTCCAGGGTCGGCACCTCCTGGAAGGCCAGCACGCGGCCGCCGTCGGCGTCGACGAGCACGAGCCAGTCCTCGCCGTCGGCGCTGCCGTCGGCTGGTGGCTCGTCGCCCGGGCGGTAGCGCACGCCCAGCAGCACGCGGTAGAACTCGGCGAGCCCCCGGACGTCGGTGGCGTCCAGGGCGGTGTGCATCAGCTCCGGAAAGCCGGACACGCCTGCCTCCTGTCGGTCGGTCAGAGCCGCGCGGCGACCAGCTCCGCGATCTGCACGGTGTTGAGCGCGGCACCCTTGCGCAGGTTGTCGTTGCTGACGAACAGCGCCAGGCCGCGCTCGTCGTCGACCCCGGGGTCGTGCCGCAGCCGGCCGACGTACGACGGGTCGCGGCCCGCCGCTTGCAGCGGGTTCGGCACGTCGGACAGCTCGACGCCGGGCGCGTCGGCCAGGATCTCGCGTGCCCGGGCCACGGTCAGCGGCCGCTCGAACTCGGCGTTGATCGCCAGCGAGTGCCCCGTGAACACCGGCACGCGCACGCAGATCCCACTGACCCGGAGGTCGGGGATGCCGAGGATCTTGCGCGTCTCGTTGCGCAGCTTCTTCTCCTCGTCGGTCTCGTCGAGGCCGTCGTCGACGATCGAGCCCGCGAGCGGAACCACGTTGTAGGCGATGGTGCGCTGGTACTTCACCGGCGCCGGGAAGTCGATCGCCTCGCCGTCGTAGGCCAGCTCGCGCGCCTTGTCACCGGCGGCGACGACCTGGTCTGCGAGCTCGTCCACGCCGGCGACGCCGCTGCCGCTGACCGCCTGGTACGTCGACGCGACCAGCCGGACCAGTCCCGCCTCGTCGTGCAGCGGCTTCAGCACCGGCATCGCCGCCATCGTGGTGCAGTTCGGGTTGGCGATGATCCGGCGGCCGGAGAGCGCGAGGTCGATGGTGTCGGGGTTGACCTCGCTCACCACCAGCGGCACCTCGTCGTCCATCCGCCACGCGGAGCTGTTGTCGACCACCACCACCCCTGCGTCGGCGAACCGGGGCGCCAGCGCCCGCGAGGCGGTGGCGCCGGCGGAGAAGACGGCGATGTCGAGCCCGCTCGGGTCGGCGGTCTCCGAGTCCTCGACAGTGACCTGGCGCTGGCCGAACGGCAGCACCGTGCCGGCCGAGCGTGAGGACGCGAAGAACCGCACCTCCTCGACCGGGAAGCCGCGCTCCAGCAGGATCTGCCGCATCGCGACCCCGACCTGGCCAGTCGCACCGACCACGCCCAGGCGTACGGCCTTGCTCTTGGGATGGGTCATCGTCCGGTGCCGCCGTAGACCACGGCCTCGACCTCGTCGGCGTCGAGCTCGAACGCCGAGTGGGTGGCGGCGACGGCGGCGTCGACGTCGGCCTCGTCGACGACCACCGAGATCCGGATCTCGGACGTCGAGATCATCTCGATGTTGACGCCGGCCGCGGCGAGAGCGGTGAAGAACTTCGCGGTGACGCCCGGGTGGGAGCGCATGCCGGCGCCGATCAGCGACACCTTGCCGATCTGGTCGTCGTAGAGCAGGGAGGCGAAGCCGACCTCGTCCTGCAGCGCTGCGAGCGCCTGCATCGCCGTCTGCCCGTCGGTGCGGGGCAGCGTGAACGAGATGTCGGTGAGGCTGGTGGCGGCGGCGGAGATGTTCTGGACGATCATGTCGAGGTTGATGCCGGACCCGGCGAGCGCCTCGAAGATCCGGGCAGCCTCGCCGACCTTGTCCGGGACACCGACCACGGTGATCTTGGCCTCACTGCGGTCGTGCGCCACGCCGGCGATGATCGCTTGTTCCATGTCCCTGTCCTTCAGTTCGTCGATGGAGCCGGCGATCCACGAGCCGTTGCGGTTGCTGAACGACGAGCGGACGTGGATCGGGAGGTCGAAACGACGGGCGTACTCGACGCACCGCAGGTGCAGGATCTTCGCACCGCACGCGGCCATCTCGAGCATCTCCTCGTAGGTGACCTGGTCGAGCTTGCGCGCCGTCGGCACGATCCGCGGGTCGGCGGTGAACACCCCGTCGACGTCGCTGTAGATCTCGCACACGTCGGCCTCGAGCGCTGCTGCGAGCGCGACCGCCGTGGTGTCGGAGCCGCCGCGACCGAGCGTGGTGATGTCCTTGGTGCCCTGGCTGACCCCCTGGAAGCCGGCCACGATCGCGATCGCCCCGGCCTGCAGCGCCTGCTCGATCCGGCCCGGCGTGACGTCGATGATCTTGGCCCGACCATGGGCTCCGTCGGTGATCACGCCGGCCTGGCTGCCGGTGAACGAGCGGGCGTCGAGGCCGAGGTTGCCGATCGCCATCGCCAGCAGCGCCATCGAGATCCGCTCCCCCGCGGTCAGCAGCATGTCGAGCTCGCGCGGGGCCGGCAGTGGGGAGACCTGCTCGGCGAGGTCGATCAGCTCGTCGGTGGTGTCGCCCATCGCGGACACCACGACCACGACGTCGTTGCCGGCCCGCCGGGTGTCGGCGATGCGCTGGGCGACGCGCTTGACGCCGGCGGCGTCGGCGACCGAGGAGCCGCCGTACTTCTGCACGACAACACCCACAGCGGATCCCTCCAGCCTGCGGATCGGGGAAAGGTCGTGGCCGAGTCTATCGAGGGTCGGGCTCGGCCTTCGCGCTGTCCAGCACTGCGGACGCCTCCTCGATCACGTCCTGCTCGCCCTCGATGTCGGTGTCGAGCCGGTCGTGGCTGACGATCGACTGGAGCGCGCGGAGTGCCCCGCTGGCCTCGTTGCCCCAGTGGGCGACGTAGGAGAACTGCCACCACCAGAGCGCCTCGGCCACGTTGCCCGCCCGGAAGTGGCGCAGGCCGTTGGCCAGGGCCGTCGCGATGCTGGTCAGCTCGTCGGACAGCTTGGCCCCCACCAGCTCGGGGTCGTACGGGTCGAAGTTGTAGACATAGGCGTCGACGCCGTCGAGCAGCGCCGCGAGCCGTTCGCGCATCGCGTCGAGGTCGGGGTCGGGCCCGACGTCGGGCTGGAACTCCTCCTCCAACCCGAAGTCGCTCTGGGCGCCGAGCCGGGCACCGGCGAGCAGGATCTGGCTCACCTCGAGCAGCAGGAGGGGTACGGCGCTGCCGCCGGCCTCCTCGCGGGAGATCGCCTGCAGCGCGACCAGGTAGCTCTCGGCCTGGTCGGCGATCTGCTGCGCGAAGTCCTCGACGTCGAAGTCGCTCACGGGTTCCTCTCGTCACTCACTGGCACTGCGCCGGCCCGCGAAGGCCCGGCCGAGCGTGATCTCGTCGGCGTACTCGAGATCACCACCCACGGGCAGTCCACTCGCCAGCCGGGTCACGGTCAACCCCATCGGGACCAGCATCCTGGTGAGATACGCCGCAGTCGCGTCGCCCTCGATGTTCGGGTCCATGGCCAGGATGATCTCCGTGACCGCGCCGTCGTTGAGTCGCGCGATCAGCTCGCGTACGCGCAGCTGCTCGGGGCCGATGCCGTCGAGCGGCGAGATTGCTCCGCCGAGCACGTGGTAGCGGCCCCGGAACTCGCGGGTGCGCTCGATCGCGACCACGTCCTTGGGCTCCTCGACCACGCAGATCAGCGCGTCGTCACGGCGCGGGTCGCGGCAGATCCGACACTGCTCCTCCTCGGAGACATTGCCGCAGGTCGAGCAGAACCGGGCCCGCACCTTGACCTCGAGCAGGGCGTCGGCGAGACGTCGTACGTCGGCCGGATCGCTCGCGAGCAGGTGGAAGGCCAGCCGCTGCGCGCTCTTGGGCCCGACGCCGGGCAGCCGGCCCAGCTCGTCGATCAGGTCCTGCAGCGCGCCTTCATACACCGAAGCCGCCGGGCAGGCCGGGCGCGCCGGGGTCCGCGCCACCGGGGCCACCGAGAGCACCCAGACCGCCGGCCATCGGGCCGAGCTTCTCCTGGGCGAGCGCATCGGCCCGGGACTTCGCGTCGCGGTAGGCCGCGACCACGAGGTCGCCCAGGTCGGCGAGGCTGTCGGGGTCGTCGGGGTCGAACGAGCCGGCCCTGACCTGCACCCCGACCAGCTCGCCGGTGCCGCTGACCGTGGCCGTCACCAGCCCACCGCCGACGGTGCCGTCGACGGTGGTCCCGGCCAGCTCGGCCTGGGCGGACATCAGCTGCTCCTGCATGGCCTGGGCCTGCTGGAGCAGGGCACCCATGTCGAACCCCTCACCGAACGGGTTCTCGCTCATCTCGTCTCCTTCTGAGAAGCTCATTCGTGGGGAATCTCCTCGATCACGGTGGCGCCCAGCTCGCGCCGGAGCAGCTCTGCTCCCTGGAGCCCGCTCTCGTCAGCGTCGGCGTCGTCACGGTCGGCCTCGGCGTCGGGGTCGTCTGTTGGCGCGCTCGACTCCTGCAGCGCCCCGCGGCGTGTGGCGGTGATGCCCTCGCGTGCCTGGGCCACTGCACGTCGAGGTGCGCCCTTCGCGCGCTCCTCGGCAACGATCTCCGGCGAGGGGGGTCGTGGCGGCGACGACTCGCCGGAGGCAGCCCAGTCCGGAGGCGTGTCGGGCACCGCCGGCGGGTCCGGTGCCGCGGCCATCCGGGGCTCGACCGCCGGCTTCGTCACCCTGGGGGGCGGCGACGCGCCCGGCTGTGCGGACGGGTCGATGATCGCCTCGACCTTCCAGTCGGCGCCCACCATGTCGATCAGCGCCTGGCGCAGGATCTCGTCGCTGCCGCCGCCGGCGAACGACTCCCGGGCGCCGGCGTTCTTGAAGCCGAGCGTGAGCACGTTGCCCTCGACGCCCACGACCTGGGCGTTCTGGCTGAGCAGCATCCACGTGAAACGACGCATGGTCTTGATCCGCTCGAGCAGGTCGGGCCAGATCCGGCGGACATCGGCGAGGCCGAGGCCGCTGGAGGCCGACGGTGCCGCGCGGGTCCCGCCAGGATCGACCGGCGCCTGGGGCTCCGCCACCGGCTGGGGCTCGACCACGCGCGGCTGCTCGACGGCCGGCCGTGCCTCGGACCTGGCCTCGGGCTCGGGTGGTGTCGAGGTGCTCGAGCCTCGGTGCTCGACCATCGGGGCCGGCGCGGTGGACGGCGCAGGTTGTTCGACACGCTCGACACGCTCGCTGCTCAGGACAGGCCCTTCGACACGCTCGCTGCGCTCGCTGCTCAGGACAGGCCCTTCGACACGCTCGCTGCGCTCGCTGCTCAGGACAGGCATCCCGCCGATGCTGATCCGGCGCTCCACCCGGTCGAGCCGGGCGGCGAGGCCTTCGGTGCCGTGGTCGGCTCCGGGCAGCAGCACCCGGGCGCAGATCATCTCCAGCAGCAGCCGTGGGGCGGTGGCGCCGCGCATCTCGGTGAGGCCGGCGGCCAGCAGGTCGGCCGCCCGGACCAGTTCGGACTTGCCGAACCGGGCCGCCTGCGCGACCAGCCGCTCGGCCTGGTCCTCCGGCACGTCGATCAGGCCGGAGGCCGACGCGTCGGGCACCGCGGCGATGATCACGAGGTCACGGAGCCGGCGCAGGACGTCTTCGGTGAAGCGGCGCGGGTCCTGGCCGCTCTCGATCACCTTGTCGACGACAGCGAACACGGTGGACCCGTCGGCGGCCGCGAACGCGTCGACCACCTCGTCGAGCAACGCGTCGGGCGTGTAGCCGAGGAGCCCGGTCGCGACGTCGTACGTCACACCGTCGGGACCGGCTCCGCCGAGCAGCTGGTCGAGCACGGAGAGCGTGTCGCGGGCGGACCCGCCGCCGGCGCGGACCACGAGCGGGAGCGCGGCCGGGTCGATCCGGACGCCCTCCTTGTCACACAGCCCGGAGAGGTACGTCGAGAGCGTGCGTGGCGGGATCAGCCGGAACGGGTAGTGGTGCGTGCGCGACCGGATGGTCGGCAGCACCTTCTCGGGCTCGGTCGTGGCGAAGATGAACTTGATGTGCTCGGGCGGCTCCTCGACCAGCTTGAGCAGCGCGTTGAACGCCGCCGTGGTGACCATGTGGGCCTCGTCGATGATGTAGACCTTGTAGCGGCTGCTGACCGGTGCGAAGAACGCCCGCTCGCGCAGGTCGCGGGCGTCGTCGACGCCGTTGTGGGACGCCGCGTCGATCTCGATCACGTCGAGTGAGCCCGGACCGCCGCGAGCGAGGTCACGGCACGACTGGCACTCGCCGCACGGGTCGGCGACCGGCGCCTTCTCGCAGTTGAGCGACCGGGCCAGGATCCGGGCGCTCGTGGTCTTGCCGCAGCCACGCGGGCCGGAGAAGAGGTAGGCGTGGTTGACCCGGTTGTTGGCGAGCGCGGCGCGCAGCGGCTCGGTCACGTGGTCCTGGCCGATCACCTCGGCGAAGGACTCCGGCCGGTAGCGGCGGTACAGCGCGAGGGAGGGCTCCACGCCTGAACCCTAACCAGCCCCTCTGACAAGACAACCGCGGGACGAGGAAGGGTGCGGGGAAGGGATGGAAAGGCCCCCCATGCACCCGACAGAGCTTGCCTGCCCTTGCTGCCTTCCGGCCCTGGGGGAGTTCGGCCAGATGTCGCCGCACGGGGGGTTGGCCCGAAGTGTAGAGGAGGGTGGGGGGTCGATCCGAATCCGGGCCGGCCCCCCGCTACCGGGCCGATTTCGGCGGCAAGGCCCCCCGACGGTAGCCTCTCCGGCGGAGGATTCGCCTAGTGGCCTATGGCGCTCGCTTGGAAAGCGGGTTGGGTTAACGCCCTCAGGGGTTCGAATCCCCTATCCTCCGCCAGTAGTAAGGCGGCTCTGACCTGGGCCTTCATGGACCAGGGCAGAGCGCCTTTGCGGCTCAGGTGCTGAAATATGTGCTAAGCCCCATCGAGATGCGCTGCAAAGCGATCCACTGCGGCCTTCTGCATCGTGGGCGTGACGTGGCTGTAGATGTTCATCGTCGTGGTGATCGTGGAGTGCCCAAGACGCTCTTGAACGACCTTCGGGTGCTCCCCCAGCTCGAGCAGCAGGGTCGCGTGCGTATGCCGCAGGCCCTTAAGGGTGACTCGCGGCAGTTCGTCGATTTCGGCCTGCGCCCGCTGGACGCGGGAGGTCCAGCGCCGGCTGACCTCGTTGGGCGAGCGGATCTCGCCCGCGTCGTTCCCGAACACGTAGGAGTCCGCGCGGGCGAGGCTCAGCGAGATGACTCCCCGCTTCGCCTTGTACGCCTTGAGCACGGCGAGGGTCTCGGAGTCGATGTCGAGAACTCGGGCTGATCCTGTCTTCGTGGTCTTCGCCTTGTTGCGTTCGACCACATCGGCGGCCCGCCTGATCCCGAGCCTTCCAGTGATGAAGTTCAGATCGCCCCAGCGCAGCGCAAGCGCCTCGGAGCGACGCATGCCGGTGTAGGCGATGGTGCGCCACAGCGGGTAGAGCTCGTCATCGAACTCGTCGTGATTCCAGGCCAGGAATGCGTGGAGCTGCGGACCGGTCCAGGTGATGATCTCTGGCTTCTGTGCACGCACTTGACCGACGCGGGGAGGGTTGACGGTGCGCTTCTTCTTGGCGGGGTTCAGCAGGATCAACCCGTCGTCGACGGCGGCGTCGAGCATTGCGGCCAGCAGGACGTGGACCTTGGAGACGGTGTTGGCCGACAGCGGCTTCCCGTACCCCGGTCCGTCGCGGCGGCCGGAGGTCTCGAGCTGTCGGTAGTGGGCCGCGATCCTGGTGGCGGTGAGCTTGTCGAGCTGGATTGCGCCTAGGTAAGGGGTGACGTGGTTGCGGATGATCTTCTGGTAGCCCTGGATGGTGGAGTTCTGCAGCCGCAGCCCGGCGATCCAGCGTTCGGCGTACTCGCCGATGGTGGGGGCCTTGGCCTGGAACCGGGCGTTGGACTTTTTCTTCGCCAATGCCTCCGCGAGCACTCGTTGTGCCGCGTCGAGGCTCTTGAACCCTCCGCGTGTGAGCCGCGTGTCGCCGAGCTCGGGCCGCTCGGGGTCCTTAGGGACATAGATCTGGAACCTCCACCGGTGACCACCCTGGGTCGCGTAGGACGTGATCGATCCCGCGTGCCGGGAGCGAGAACGCCGGACCGGCTTCTCCGACATCTCAAGCCCACCCGTCAGCCGCGGCGTCACGAGGCGCGGGCAGGGCATCGGGGTCGAGCATGAGGAGTCGGACGCGAGCAGCATCGCGACGCGCGCGGAATGAGGCCAACCGCTCCTCGTAGGTGCTGCGGTGCATCTGGTTGCCCTTGCCGTCCTCTGCGTACTGCACCATGAGGTTCTCGTAGTAGTGGATGGAACTGACCGCCGAGAAGTACTCGTCCTTCCAGTAGCGGGCGAGGTCTTCGGTGGTGAATTTGGCCTGACCCCGGACCCACGCCTGGATCTCCTCGAGGTTGTACTGGCCGCTGGGCACGCCGGTTGGAGGAGAGGCACCCTCGGGTGGGGCCAGCAGTGTCGCCGGCGTCGTCTGCAGGATGTAGGCGAAGACGGTCAGGTCGTCGACGTCCACTCGCCGGTCGCCGTTCTCGATCTTGCTCAGCGCCGAGGGCGACATCGACCGTCCGGTCTCCTTGACCCGCTCGGAGAACGTACGCAGGTCCATACCGATCGCCTGCCGCGCGCTGCGCAAGTTTGCCGCTACATGCGCGTTCGTGTTTCCAGCCGGGTTTCCTCGTTGGCGTGACTCCATGTAGGAAACATACATCGTCACTCTTGAAACACCAAGCGCGAACGTGTACAGTCAGGGTCCCGCAGGACGCGGGATGCAGGGAGATGCGACATGAGAGCAGCCACCATGACCATCGAGACGCTGCGCAGCGCGCCCAACCTGGTCATCACCCGCACCGACGCCGCAGCAGCGCTCGGCGTTGACCCCCGGACGGTCACGGCCGGTATCGAGAATGGCACGATCCCCTCGGTCAAGCTCGGCCGACGCGTGCTGATCCCACGGGAAAAGTTCCTCAGGCTCTTCGATCCCGACGACTGACTCGCCCTTGGCTTCGAGACTCGATCGCCCGCTCCGACGGAACGCTCGAGGAACGTCGTGCATGCCACCCAACGTGGCGGACGGCCCGGGTTCGCGGCCAGATGAGTGCGCCTGACGACAACCAGGCTGTGAATGGGGTCAGCCCGGACTGCCCCGACCTACAGAATTCGAGCTGGCTCCAGGACTACAGAGTCCCGAGGAAATGCGGCGTCACCAGTTGCCCACCGCTCACCGGGCATGCCTTCGGACGGGCCTTGCGGGACGCTCGTCCGGGCGCACGGCACTTGTCCTGCGTTGTGGGCGGAATGGGCGCATCGCCGGACAGCGGTTCCGGTCAGGGAACCTCGTGTGGAAAGCCAGGGCATAGTGCCGTGACTGATTCAAACCCAGTATCCCCACCAGCACGAAAACGGGCCCCTGACCTGCGGCGGAGCAGAATCAGGGGCTGTTCTGTATCAGGCGCGGACCCAATGCGTGTCCAAGCGGCCTCGTCGAGGGAGGCGGAGCGATGAAGAACTCCCCTGTGCACTAAAGCCATGTCCCAGATCACCACCACGCAGAGATACCTGCACGGCATGCGGCGATGCCGACCAGAAAAACCTCGACGCCCTCAACCCGCATCCGCATCCAGGTAGCCCCACCCCGATGACGGCACGACCTGCATCTCGCGTGTGGGTGGCCGCGGGGTCGAATCCTTCGCGGTCAAGGCGAGTTGGAACCCTGAGGCCTGCTCAACCGACGTGGACGTGCGGTCGCTTCTTCCGGCGGGGCTCCGCCTGGCGAAGAACCTCCCGCGTGACGGGGGCAACCTCGCCGACCCCGAAGAACAGGAAGCGCAAGAAATTGGACGCCGGGTTGCCCTCGGTCCACTCGAAGTAGATGTGCGGCCGAACCCCCGTCGCATCGCGGATCTCCAGCAGCATGGCAGCAAGAGCGTTGGGCACGGTCGGAGACTGGAGGTTGATGACGCGGTAGACGTCGTGCAGGACCTCGCCGAAGACCTCGACCACGCCCTCGAAATCGGAGGGGTCAGTGATGGTGACCTCGACGAAGATGATGTCGCCGGCATCGGGAAGGTCGTTGTCCTCGACGATCTGCTTGAGCTTCTCGGAGTACTCGATGCGGTCCCGTGCGTCCGGTTCGTTGGCTACCAGGCGGATGGTGCGACGTGCGCAGTCTCGCAGGAACCGTTGCGAGGACGCGTCGAAGACCACCTCCGTGGTGCGCAGCTCGAAGGCGCGCAGAAGTCGCGACAGGCTCGACAAAAAGACGATGACGGCGATGAAGAACCCGGCGATCTTCACACCGTCAGGACGCTCGC
>Ga0207675_100006715_pt1 | contig 10879 bp, 8 predicted proteins | sample KBSSwiS42_FD_184305 | JGI IMG/M metagenome (GOLD analysis project Ga0207675, IMG submission 184305) | Switchgrass rhizosphere microbial communities from Kellogg Biological Station, Michigan, USA - KBS Switchgrass S4-2 (SPAdes) (version 2) | ecosystem: Host-associated > Plants > Roots >...
GGCAGCTGCGTGGTTGTTGTCGGGGTGACGTCGCTGCTCGTCGCGATCGCGGTGGCATAGTCCCGGCTTGGCCACAACTGGTTGCTGAGCACTGCCACGACTGCGGCGGTTGCCGCCGCCACACGCACGACCGTTCGCAACAGACGGCCTTTCGATGTTTTCACGACCTCGCTTGCGGCGACGACCGAGCCGTCGGGACCAAGCAGTTCGACAACGTATTCGCTTCCCGGGAGATCAACGAACCAAAACTGGCCGAGTTCATCGGCCGTTGCCTGCTGCAGCGCTTCGCCCGTGCGGATGTCGCGCAGCACCACGCGGGCGCGGGGAATCGATGCATTCAGCGAGTTCTGCGCGAGGCCGACGAGCGCGTTATCCGTGCCGCCGAGCGCCGCGATCGCGCCCGGTGCGAATTCGTCCTGCGTGTCATCGATGACGGCAGAACCCTGCGGCGTCGGTACGAGCTCGGTTGAAGAAGACAGGTCACCGATGAACGGCCGGCGAGTTGAAGCGGATGCTGCACCGGCATATCGCGCCGCGTCGATTGTTCGAGCCTCGAGCACCGCCGCGGGTGCGTAGCGCCAGATCGACTGAGCGCGCGCGGGTCGGAATTGCGGCCAGCTGACAAACGACACCACGGCCACGACGACGATGGCCTGAATGCCGAAGTGCGCACGTCTCATGGCTTTCGCAACCAATATCGGCCCGTGACGGTATTCGCAACAGACTGGGGTGTAACTCGAGATGACACGAGAGCGAATTATGGAACAATTTTCGGGTCACTGGATGAGCTTGACCGTTCCTCAGTTGTCCCGATGAATCAACGACTTAAAGGTCGGTCACTTCGAGCCCAGCACCGCCACGGTCTCAATGTGTGCAGTATGGGGAAACATGTCCACGGGCTGAAGCGAGACAACGCGATAGCCGTACCCGCAGATTCGGGGCAGCTCGCGGGCGAGCGCCTCGGGATTACAGGAGACGTAAGTCGCCCACCGCGGTTTGAGACGGCCAAAGACTTCACGCAGGACTGGTGCCGAGCACCCCTCGCGTGGCGGATCCAGGACCACGGCTTCGGCGTTACGGAGTGAAGGCAATGCCGCTTCAACGCGCCGCGCCAGGAAACGACAACGGCGGCGTGCCGCACCGTTCAATTTCAGCGCGGCTTCGCCATCAGCCACCGCAATGCGATTCTCCTCGACCGCAAGTACTTCGTGTCCCGCCGCCGCAAGCGGTATCGCGAACAAGCCGCTGCCGGCGTAGAGGTCCAGTACACGCGCTGCGGACGACATGGCGGCGAGCACGAGTCGAACGAGGAGTTCAGCCGCCTCGACGTTGGTCTGGAAAAAGGCAGTGGGCGACATCAGCAGTGAAGCCCCGGCGACCCCCTCTCGCATTCGGGTCGAGCCGGACAAGTGGCGCGTTGTCGGCCCGAAGATGAATGCGTCATCCCGATCGTGCAGATTGACGTGCAACGACGTCGGCCGCATCTGCTCCAGCAACTGCCGCGTAGCGGTCCGAACCTGACGGTCACGGTCGTGCGACACGACGAGCGTTGCCATCAGTTCACCGGTGCGTCGTCCAACTCGAAGGGCGAGACTGCGCAGCGTTCCGCGCCCTCCGGCAGCGGCGCGAATGCCGGCCGCCGCGAATGTGTCGCGCGCGCGGAAGGCGAAGTCGTTTCCACGCTCGTCGTGCACCGGACATTCCACAACTGGAATGACGCGCCGCGACCCGCGAACGTAGTGCCCCATTGTCAAGGTCGAACCGCGATTGCCAAATACGAAATGCACTTTGTGGCGGTATCCCCACGGTTCGTCGAGCGCTGTGGCCAGCGTGGGTAGCGCGCCTGGCGCTTCAGGCATGTTGGCGCGGACAAGTCGATCGACGAGTTCCGTCTTGAACCGAAGTTGTTCGGGATATGCGATGTGCTGCCACGTGCAGCCCCCACACGGGCCGACGCCCGGTTTGGCGTCGACGCCGAAATGGCGGCAACGGGGCGTGATGCGATGTGGCGATGCGCGGAGGATCTCGACGAGAGATACGACCGCCGGCCCGCGTCCGCGCTCGACGACGCGGATTCGAACGCGCTCGCCGGGGATGGTGAAAGGAACGGCGATCCGGCGTCCATTCGAGGTTGCGACCCCGTCGCCGTTGGGCGCGAGCGCCTCGATGTCGACGGTCAACTCACATTCAAAAGTTCGACGTCGAAGACCAGCGTAGCATTCGGGGGAATCACGCCTCCGGCGCCCTGCGCTCCATATCCGAGCGCGGGAGGGATGGTAAGCGTCCGTTGTCCACCGACCTTCATTCCAGCAACACCCTGGTCCCAGCCCGGAATCACTTCTCCAGCGCCCAGGCGGAATGTGAACGGCTCGTTCCGATCGCGCGAGCTATCGAACTTGCGGCCCTTGTGATCGGATGTTCCCTCGTCGTACAGCCAGCCCGTATAGTGCACCTGCACGCGGCGCCCTGGCGTGGCCTCCTCGCCGGTGCCGGCCTTCACGTCCTGCTTCATCAGTTGGGTGATGTTGGATTGCCCCATGTTGTCTCCACCGCATGCGGCAAGCACGCTGATGAGCAGAGCAGTCGCCACACGTTTCATTTCTTGATTATAGGTGGCACTGGCATTGCTCCCGTGCGCGTCCGTGCACGGTTTTCGCGTCGCCATCGCAGGAACAGGCCTGGCGGGCCTGTCGGCGGCTTGTGAACTTGCCCGTGCCGGCGCCGCCATAACACTTCTGGACGCTCGGTCCTATACCGGCGGTCGGGTGCGGACCATCCGCGAATTTGCCGCACAACAACATGGAGAGCTGGGCGGCGAATTCATCGACGGCGACCAGAAGGAAATCATCGATCTGTGCCGCCGATTCGACCTGCCGCTCAGACGGATTCTGCGCAGCGGGTTTACGCACCGATTCCGCGACGCCGGCGGGACGTATCACGTGGGCCGGACGGCGGCATGGGACGCATTGCGCGACTGCTTATCGCCGCTGATGCGCCGTTACAAGCTCGCCCGAGGCGACTCGTCGTCCGAGGCCATCCGCGAAATGGCGACGATGTCGCTGAGCGACTGGTTGCGGCAATCGAATGCACCCGCGAACGTCCATCACATCGCGAACGCGCTCCGCGCGTTCTTTCTTGCGGATCCCGCTGAGATCTCCGTTCTGCCCGTCGTCGAGCAGCTGGCCAAAGGGGGCGCGCCTTCGCAGGCCGAGTTCTATCGGATCGACGGAGGAAACGATCGCCTCGTTGACGCGCTGCTGCGAGCCGCGGGAGGGCGCGTGCTCCTCGAACACGTCATCCGGTCGGTCGCCAACGCGTTGGATCGAGTTGTCATCACGGTCACAGATCCGTCGGGCCTGACACAGCAGATCGAGGCGGACTATCTCTTGATGACGCTGCCTGCGTCCACCTTGCGCCACGTCGACATTCAACCGCGACTACCCGAGGATCAACGCCGCGCCATCGACCGTCTTGCCTACGGGTGTGCGACAAAGGTGTTGCTGCAAAGTTCGAGGAAATTGTTCAACCACCGTCATGCCCGCGCCTTCGCCACCGACGACTGCCTCGGTGCGTTTTGGGATGCGAGCGAGGAGCAGGGCGATCAAGCCTCGATCGTCTCGTTTCTCGCTGGTGGATCCGCGAGCCCCTGCCTGCGCGACAAGGCGGCGAGTGGTGGTCAGGCTCTGCTGTCCGACCTGTGCTGGCTCGGCCTCGACCGATCGCCTGTCACCGCCGTGCACATCGGCGACTGGACGGCGGACCCGTGGGTGCGTGGTGGGTACGCCTTCTTCGATCCTGAATTCGACCCGGCGTGGCGAGCGGTGCTGACGCGCCGCGCCGGTCGCATTGTCTTTGCCGGTGAGCATACGAGCGAGCGGTGGCAGGGATACATGAACGGCGCCGTCGAGTCGGGACAGCGCGCAGCGCGCGAGCTTCTTGCCATTCCGTAGCGCCGTCGGTTCGTCTGCTTCAGTACACAATAAGGACGGAGGTGGTTGTGGCTATTCGCCGCGGCGTTGCCGTCGTTGTCGCCATCATCGCGTTTGGCGTGCTCGTCTCTTTCACGGGCATCGGGCTCGTGTATCTGCTGGTCTCGCGTGGACCCTCCATTCAGGACGATTCGACGCTGGTGCTGCGCCCCGGTGGTGAGCTTCAGGAAACGGTACCGGCCGACGTCGTCGGTCAGCTCTTCGCGCGAGACACCATGACGGTGCGCGGTTTCGTCGACAGCCTGCGTCTCGCAAAGCGCGACCCGCGCGTCACGGGTGTTCTGCTGATGCCCTCGTCCATCGACTCGCCGTACTGGGCAAAAGTGCAGGAGATGCGCGACGCTGTGCTCGATTTCCGTAAGTCGGGAAAAGTCGTGGTGGGGTTCCTGGAATACGGAGGCGATCGCGAGTATTACTTGGCGAGCGCCGCGGATCGCGTTTTCCTCCTGCCCACCAGCTCGCTCGACATCACAGGCATCGCTTCATACGAGGTTTTTCTGCGCGGCGCCTTCGACAAGCTCGGAGCCTATCCCGATTTTCTGCAGATTGGTGCCTACAAGACCGCGGTCAACCAGCTGACGCAAAAAACGTTTACGCCCGAGCATCGCGAGATGGCCGAGTCGCTCAACGACGACATGTACCAGCAATTGGTGCGCGGCATCGCGTCCGCTCGAAAGAAAACGGAAGCCGAGACGCGACTGCTGCTCGACCAGGGGCCATTCGCACCTGAGGATGCGGTTCGAAACGGTTTGGTCGACGGGCTTGCCTACGAAGACCAGCTCGATGATCAGGTGCCGCAGCTCCGCCAAGGTGGCGAGATGCGTCGGGTCGAGGGTAGCGAATATCAACGCGTCACGCCGCGTTCCGTTGGAGTACGAACAGGGTCCCGCATCGCCGTGCTCTACGCGTCGGGTGTGATTGCGTCCGGAAAGAGTGGCTACAACCCCGGATCAGGGATGGTTGTCGGGTCCGACACCTTCGTCGAGCAGCTGCGCCGTGTCAGAGATGATGAGTCGATCAAGGCGATCGTGCTGCGCGTGGATAGCCCGGGCGGATCCGGCGCCGCGTCGGACGTGATGTGGCGTGAGCTGACGATCACACGTGATCAGAAGCCGGCGCGTCCGCTTGTCGTTTCGATGTCCGATCTCGCCGCCTCGGGCGGGTACTACATTTCCGCGCCAGGACAAGTCATCGTCGCGCAGCCTGGAACCCTGACCGGCTCCATAGGCGTGTTCGGCGGGAAGGTCGTCATCGACGGCACGCTGTCGAAAGTCGGCGTCACCACGGAGACCGTCAAGGCCGGCAGGAATTCGGACCTCGCCTCGCCGTTCACGCGCTTCTCTCCGGAGCAGCGCATGAAGATGGGCGAGTACATGGCGAGCTTCTACAGGACGTTCATCACGAAGGTCGCGGAAGGTCGGCACACGACACCTGAAAAAATCGATGCGATCGGACAAGGTCGCGTCTGGACCGGTGCGCAGGCGAAGGAGCGCGGACTCGTGGACGCGCTCGGCGGTCTCGACACGGCGGTCGCGATCGCAAAAGCGCGCGCCCATATTCCGGCCGATGAGGACGTGGAGCTGGTGATGTATTCGGGACGGCGAAGCTTGTACGAGGCGCTCACCGAGCTGAGTCGCTCGTCGTCTTCGTTCACATCCTGGGGAGTGTTGCTGAGTGCGGCCGAACGTCAGGCGATGGCGTCACTCGTCGCGCCGGTTACGACATTCCGGCGCGGCGAGCCACTTGCGTTGATGCCCTTTGCGTTCGTGCGGTGACTAGGTGCCGATGATTCTCTTGGCGACGTCTGGATAGACCTGAATCTTCATCGCCTGCTTCGACTTCGTCATATAGGAGTCGAAGAATTGTGCACGGCGCTCGTTGAGCAGCTGCGTCCGGAACGTCTCTTTAGCTGTCCTGAACGCGTCGGGCGTCACGTCCTGTCGCTCGGCAACGCGGACGATCACGGTCCCGGTCGGCGTGGTAATCGGATCGCTGACGCCGCCCGCGGGCAGCGTAAACGCAGCCTTGTCAATCTCCTGGCTGACGCCGACATCAGGAATTGGCGAATTGCGGGTGATCAGCTGCGTATCCTTGGCTTCCAGCCCCTGGGCCTTGGCTGCCGCCGCGAAGTCTTTCGCGGATCGGAGCGCCGCTGCAATCTCGCCCGCCCTTTGTTTGCTCAAGTCCGTCGCACGGACTTTGATCACGTCCTCACGTACACGATCCTTGACTTCATCCAGATTGGGCACGTACGGCTCGCGCCTGCCGGTGACCGTGATGTACATCGGACCGCGCGGTGACTGCAGAGCGCGGCTCACTTCGCCGTCCTTCAGCTGAAACGCCTGGTTGGTGACCTCGGGCGTCGGGCCAATGCCAGGGACCGGTTCGTCGCGCGCGAACAACGCCGTTTCGCTCACAACCAGACCCGCTTCTTTCCCGACCGTATCGAGATCTGCCGGTTTCTTGACACGCGTATCGAGGTCGCGGGTACGGTCGGCAACCTGCTGGTCGAGGCGCTGCGCGGTCAGCGTGCCCTGGATCTGCGTGCGCACGTCATCCAACGGGCGCGTCCCCGCCGCTTTCTTGTCCACGACCTTGATGATGTGGAAGCCGAACTGCGATTTCACGGGATCGCTAATCTGTCCAGGCTGCATCGAGAAGGCCGCCTGCTCGAACTCGGGGACCATGCGCCCTTTCGGGAAGTAGTCGAGGTCACCGCCGTTGGCCTTCGAGCCGTCGTCTTCGGAGTATTTCGTCGCGAGTGCAGCGAAGTCCGCGCCGGGCGCTTTCGCCTGCTTCAGGACGTCCTCGGCCTGCTTTTTGACGGCGGCTTCGTCCTTGCCCTCCGTCTTCAGCAGGATGTGGCTCGCGCGCACCTGCTCGGGCACCTGGAACTGCTGGACATTTGAGTTGTAGTAGCTTTCGATCTCCTGCGGCGTCACGGTTACTTTTGAGCGCAATTGATCGCGATCGACGAGCAGATAACGGATTTTCCGCGATTCGCCCTTGCGGTATTCCGTCTTGTGCGCGTCGTAGTACGAGGCGATGTCCGCGTCGTTCACCGTCACCTTGTCGCGGAATTTGTCCGCCGTTAGCGCAACGACCTGCAGCTTCACCTTTTCATTGCGGGTGCGGTATTCACGCTCGAGGTCAGAATCGGAGACGCCAATCCAGTCGGTGACCGCGGAGCGCAGCTTGTCGACCATCATGCTGCGTCGCAGGTTCTGCTCGAAGTCGTTCTTCCTGATCGGCGGATACTGAGACGCGAGCAGCTGTTCGTACCGCTGCTCGCCGATGAAGCGGCCATTTTCCTGCAGTGCGGGAATCGAGAAGATCTGCTGGGCCAGTTCTTCGTCGCTCACGCGGATGCCCTGCCGGTCGGCTTCCGCGAGCGCGGCCTGCTCGTCGACCATCTGCTGCAGAATTTGCTGATCGACACCGAGCTGCCGAAGCAACTGCTCGCTGACGTTGCCGCCATACTGCTGCTGGTAAGCCTGGACCTGATTCTGGTAGCGCTGCTGAAAATCGACGCCCCGGATGTCGGTGCCGTTGACGGTGGCTACGACGTCGGACGGGGTCGCGCCAATCGTGGCTCCGGTGTCCATGTAGCTCGGGAAATACAGCGCGATGAACGCCAGCACGACCAGAGCAAGGCTCCATTTGAGCCAGTTCTTGTGGCGCCGCATCGAGTCGAGCATCGTCATGGTTTAATTCCTCGCTGGGTGTTGAAGCCTCTCATCGTACGCCATCATGCGCCGGAGCCGCAACGGTTTCATGTTATATTTGGCTAGTTTAGAAGGACTTAGCGCCCCCGCTCCCTTCCAGCGGTGACACCTATCTCCGCCAAGTCTGGCCTTCCCGATTCCGCCGGGCGCCGTATTCGTCGTGCCGATCTGGCTGCCCGGTTGAAAGGACGCGTCCGTTCGCTGCGTACGCAGCTCGAGCGGCGCGAAACATTGCTCGAGGCGATTCGTGAAGCGAATGCGACGGTCGACCCCAGGAAAGTGGCGGGATGGCTGGTGCACCGTGCGCGGACCTGGATTCCATGTCCGTGCTGGGTGGTCGTCGCGCGCGACATGAAGGGCGACCTCACGGTGATCGCTGACGAGGGGCTGACATCTGACATGATGCCGTCGCTCTGGGTCGCTGCGCAGTGGGTGATGCGTCACGGCTCGGAGCTGTTATCCGGCGATCTCGCCAAAGACAGCGGCAAGCAGGGGGCGACCGGGAGCGCTATCGCATTTCCGCTCGTCTGCCGCAACCGTCCGATTGGCGTGCTGGCCGGCCTCGATCCGCTGCCCTCCGCGGCCTTGCCGGCGCTGAGCGCGTCACTCTCGCTGGCGTTTCGTTCGATCCTCGAGCCGCCGGCGATTGCGCTCGACAACGCGCTGGCACTGCAACGGCTGGAGGCGGTGTCTGTCACCGACGATCTGACGGGCCTGCACAACTCGCGATTTCTCAATCTCGTGCTTCGTCGCGAAGCGAAGCGGGCCTCGAGGAGCGGCCGACCGCTTTCGCTGTTGTTTCTCGACCTCGATGGTTTCAAACAGGTCAATGACACCTACGGTCATCTGGCGGGCAGCAAAGCACTCGTCGAAGCATCAGCGATCATCCGCGGAAGCGCTCGGGAGACCGACATCGCTGCACGTTTTGGCGGAGATGAGTTCTCGGTGGTATTGCCCGATACCGGCCGCGAAGGCGCGCTGTCGGTCGCCGAACGCATCCGGGATCGGATTGGCGCCTGCGTCTTTCTGGCTTCAGACGGCTTATCCGTCCATCTCACCGCGTCTATTGGAGTTGCGACCCTGCCGGACGTAGCTGCATCGGCCGAAGAATTAATACGAGCCGCCGACGTGGCGATGTACCGGGTCAAGGACGCGGGGAAGAACGGGATTCACATTGCACAGGAGGCTGCGGCCTTCTAAGGAGTTTTCGACTTGGCTCTCGGCTCGTTTTTCTCCCTCTTCTCCAGCGATCTCGCGATCGATCTCGGCACTGCCAACACCTGCGTCTACGCTCGCGGCAAGGGCATCGTTGTCAACGAGCCCTCGATTGTCGCGATCAACAAGGTCAACGGCCGCGTTGAAGCGGTCGGCAAAGACGCGAAAGAGATGCTCGGCCGCACGCCGGGCAATATCGTCGCGATCAAACCGATGAAGGACGGCGTCATCGCGGACTTCGAAGTCACCGAAAAGATGCTCACCTACTTCATCAAGAAGGCGCACAACCGGAATGTCTGGGTGCGTCCGCGGATCGTCATCGGCGTTCCATCGGAAATCACGCAAGTCGAGAAGCGCGCGGTGAAAGACAGTGCGTATCGCGCCAAGGCGAGCGAGGTTCACCTCGTCGAGGAAGCGATGGCCGCCGCGATCGGCGCCGGGATGCCGATCACCGAACCATCGGGCAACATGATTGTTGACATCGGCGGCGGCACGACCGACATTGCGGTGATTTCTCTCGCAGGCATCGTGTACAGCAAAGCCGTACGCGTCGCCGGCAACGAGATGGATGAAGCGATCATCCAGTACATCAAGAAGACCTATAACCTGCTGATCGGCGAGCGCACCGCAGAGCAGATCAAGATGGAGATCGGCTCCGCGTTCCCCCTCGAAGAAAAAATGACGATGGAGATCAAGGGACGGCACCTGATTGAGGGAGTGCCGAAAACGATCTCCATCACCGACGAGGAGATCCGTGAGGCGCTCGCGGAAACGGTGAACGTCATCGTCGATGCGGTGCGCGTCGCGCTCGAGCGCACGCCACCCGAACTCTCGGCCGACATCGTCGATCGGGGCATTGTGCTGACCGGCGGCGGATCGATGCTGAAAAATCTCGACAAGCGGCTGCGCGAAGAAACGGGTCTGCCGCTGGCGATGGCGGAGGATCCACTCTCGTCGGTCGTGCTCGGTGCCGGCAAGATGTTGTCGGACTTCAATCTGTTGCGGAAAATCTCCATTGATTAGGCGGGCCGGATTCCTCGGGAGTGTAGGGCACCCCTTTACGGGGCGCCGGTGATATGGCCGTCATCGATATCCGCCGCCGTACCGGTTACCTGTTCCTTGCGGTGGTCGTTGGTCACGTCATCCTGATATCCACGCAGGTGACCACCAAGCGCGGCGTGCCCATGCTCGAGGACGCGGTGTTCGGCATCTTTTCGGAGGTGCAGCGGGTCGCCAATGGTCTGACGATGGGCGTCCGCACCTCGTGGCAGGACTACTTTGCGCTTCAGCAGGTTCAGGAAGAAAACGAGCGGTTGAAGCAGCAAATCAACGCGCTGCAGGTTCGGCTTCAGCAGGAGCGCAGCCTTGCGCAGCAGTCGCAGTCGCTTCAAAAACTGCTCGATCTGAAAACGAACAGCGAGCTCTCGACGACAGCGGCGAATGTCATCGCCGGCAGCGCCAGCCCCGAGTTTCGGACCATTACGATCGACAAGGGGACCCGTGAGGGCGTTCACGGCGACATGGCTGTCATTTCACCGGCCGGTATTGTCGGCCGCGTGATCCAGCCGAGCCCGCGGGCCGCGAAGATTCAGCTGCTCATCGACCGGAACGCCGCCGCCGGTGCGCTGGTGGAGCGCACGCGCGCGCAGGGGGTCGTGATAGGAACCGGGGCCGACGAACTGCGGATGGATTACGTTTCCGGCTCCGCGGAGGTGAAGGCTGGCGACGTGGTCGTCACGTCCGGAATCGATGGCATTTACCCTAAAGGCTTTGTTATAGGTCAGATACAATCCGTAAAGAGGGGAGCGGGACAATACAGCTCGATTGTGATCCGCCCGGCAGTCGATTTCTCCGCGCTCGAAGCGGTGTTAATCGTCCTTACGCCACCGCCTACGGCGCACGTAAGCGGACCCGGCGCGGATCAGGGTACTAGGTGAGAGCCGCCGGCGT
>Ga0207675_100006719_pt1 | contig 10877 bp, 8 predicted proteins | sample KBSSwiS42_FD_184305 | JGI IMG/M metagenome (GOLD analysis project Ga0207675, IMG submission 184305) | Switchgrass rhizosphere microbial communities from Kellogg Biological Station, Michigan, USA - KBS Switchgrass S4-2 (SPAdes) (version 2) | ecosystem: Host-associated > Plants > Roots >...
GGGCGAGCGTGCCCTGCCAGACGACCGGGTTGCCGCTGGCCCCGCCGAGCGGCGTCCACTCGGGAACCGAGGTCTTCTTCAGGTAGTCCGCCGTCGCCCAGCCGCACGTGCTGGTGCCGGTGTCCCAGTCGGCGATCTGGACCTCGTAGCTGGCGGCACCCGGAACCGGATCCCAGCGAACGACCGGCACACGCGTCTGGTAGCCCGCCGTGCCGGTGTCGACGTCCGTGCCCGGGTCGGCGAGGTTGTCGCGCATGCGCAGGTTCTTGATGCTCGTGCCGGTGACGGGGCCGGCCGGCGCGACCTTGTCGAAGGTCTTGGTGAACGAGCCGCCGTAGTTCCAGACACCCGCGTTGCCGTCGGGGTCGAGCGCACGGACGCGCCAGTAGTAGACGTTGTCCTTCAGGACCTTGGTCGGCGAGATCGAGGTCGCGATCGTCGTGCCGTCGCAGCAGACCTTCGAGCCTGGCGCGAAGTCGACCGACGCGTTGATCTCGACCGCGTACCGCGCTGCTCCCGGAACCTCGCCCCACGAGAAGCGCGGGTCGAAGGCCTCGGGCGCCGCGTTCAGATCCTCGAGCTGCGTCGTCGTGACGGTCGGCCAGAGCCAGTTGAACGAGGCCACCGGCGTCGGCACGCCGCGGTTGCCCTCGGCGTCGACCGGGGTGACGCTCCAGTAGTACGAGCCGGGCGCGAGCGCCGAGGTGATCGCCGCGCTCGTGGCGGCCACGTTCGGCGGGCCCTTGGGGTCGTCCTGGTTGACGTAGTGCAGGACGAGCGAGCCAAGGGTCGGGTCGCTGGCGGCCGAGACGAGGTAGTGGGCCGCGCCGGGAACGCCCGACCAGTTGAGCACGACCGGGTTCGCCGGGAAGGTGAGCGCGGCGCCCGAGCCCGGCGACTGGATCGCGGGCTGCAGGTTCCAGAGCTTCCGGAACGAGCGCGGCTCGGTCCACTTCGAGGCCTCGCCCGCGGCGTTCGTCGCGCGCACCCGCCAGTAGTACAAGCCGTTGGGGATCGTCTTCTTCAGGGTCGCGCGCGTGTTGCGGGAGAAGAAGTCGTCGTAGCCGCTGCCGAGCACCGGCGAGTTCATACCGGCGTCGGCGCTGATCTGGAACTCGTACTTCTCGGCGCCGGCGACCGGCGTCCAGGCGAAGGACGGGACGAATTGGACGACCGCGCCGGCGGCTGGCGCGGTCTGGGTCGGGCGCGTCACCGCGCCACGAGCGGGGCCCGCCGTCAGGAACGCGATGGCGGCAAAGGCGGCGGCGAGAAGTTTGCGGTCAGCGGCCATAGAAGTCGAGTGAGACGAGCTCGGCCGCAGAGCTTGAGTTCGTCCGTATGTCTCGTAACCACCATCGGGGCGAGCCGCAAATCGGTCATCCCTCGGATGAGGGATTGCTAGCGGCGCGGGCCGAAGCGGCGGCTTTTCTGCCGTTCGACGCGTTCTTGCTCGCGAGCGGAAGCCTCGTCGGCCTCGCGCCGTAGCTCCTCGACCTCGCGGTTGAGCTGCGCGTTGCGCTCGCGAGACTCGGCAAGCTCCCGCTCGAGCGCCCGTGCCTGGCCGGCTGCCGCCTCGGCCTCGCGCGCGTGCGCGCGCGCGTGTCGCGCGCTGGCGGCCTCGAGTCGCACGACCCGCGCGAGCTCGCGAAGCGGCGCGTCGACCGGGTCGCGGCGAGGCTTGACCTCGTCGAAGGCTTCCACCAGCTCCTGCGCGTGGGCCCGCGCGTCGTGGGCCTGCGCCAGCTCGCGGCCGGCCGGGCCGAGCGCCGGGTCGTAGCCCTCGAGCTCGGCGCGCAGGTGCTCGAAGGTTGTCGCCCCCGGTTCGGCTCGGCCGGAGAAGCCGTCGGCCTCGAGCAGCTCGTAGCGCTCGGGCGTGACCCAGCCGTCGCCGCCCTCGTCGCCGTAGACGTAGACGGCCCGCCCCTCGGCCAGCGCCTCGACCACACCCTGGCCGCGGCCGAGGACGAAATCGGCATCGTCGGCAACCTCGATCCGCGCGTCGGCGAGCACACGGTGGACGATTCCGCGCCGGTAGTCGGAGACGCCGTCGAGGTGGACCCGTGCCTTGCTCGGACGCTCGGGCAGCTCGCCGCGCGAGACGAACCGGTCGAGGTCGACCGGGCGGCGGAGACGGACGAGTTGCTGCGGCAGCGCCGCGGCCCGGACGCGCTCGCCGGTGCGGTCGTCGAACACGACCACGCGAGCGACCACGCCCGCCAGCTGCGGGGGCAGCCAGACGTCCTCGCGATCGCCGTGCGCCGCGAAGACCTGCGCGGTGAGCGGGTAGAGGTCGGCGAGCAGGAGCGCGGCCTCGGCGTCCTGGCTGTAGATCAGGTCCGGCGCGAGCGGCAGGCCACGCTCGACGCCGACGACGCGCAGCTCCTCCGGCGAGGTCAGCTGCTCGGCCGAGAACACGCGCACCTCGTGCCCGAGCCGCTCGAGGTGCTCGGAGACGGTGACCAGATAGGAGCGCGGCTCGAGCGCCTGGGTACCGAGGAGGACCTCCACCGCTCCCGATTATCGCGTGCCGACCGACATGCCGAGGAGCCGCGGCAGGGCGGCGCCGGCCCGCGCAGGGAGCGAGCCTCGGCGGCCCTGCTCCTCGGCTTCCTCGCAGGCCATGATCGACGCGCGCACCAGGCCTCCGCCGAGGCGGCGGAACGGCTCGGGCGGCAGCTTCGGCACGCGGCGGGTGACGAGCGGCAGGCGCGTCAGCTCGTCGTCGACCGCGAGCACGAGCCGCGCCAGGATCTGCCCGCCGAGCCAGCTCGGGCCGACGCCGTGCCCGGAATAGCCGGCGCCGTAGTGGATCCGCGTCCCGAGCACCGTGCCGAAGAAGGGCAGGTGATCGGAGGAGACGTCGATCGGGCCGCCCCAGGCGTGCGTCACCTTCGCCTGCGCCAATCCGGGCAGCAGGCGCCGCAACCCCTGCTCGGCCCGCGCGACCGTCGGCTCGTCCTGGGTGAAGCGCGCGTCGAGCTTGCCGCCGAAGCCGATCGGCCCCGAGCCGCTGCCCATCAGCACCCGCCCGTCGTTCGTCGTCCGGAAGTAGTGCAGGAACATGCGCCCGTCGAGGACGGCCTCGCCCCCGGTCCAGCCGATCTGCTCGAGCAGCTCCGGGACCGGCTCGGTCAGCACCACGTAGGAGCCGAAGGCGGTCACCTGCCGGCGCAGCGGCTTCCAGCCGGCCGCGGCCGCGTTGACGGCGACAACGATCTCCTTCGCGCGGACGCGGCCCTGTGCGGTCTCGACGACACCGTCGCTGACGTTGGTGACGCGCGTGTGCTCGTGCAGCCGAACCGAGTCGAGCGCCGCCCGCCGCAGCGCGAGCACGAGGCGCGCGGGCTGGACGGTCGCGCCATCGCGCAGCAAGACGGCTTCGCGGAAGACCGGCGAGCTGATGCGCTCGGCGAGCTCTTCGCGCGAGAGCGGCACCGCTTCGTCGGGCACGCCGAGCTCACGGGCCGCCTCCACCTCGTCGCCGACCGCGTGATCCTGCGCCGGCGCGGCCGAGACGCGCAGCATCCCGCCCTTGCGCAGCCAGACGTCGGCGCCGGCCTCCTCGGCGAAGGCGCGCACGCCGGGGATGATCGCCTCGCTCGCCCGCGCCACGGCCAGCGCACCCTCGTCGCCGAAGCGCTCGCGCAGCCGGGGCAGGTGGCTCCAGTATCCGTGGCAGAAGCCGCCGTTGCGGCCGCTCGGCCCGCGGCCGCACTCGTCGGCCTCGAGCAGGACGACGTCGAGGCCCGGCTCTCGAGCCTTCAGCGCCAGCGCCGTCCAGAGGCCCGTGTAGCCGCCGCCGACGATCGCGACATCGGCGTCGGTGTCGCCCTCGAGCGGCGGCGCGGGATCGCCGCCGAAGCCCGCGGCCAGCGCCTCCTCGAGCCACCAGACGCGGCTCAGATCCGCTGCCAAGCCTCCTCGAGCACCGTGCCGAGGATCCCGACGAGCTCGTCCCACTCCGCATCGCCGGCGACCAGCGGTGGCGAGATCTGGATCACCGGGTCACCCCGGTCGTCCGCGCGGCAGATCAGCCCTGCCTCGAACATGCGCGGCGTCAGGAATCCGCGCAGCAGCCGCTCGCACTCCTCGTCCGAGAACGTCTCGCGCGTCTCCTTGTCCTTGACCAGCTCGATCGCGTAGAAGAAGCCTGTCCCGCGCACGTCGCCGACGATCGGCAGCTCGAGCAGCTGCTCCAGCTTCACCCGCACCGCGTCCTGCTGGTCGGCGACGCGCTCGACGATCTTCTCGCGCTTCATGATCTCGATGTTCTTCAGCGCGATCGCGGACATCACGGGGTGGCCGCCGAAGGTGATGCCGTGCGTGTACATGCTCGTGTCTTCGAGGAATGGCTCCATCACCCGGTCGGTCGCGATCACCGCGCCAATCGCGGCGTAGGACGACGACAGGCCTTTCGCGCAGCAGACGATGTCCGGCCGGATGTCGTAGCGCTCCGAGCCGAACCAGTGGCCAAGCCGGCCGAAGGCGGTGATCACCTCGTCCGCGGAGAGCAGGATGTCGTAGCGGTCGCAGATCGCGCGCACGCCCTTCCAGTAGCCCGCTGGCGGCGTGAACGCTCCACCCGCGTTCTGCACCGGCTCCATGTGCACCAGGCACACCGACTCGGGCCCCATCGCCTGGATCGTCTGCTCGAGGTCGTCCAGCAGGTACGCCGTGAACTGCTCCTCGGTCTCGTCCGGCGGGCGGTGGTAGCGGTTCGTGTTCGCGACGTGCCGTACTTCGGGAACGAGCGGCTCGAACGGCGTCCGGATCGCCGGGATGCCGTTGATCGAGAGCGCCCCGAAGGTCGTCCCGTGGTAGGCGACTCGGCGGGCGACCGCCTTGTACCGGCGTGGCGTCGTGCCGCCGCCGACGATCGCGTCGTGCATCGTCTCGGGCTCCTGCGCTCCGGCACGCGCACCGGGCGTGACGATGTTGCGGGTGCTCTTCTCCCCGCGCGCGAGGTAGTACTGCCGTGCGAGCTTCCAGGCCGACTCGACGGCCTCCGAGCCGCCCGAGACGAAGAAGACGCGGTTGAGATCGCCGGGCGCGAGCTCGGCCACCGTCTCGGCGAGCTCGATCGCGCGCGGATGCGCGTAGGACCAGTTCGTGTAGAACGGCAGCTCCCGCATCTGCTCGAGCGCGGCCTGGCCGATCTCTTCGCCGTAGCCGTAGCCGATGTTGACCGAGAAGAGACCGGCGAGCGCGTCGAGGTACCGCTTGCCGTTCGAGTCCTCGAGGTAGCAGCCGTCGCCGCGGACGATGATCGGCACCTCGGCGTCGCCGTAGCCGCCCATGCGCGTGAAGTGCAGCCAGAGGTGGTCCCGCGCGGCCTGCTGCAGCTGCTCGGGTGAGAGCGCGGAAGAGACGACGGTCATGTTGCTCCTTTCGAGCGCCGCATCTGGACGAGGACGTTGACGAGCATGGCGGTCAGCGCGATCACGAAGATGGCGGTGCCGATCACGTTCACCTGCGGCGGCGCGCCGATCCTGGCGGCACCCCAGACGAAGAGCGGGAACGTGATCCGGTTGCCGGAGTTGAAGTAGGTGACGACGAAGTCGTCGATCGAGATCGCGAAGCAGAGCAGCAGCGAGGCCAGGATCGCCGGCGCGATCAACGGCAGCGTCACCTTGCGGAACGTCGTCCACTCGTTCGCCCCGAGGTCCATCGCCGCTTCCTCGAGATGCCGGTCGAAGCCGACCAGGCGCGCCTTCACGGTCACGACCGCGAAGCTGATGCAGAACATGATGTGCGCGATCAGGATCGTCCAGAAGCCGAAGATGACGTTCAGGTTCAGGAACAGGGTCAGCAGCGAGGCGCCGAGCACGATCTCGGGGGTCGAGAGCGGCAGGAAGATCAGGATGTTCGTGCTCGCGCGGCCGCGAAAGCTGTAACGGACGAGCGCGAGCGCGATCGCCGTCCCGAGCGCCGTCGCCACCAGGCTGGCCACCAGCGCGATCTCCAGCGAGAGGACGATCGAGCTCCGGATCCCGGGCACGCCGTCCCAGTAGCGCCAGTTGTTCCAGGTGAAGCCCTGCCAGGTGTAGTTGAACTTCCCGGTCGGGTTGTTGAAGGAGAAGACGATCACGACCGCGATCGGCAGCAGCAGGTACACGAAGAAGAGGATCGAGTAGACCGTCAGCACGTTGCGCTTGACGAAGGCCCAGATTCCCGCGAGCGGGTTGCGGCGCTCCCGCCGCTCGACTGCCACGGCACTCATGCGGCCGTCCCCGTCAGCTGCTCGGTTCCGACCAGGCGCGCGTAGAGGAAGACCGCGATCAGGATCCCGCCCATCAGGATGAAGGACATCGCCGCAGCGGCGGGATAGTCCGTCTGCTCGAGGAACTTCGACTGAATCACGTTGCCGATCATGTGGTTGTTCGTCGACCCGAGCAGCTGGGCGTTGATGAAGTCACCGGCCGCCGGGATGAACGTGAGCAGCGTCCCGGCGACGACGCCGGGCAGCGAGAGCGGCAGCGTCACACGCAAGAACGCGTGCAGCTTGCTCGCGTAGAGGTCCTCCGCGGCCTCGATCAGCCGCCCGTCGATCTGCTCGAGCGACACGTACAGCGGCAGCGCCATGAACGGCAGGAAGTTGTAGGTGATCCCCGCGACCACGGCGGTCGACGTCGCGAGCAGCCGCCCGCTCGGCCCGAGGATGTGCAGCGACTGCAGTGTGTTCACCACGAAGCCGTTGTCCGAGAGGATCGTCTCCCACGCGAGCGTCCTGATCAGATAGGTGACGAAGAACGGGGCGACGATGAACAGCAGCAGCAGGTTCTTCCAGCGCCCGCCGCGGAACGCGATCCAGTAGGCCACCGGGTAGCTCAGCACCAGCGCGAGCGCCGTCGCAATGCCGGCGTACTCGAGCGAGCGGACGAACTGGGCGCGGTAGTCCCGGATCGCGTGCCAGTAGTTGCCCCAGGCCCACGTGAAGGAGTAGCCGAAGTCGATGTTGCCCGACTGCAGCGACTGGTAGGCGAGGAACCCGAGCGGGACGACGAAGAACACCGCCAGGAAGAGGATGCCCGGCGCGAGCAACAGGTACGGCGTCAAGCCCCGGTGACGATGGAAGAGGCTCAAGCGCTAGCCCGAGACCAGGTCCTGCCACTGCGTGACGTACTTCTGGTTGTTCAGCGCCTTGCTGTCGAAGATCTTGACGCTGTCGAGCATCTTCGCCGTCGGGAAGATGAGCGGGTTGCTCGCGACCGGGGGGTTGTACTTCTTCGCCCACTCGCCCGCGCCCTTCACCGGCGGGATGTAGTAGATGCCCGTGATGTTCCGCTTCGGGTCGCCGGCCTCCATCAGGCCCTGCACCTTGGGGTCGTAGACGTAGTTCATGTAGACCGACGCGGTGTAGACGTTGCCGCCGGTCGGGATCAGCATGTTGTCCGTCCACAGCGCCCCGCCGGCCTCGGGCACGTTCCAGTGGATGTGCTTGTTGCCGATCTGCGCGATGTCGCCCGACCAGGACATCGCCGCGGCGAGGTCGCCCTTCGCCAGCGCGGGCGCGTAGTCGTTGCCCGTGAACTGACGGATCTGCTTGTTGTCGGCGGCCTTCTTGATCCGGTTGAACGCGGCGTTCCAGGACTTGTCGGTCACGTTCGTGGGGTCGTCGCCGTTGGCGAGCATCACGATCGTGATCGCGTCGCCCATCGAGTTGAGGACGGTGATCTTGCCCTTCAGCTTCGGGTTCTCGAGCAGGTCGTCGACCGACAGCACCGGGTCGGTGAGCGTGTCGTTGTAGGCGATTCCCGTCATGCCCGACTGCCAGGGCAGGCTGAACTCGCGGTCGGGGTCGAAGTTCGGGTGCTGCTGGACGTCGACCAGGTTCTTGATGTTCGGGATGGCCGACTTGTCGAGCTTCTCGGCCCACCCCTTCTTGATCACCTGCGAGAGGTAGCGGTCGTTGTCGGTGAGGACGATGATGTCCCGGCCGATCGACTGGCCGCGCGAGAGCTGCCCCTGGATCTTCCCGTAGAAGCCCGCGTTGTCGTTGATGTCCTCGACGTAGTCGACGTTGACGCCGAACTTCTTCTTGAACTCGACCAGCGACGGGTGCGTGTGGTTCTTGTTGTTCGTGTCGATGTAGAGCGTCCAGTTCGAGAAGTGGAGGTTGCTCGCGAGCTTCTGCTCGACGCTGGTCGTGCCGCTGGACGCCTTGGTGCCGCTGCTTCCGCAGGCGGCGAGGATGCCTGGAATCGTGATCGCGGCTCCTCCGATCGCTGCCCGCTCGAGCAGCTGCCGCCTGGTCAGGTGGTCGGTCATGCTTCGGCTCCCTCCGTGGAATCGACGACGAACGTGGAGTCAGGGCTCCACGAGATCTCGCTCGGCGCCTGTTCGGCGACGCCGGGCTCGCTGTTCTGGACGTAGACGCTGACGTTGCCGCAGCGCGTCTCGAGCACGTACTGCGTCGCGACGCCGACATAGGCGGTCTCGAGCAAGCGGCCGGTCAGGCGATTCTCCTCGCCGTGCCCGAGCCGGATCTTCTCCGGGCGCACGCCCACGGCGACCTTGCCGCTGCGCCCGCTCAGGATCGCCTCGGGGACGCGCACCTCGGTGCCGTCGTCCAGGCGCACGCTCCCCGGTCCCGTGACGTTGCCCGGGAGCAGGTTCGAGATCCCGAGGAAACTCGCCACGAAGGCCGTCCGCGGCCGCTCGTAGAGCTCGGACGGGGTGCCGAGCTGCTCGATGCGCCCGGCGTTCATGATCGCGATCCCGTCAGCCATCGTCATCGCCTCTTCCTGGTCATGCGTGACGTGGATGAACGTGATCCCGACGTCGTTCTGGATCGCCTTCAGCTCCAGCTGCATCTGCTTGCGCAGCTTCAGGTCGAGCGCGCCGAGCGGCTCGTCGAGCAGCAGCACGCGCGGCTTGTTCACGAGCGCGCGGGCCAGCGCGACGCGCTGCTGCTGGCCGCCGGAGAGCTGGCGTGGCTTGCGCTTCTCGAGGCCCTCCAGGCCGACCAGGTGGAGGATGTCGAGCACCCGCCCGCGGACGTCGCCGCCGCGCACGCCGCGGCGCCGGAGGCCGAAGGCGACGTTCTCGAAGATCGTCAGGTGCGGGAAGAGCGCGTACGACTGGAAGACCGTGTTCACGTCGCGCTTGTAGGGCGGCCTGCCGCTGACCGGCTCGTCGCCGAGGTAGATCGTGCCCTCGGTCGGCTGCTCGAAGCCGCCGATCATGCGCAGGGTCGTCGTCTTGCCGCAGCCCGAAGGGCCGAGCAGCGCGAAGAAGCTGCCGCGCTCGATCTCGAGCGAAAGATCGTCCACGGCGGCGACGTCCTCGAAGCGCTTCGTGACATGGTCGAGGCGCACGTCCGCGGTGCTCGGGGCGGCCGGTGCCTGCTGCTGCTCGGTGACGGTCACTGCACGCCCGCCCGCGCGCCGTTCTCGACGCGGGCGCCCCAGTCGTAGAGCTGCTTCCAGAGCTCGAGGTAGAGGAAGCTCTCGGTCGAGACGACGCCGTCGAGCTCGCGCATCCGGTTGGTCACGTCGAGCAGCTGCCGCCGGTCGGCGCAGACGAGCTCGACGAGGATGTCGAACTGCCCCGCCGTGACAACGACGTAGCCTGCCTCGTCCCATTGCGCGATCGCCTCGGCCACCGGGTCCGGCGAGCCGCTCGTGCGGATCCCGACCATCGCCTGCGACTCGAAGCCGAGCCCGAGCGGGTTGGTCACGCCCGTGACCTGAAGGATGTTGTCGGCGCAGAGCCGCTGGTAGCGGGCGCGGATCGTCGCCTCCGAGACGCCGACGTCGGCGGCGATGCGCCGGAACGGCTCGCGGCCGTTCTTCTGCAGCGCCTCGATCAGCCGCTGGTCGATGCCGTCGAGGTGCGGGGCCGCGCTGACCGCTCCCCGCTGCCGCTCGCGTAGCTCAGGTCTGCGCAATGCGAGGTGCTTCTAGCACTTCTCGACGCACCGGGTCAACCGAGAAGCGCCGCCGAGCCGCATTGCGAAGGTCTTGACCCGGTGCCCTTTGCGCGACAAGCTCTGCCCGGAACCGAGGAGAGGGAGAGGACGATGGCACGCACACCGTTGCTGCGCGCGCTGCGCCAGCTCGCCGGCGAGCACGCTGCGGCCGAGAAGCTCGGGGTCCCGGTCGAGGAGCTGCGGGCCCGCCGCGAGGAGCAGGCGTACTCGCGGAAGGACTTCCTCAAGCGCACCGGGGCCGTCGGCGCCGCGCTGGCCGCAGCCGGTCCCGCCGGGGCGCTCGTGCGCACCGCCCGCGGGGCGACGGCGCCTCGAATTGCGATCGTCGGCGGCGGCATCGCGGGCCTGACGACCGCGCTCACGCTGCAGGACCGTGGGATCGGCTCCACGGTCTACGAAGCCCATCCGTCGCGCATCGGCGGCCGCATGCACTCCGACTTCGTCGACTTTCCCGGCTACTGGGCCAACGGGCAGGGCGGCGAGCTGTGCGGCGAGCTGATCGACAGCGGGCACAAGACGATCCTCGGGCTCGCCAGGCGGTTCAACCTGGCGACCACCGACCTCCTCGGCGCCCAGCCGAACGGCTCGACCGACACCTACCGCTTCTTCGGCGACTACTACCCGGCGGACGAGGCCGATCGCGACTTCAAGGCGATCCATGCGGCGCTGCACAGAGACCTGTCGGTGGCGAGCTACCCGACCACCTACAAGATTTCGACGGCCGAAGGAATCGCGCTCGACAACATGAGCATCTACGAGTGGATCGAGTCCCGCGTCCCAGGCGGCCACTCGTCACCGTTCGGCCAGCTGCTCGACGTTGCCTACAACATCGAGTACGGCGCCGAGACGACCGAGCAGTCGGCGCTCAACCTGGTGTACCTGCTGGGCTACTCCGGGGCCGCGCTCTCGCTCTACGGCCAGTCCGACGAGCGCTTCCACATTGCCG
>Ga0207675_100006721_pt1 | contig 10876 bp, 10 predicted proteins | sample KBSSwiS42_FD_184305 | JGI IMG/M metagenome (GOLD analysis project Ga0207675, IMG submission 184305) | Switchgrass rhizosphere microbial communities from Kellogg Biological Station, Michigan, USA - KBS Switchgrass S4-2 (SPAdes) (version 2) | ecosystem: Host-associated > Plants > Roots >...
CTCGGGCGCCGCGCTTTCAACCGTACCACAGCCTTGGCGCGCAAGCGAAACCAGCACTGCAATGCCGCAGTGGCAATATCGCGTCTTCGTGAAGACCGAGCCGGCACCGATGGGCAATACGCGCGGACGACAAGCCGCGCAGCATTCGTCGTACGCCCCCGGGCTCGCCGATGGATGAGCCGGCGGCGCGCGACGTGATCATCGTCCGTGCGCTCGAGTCGGCCGATGGGGCGCGCGAGATCTGGAGCGATGCGGATCGCGTGTGGGCCGGCCGCGCGGCGGCAGAAGCGGTCGGCGAATCCGCGACCGACGATGCGTTTCTCGTGCGTCGTGCAGCGCTCGTCATCGGGCGGTTGCGTAAGCGCCATCCCGGATTCGTGGCGCTGGCGCGCGCGCGTCCGCTGCAGGCCTGGGTCGCGCCCGCAGCGGCGATCGGTGCGTTCGTCATCGGCGTCGCCGGTGTCGATATCGGGCCCGCCCATCGGATCAACCTGCTGGCACCCCCCGTGCTTGCGCTGCTGGCATGGAATATCGCCGTCTATGCAGCACTGATCGCCAGCGTGCTCGTCGCGCGGCGCGCCGAACCGGGCGCATGGGACGGACCGTTGCGCCGGACGCTTGTCGCATGGATGCGCGATGTCGCGACGGCGCCGAGGCAGTCGACCGTGCCCGCGCCGCTGATGGCGGCATTCGCCCGGTTCACGACCGCGTGGTCGCCGCTCGCGGCGCCGCTCGTGCGCCAGCGAGTCGCTGCATTGCTGCATGGGTGCGCGGCGTCGCTGGCGGCGGGCGCCATCGCCGGTCTGTATCTGCGCGGCATCGCGCTCGAGTACCGCGCGGGCTGGCAAAGCACGTTCCTCGACGCCGGGGACGTCGCGCGCGTCCTTCACGTCGTGCTGGCGCCCGGGGCGTGGCTGACGGGCATCGCGATCCCCGGTGCCGACCATCTGCAGACGATCAGTGGCGACGGCGCGGGCGAGAACGCGGCGCCGTGGATTCATCTGTACGCCGCGACGATCCTCCTGCTCGTCATCGTGCCGAGGCTCGCACTTGCCGCGGTTGCGTGGATTGCACAACGACGATGCGCTGATGCGATGCCTTTGTCGCTGCGCGACCCCTACTTCCAGGGACTGCTGCGCAGCTGGCGGCAGGGCACGGCGCGCATCGCGGCACTTGCGTACAGTTACGCGATTCCGAAAGTCAACGCCGAGGGCCTGGCGCAAGTGCTGACCCGTGCGCTGCAATCGACGGTCGAGATCGACTGGTTGCCGGTAACCGCCTACGGCGCCGACGACGTGCCGCGAATCGAATCGCCGGCGCCGACGGCGATCATCGCGGTATTCAATCTCGGCGCGACGCCCGAGCCCGAGGCCCACGGCGAGTTCGCGCGCGCACTCGCAGCGCTCAAGGGGGCGCACGCACCGCTGATCGCGCTCGTCGACACGTCGGAGTTCGTCGCGCGCTTCGGCGACCAGCCGCGGCGCATCGCCGAGCGCACCGATAGCTGGCAGCGCGCATTGGCACCCGCCGGCTGCGAGCCGCTGTTCATCCAGCTTGCGCGTCCGGACGTCGCGCGCGACGGCGCCGCGCTGGCGCTGCGCTTTACGCATTCGACCGCATGAGCGAAGCACCGACGGCGATCGCGCTGAGCCTGATCGCGCACACGAACGTCGGCAAGACGGCGCTCGCGCGCACGCTGCTCAAGCGCGACGTGGGTGAAGTCCGCGATGACGCGCACGTGACCCTTGTCGCCGAGCGCCACACGATGATCGAGACGCCCCAGGGCGACACGCTATGCCTGTGGGACACGCCGGGCTTCGGCGACAGCGCGCGCCTCGCGCGGCGGCTTGCAACGCTCGACCGGCCCATCGTCGGCTTCCTGGCGATGGTCTGGGATCGCTGGCGCGAGCCGGCGCTGTGGTCGAGCCAGCAGGCGATGCGCAACGTGCGCGACGATGCGGATGTCGTGCTGTACCTCGTCAATGCGTCGGAGACGCCGTCGGATGCCGGCTATCTCGCGCCCGAACTGCAGATCCTCGAGTGGCTTGGAAAACCGGTCGTCGCGCTGCTGAATCAGACGGGAACGCCACGCGCGCCCGCCGTCGAGGCTGCCGAAATCGAACGGTGGCGCCAAGCGCTCGGATCGCGTTCGTGGATGCACGGCGTCCTCGCGCTCGATGCGTTCGCGCGCTGCTGGGTGCAGGAGCGCACATGGTTGCGCGCGGTGGCGGGCACGTTGTCCGAAGCGAAGCAGCCGGCGTTCGCGCGGCTCGCCGCCGCATGGCAGGCCGACAGCGAAGCGCAGTTCGACGCCGCGATGGCCGCGATTGCCGAACCCATCGCGCGAGCGGCGTGCGACCGCGCGCCGCTCGCCGACGCGGGGTTGCGCGGTTCGCTCGTCGAAGTCGGCAAGGCGATCGGACTTGCAAACGATCGCGTCGACCCGGCGAAGCAGGTGGCGATGCGCACGCTCGCCGATCGCCTCGACGCCGATACGCGCTCGGGCATGGACCGGCTGATCGCAATCCACGGTCTCGACGGTCGGGCCGCAGCCGAAGTGATGACGCGACTCGCCGACAGTGTCACGGCCGAGGCGCCCGTCGACGAGCGCAAGGCGGCGGTGATCGGCGGCTTCGTGTCCGGCGCGCTGACGGGACTGGCGGCCGACATCGCGTCGGGTGGGCTGACCTTCGGCGCAGGCTTGCTCGCGGGCGGCATCGTAGGCGCCGTGGGCGCTGCCGGTGTTGCGCGCGGGTTCAACCTCGTGCGCGGGAAGACGCAGGCGTCGATCCGCTGGAGCGACGAGTTCGTGGCGGCACTCGTGCCGGCAGCGGTGCTGCGCTATCTCGCCGTGGCGCACTACGGGCGCGGGCGCGGCGAATGGGTCGCAAGCGAGTACCCGCCGTTCTGGCGCGACGCCGTCGTCGATGCGGTCGCGCGGACCGGCGGCGTTGCCACGATCGTCGCGCTGCGCGCAGCGGACAATTGCAACGTCCAGTCGCTCGCGACCGCCTGGCAGCGCAAACTGCGCGAAATCACGCTGGCGGTGCTCGCCGCGCTGTATCCGGATGCCGCACCGGCTGCGGCTCGACCGATGGACAATAGGCCGTGACGACCAAACCGAAGACGCTCCAGTTCGACACGCTGTCGCTGCACGCCGGCGCTCGGCCGGACCCCGTGACGGGCGCGCGCGCGACGCCGATCTACCAGTCGTCGTCGTTCGTGTTCCCCGACACCGATCACGCGGCCGCGCTGTTCAACATGGAGCGCGCCGGCCACGTCTACTCCCGCTTGTCCAATCCGACCTGCGCGGTGCTCGAGGAGCGGATCGCGGCACTCGAAGGCGGGATCGGCGCGATCGCGACCGCCAGCGGCCAGGCGGCGCTGCACCTGGCGATCGTCACGCTGCTGTCGGCGGGCTCGCACATCGTCGCGTCGCGTTCACTGTACGGCGGGTCGCACAACCTGCTCGACTACACGCTGCCGCGCTTTGGCATCGACACGACGTTCGTCGACGCGCGCGACATCGACGGATGGCGCAGCGCGATGCGGCCGAACACGCGGTTGCTGTTCGGGGAGACACTCGGCAATCCGGGACTGGAGGTGCTCGACATCGGGCGCGTCGCAGCCCTTTCGCACGAGCACGGCCTGCCGCTTCTCGTCGACTCGACGTTCACCACGCCGTGGCTGATGCGCCCGTTCGAGCACGGCGCCGATCTCGTGTTTCATTCCGCGACGAAATTCCTGTCGGGCCATGGTGTCGTGATTGGCGGACTGCTGGTCGATGCGGGTGCGTTCGACTGGAACGCCGACGCCGCGCGCGAGAAGTTTCCGACGCTGACCACACCCTATGCCGGCTTTCACGACATGGTGTTCGCCGAGGAATCGTCGACGGCTGCGTTCCTGCTGCGTGCGCGGCGCGAAGGCGTCCGCGATTTCGGCGCGTGCATGGCGCCGATGACGGCGTTCCAGATCCTGCAGGGCATCGAGACGCTACCGGTGCGGATGGCGCGCCACGTCGAGAACACGCGCGCGATCGTCGCGTTCCTGCGCGAGCATCCGCTGGTCGGCAACATCGGCTATCCGGAGTTGCCGGACCATCCGGATCACGCGCTGGCGCAGCGCCTGCTGCCGCGCGGCTGCGGTGCCGTGTTCAGTTTCAACCTGCGCGGCACGCGCGACCAGGGTCGCCGCTTCATCGAGACGCTGCGGATCTTCTCGCACCTCGCCAACGTGGGCGACGCGAAGTCGCTCGTCATCCATCCGGCGTCGACGACGCATTTCCGGATGTCGGCCGACGATCTGCAGCGCGCGGGCATCACCGAAGGCACGATCCGGCTGTCGATCGGCCTCGAGGATCCCGCCGATCTCATCGAGGACCTGAGCCGTGCGCTGTACGCGGCGGGGAAGGCCGGATGAATCTGGTCGTCGGCGGTCAGGCCGTGTACGCGTACAGCGGGACGCGCCCGTTCGATCCGTCGCAACCGACGGTGCTCTTCGTGCACGGTGCTGCGAACGACCACGGCGTCTTCGCGCTGCAATCGAGGTACTTCGCGTGGCACGGGCGCAACGTGCTCGCCGTCGACTTGCCGGGCCACGGCCGTTCGGCCGGCGAGGCGCTGCCGAGCGTCGAAGCGCTGGCCGGCTGGCTGCGCGACGTGATGGACGCGGCGGCACTCGAGACCGCGAGCGTGGCCGGCCATTCGCTCGGATCGCTCGCATCGCTCGAGTTCGCGGCGCGCAACCCGGATCGCGTGCGTGCCCTGGCGCTGCTCGGACCGGCCGTGCCAATGACCGTCAGCGACGACCTGCTCGCCGCGGCGGCGCGCAACGATCACGTCGCGTATGAGCTCATCAATGGGTGGTCGTTCAGCCCGGGCGGGCAGCTCGGCGGCAACCAGATGCCCGGGATGTGGATGACCGGCAACGCGATGCGCCTGCTCGAGCGCTGTCGCGACGGCGTGCTGTCCACTGACCTCCTGGCCTGTCATCGGTATGCGAACGGGCTTGCGGCGGCAGCCGCCGTCCGTTGCCCGACGCTCGCGATCCTCGCCGCCCGCGACGTGATGGCGCCGCTGCGCAACGCGAAGGCCCTGCTTGCCGCGTTGACGAACGCAAGGACGGTGACGCTTGCCGAAACCGGCCACAGCCTGATGGCCGAACGTCCAGGCGAGGTGCTGGACGCGCTACGCCCATTCCTTTGACGACGGCGGCTTGCGCCACTTGATCGTGCAACCGATCGACGCATGCTGCTCGACCGGTGCGCGGCCCGTGCGCGCGACCTGCGCCATCGCGTCGTAGAGCTCGCGTTTCGCCGTCACGTCGACCGAGCGGCCGCCGCTGTCGAGCCGGCCGTGGTAGGCGAGCGTCAGGTTCCGATCGAACCCGAAGAAATCGGGTGTGCACACGGCATCGTAGGCTCGCGCGACCTCCTGCGACTCGTCGACGACGTACGGAAACGTAATTCCGTGTGCGCCGGCGAACGCCTTCATGTTGTCGAACGAATCCGCCGGGTAGGCCGTGGCGTCGTTGCTCATGATCGCGATGCTGCCGATGCCAAGCGCTTCGAGCGCAGCGGCGTCGCGGACGATCCGTTCGATCGCCGCCTTCACGTACGGGCAATGATTGCAGATGAACATGACGACGAGCCCGTTCGGTCCGCGCGCCGTCGCGAGCGAATGCCGGCGACCGTCGATGCCCGGCAGATCGAACTGCGCCGCAGGCCACCCCAGTGCGATCGGCGTTGAAGCGTTGTCCGGCATGGGGCTCTCCTTCGCAGGCGGTGCGGGCATGGGACAATCGTAGCACCGTCATGCTCACGCCACGCCTGTACGTCGGTGCAGAACCGCAGCCGCCGGTGCCCGGTTGCGACTATGCGCTTGCCGATGCGCTTGCGCGACATGTCGGCCAGGCGCTGCGGATGCGCGTCGGCGATTCCGTCGCGCTGTTCACCGGGACGGGCGGCGAATATGCGGCGACGATCCGCAGCATCGACCGGCGATTCGTCACGCTTCGCATCGGTCACCACGATCCCGTCGAGCGCGAAACGTCGTGGCCTGTCACGCTCGTGCAATCGATCATCGCCGCCGACATGATGGACCTGGTCGTGCGCAAGGCGGTCGAGCTCGGCGCCGCGGCGATCGTTCCGCTGCAGGCGGCGCGCAGCCAGCACGCGTCCGACGAGCGCACCGAGCGCCGACTCGCGCACTGGCGGCGCATCGCGACTGCCGCGTGCGAGCAATGCGGCCGCAATCGCATTCCGGAGATCGTTCCGGTCGTGACGTTCGCGCAGTGGATCGAAGCGGTGTTGCCGGCAGGACCCATCGCGATGCTGGATGTCGGGGGCGAACGTTCGCTCGCGGCGTTCGCCGCCAGCACGGCGCCACACGTGATCGTCATCGGACCCGAAGGCGGCTTCGACGCTGCCGAGTTGCGACTCGCCCGCGACGCGGGGATCGTGCCGGTTCATATGGGCCAACGTGTGCTGCGCGCGGAGACCGGTGCGTTCGCGGCGCTGGCGACTGTCAACGCGCTTGCGGGAGACGCCTCCTGACACCGCGCTTATCGCCGTCCGGTTCGGCGATTGGTTCCGGCTATTTCGCGTGCGGTTCGCCAGCGACGAGGATGCTGCAGCGCACGCGCTCGATCAGCAGCGAATCGACCGAGCCTCGCCACCAGCGCAGCGCGAATTTCTTGCTGCGACGGTGGCCGACGATGACGAGGTCGATGCCAAGCGACTCGACCATGCGCGAGATCACGTCGACGGGCTCGCCGTCCTGCAGGTGCGTTGTCACCGAAAAGCCGCGTTCGGTCAGCGTCCCCGCCGCCTGGTTCAGGTCCGCTTCCATCCGCGAACGATCGACGGCGAGGGCGGGCTCCGGCACGAACTCCCCGGCCAGCAGGTAGGGCGACGGGTCGTGCAAGACGCAGACAAGGTGGATCTGGCGTCCCGACACCTGCATCAGGTGCGAGCATTCATCGACGGCAACGCGGCTTTCCGGGGAGCCGTCGAACGCGACGAGGATCTTCTGGTACATGGCTACCTCCCGTGCTTGCGGATGAACCAGGCGGGAACGATCGCGAGCGCAAACGCGAGCGTAACAATCGCGAAGCATTCGTGGAAGGGCCGTGCGGCGTTTGCCGCCCCGGTGGCGGCCGCACGCCATTCGAGCACGACGGCGAGCAGGTTGACCCCGAACGCGCCGCCGAGCTGGCGGACGAAATTGACGGCGGACGACGCGTAGGCGAGCTCGGCGCCCGCCAGCGACTGCACCGCCCCCACGTTCAGCGCGGGGATCAGCATGCCGAGGCCCACCCGGCCGATGACGAGCCATAGCGCGAACAGCGCGAAGCCCGTCGCTGCGCCCGAGAACGCGAGCAGCAGGCTCGACACGGCAAACAGCGCGAGTCCGCAGACGATGATAGGCGCCGGGCTCAGCTTGTCGGTCAGCCGTCCGCCGATCGCGATCGCGAACGCGAGGGCGACCCCGGGCGGTGCCAGCAGGTAACCGGCATCGGCTGCGTTGAAATGCATGATGTCCTGCGCGAACACCGGGACGAGATACGTCGTCCCGAACAGCCCCACGCCATAGGCGAAGGCGACGAGCGACGCATTGGCGAACGGTGGGTGACGGAACAGGCGGACCGGCAGGAGCGGAGCGGGTGCGCGCATCTCCCAGCCGACGAACGCGGCAGCGAGCGCGCATCCCACCAGCGCCAGCGCGATCGAGCTCGACGTCGCGAAGCCTTCGCGATGGCCGACGACCGGCACGTTCAGCAGCGCGACGAGGGCGCCGAGCAGCAGCCCCCAGCCCAGCCAGTCGAAGCGCGACGACGTTCGTCCCGCATGGCGCGGCAGCGTCGTCATGCCGAGCACCAGGCCGGCAATGCAAAAAGGTACCGTCAACAGGAATATCGAGCGCCAGCCGAAGGCTTCGAGCAGCGCGCCACCGATTGCCGGCCCGATTGCCGGCGCGAGCACGATGCCGAAGCCGTAAAGCGCCATCGCGCGGCCGCGCTCGTCGACCGGATAGACGCGGAACAGGACGATCATCGCGAGCGGCTGCAGGATCCCGGCGCACGCACCCTGCACGATCCGCGCGGCGATCAGCGATTCCACGCTCCAGCTCAACGTGGCAAGCAACGACGCCGCGAGGAACAGGCCCATCGTCCCGGCAAACGTCGCACGCTCGCCGATCGTCTCGACGAGCCACGCCGTCGCGAGCATCGTCGCCGTCGTCGCCGCGAGAAATCCGGCTGCCACCCATTGCAGCGTGTCGTGCCTCACGTGGAACTCGGCCATCAACGCGGGAAATGCGACGTTGATGATCGTCGCCGCGAGAATGGTCGAGATCGTCCCGATCATCATCGTCGTGACGATCCGCGCACGCGATGGCATGGCAGCGTTTACGCGTGTCACGTAGCGCTCCGCACGTGCCCGCCTCGACGCGCCGCCGACGGCGCCTCCATCGAGATTCCTCAGCTCGTCGAGTCGACCACGTCGATCGGAACAGGTCGCGCGCAGAGGTCGAGCGCGAGCGAGACGAGCACGTCCCACGGATCGCGCTGGCCGATGCCCTTGGCGAGCGCGTCGAGGGCTGCGAGCGCGTGCAACAGGCGCTCGATCTGTGCCGGTGACGCCCGCCGGGCCGCGCGCTCGAGCGCACCTTGCCGCTTGCCCCACACGCGGGCCCCGCGCACTGCGGTCTGCAGCGACTGGCCGGACGCCATCGCGTCGCGGACGCCGGCAAGCGCGTGCAAGTCCTCGCCAAGCTGCCAGATCGCAAGCGTGATCGGCTCGCCTTCGCCGCGCAGCGCATCGATGATCCGCAGCGATCGCGCCGCATCGCCCGAGAGCCACGCCTCGGACAGTTCCTGGATGTCGAAGCGCGCGACGTCGGCGACCGCGCGCTCGACGTCATCGTGCGCGAGCGCTCCCTTGGGCAGCAGCAGCGCCAGCTTGTCGATCTCCTGCCGCGCCGCCAGCAGATTGCCTTCGCAACGCTCGGCGAGGAACGCGAGCGTGTCCCGCGTGACGCGCTGCTCGTTGCGGGCGAGCCGTTCGGTAAGCCACGCCGGCAGCGCTGCGCGTTCCAGCGGCGTTACGGCAACGGTTGCGCCCGCGTCGGCGAGTGCCGCGAACCACGCGGACGACTGCGTCGTGCGATCGGCGCGCGGCAACGTGATCAGCGTAACGTTGTCCGGATCGAGGCTCCGGGCGTGCCGTTCGAGCGCTTGCGCGCCCTCGGTGCCGGGCTTGCCCGATGGAATCCGCAGGTCGATCAGCTTGCGCGAGCCGAACAGGCCGAGATTGGCGTTGGCGGCGACGAACGCATCCCAGCGAAAGTGCTGCTCGACGATGAACACTTCGCGTTCGTCGCAGCCCGCGCGGCGGGCGGCGGCGCGGATCGAATCAGCCGCCTCGATCACGCCGAGCGGCTCGTCGCCGTGGACGACATAGAGCGGCAGAAGCTTCCGTGCGAGATGCGCGCCGAGTTCGGCCGGACGCAGCTGCAGGCCGCCGTCCACGTTCACGCCGGCTTCTTGGCGGCCTGCAACCGCCGGACGATCTGCTGGACCGCGTCGGTCTGCATCTCCCTCAGCAACCGCTGCTCTTGCGTATCGCGCGCAAGCACTTCGCTTTCGCTGAATGAGTATGTCCGGCGCAACGTGATCTCGCCCGGCGGCAGCCATTCGTTGCCATCGCTGTCGTGCAGGCGGAACTGCACGCGCTTGATCAGCAGGTATTCGCGCACGCTGCCGGCGCCGGACAGCGTGAGCACTTCCTTGTCGTCGGCGACGACCGGAATGTCGAGGATGACCTGCGCGTCCTTGGCGTCCGTCGCGACCTGCGCGCTGCCGGTTGCGGCGAGCGCACGGCGCAACTCGGCGGCGAGCGTCGGCGCGCCGGTGCCGTTGACGAATATCGTGTGGAACGTGTAGGTTGCGTCGCCGCGAAGGTGGAAGCCGCAGCCGGCGAGTGCTACCGCCATCGCAGCGGCGACGACGAAACGTCTCCTAGGTTCTCTAGAGGACGACATTGACGAGGCGTCCCGGCACCACGATCACCTTCTTGACGGCGACAACGTCGCCGTGCCGAGCGACTTCCGGTGCGAGCCGCGCCGCGGCCTCGATCGCGGACCGATCGGCCGACGACGGCACCGACAGCTTGCCGCGCGTCTTGCCGTTGACCTGCAGCACGAGCTCGATCTCCTCGCGGGCGAGCGCCGCGTCGTCGACTGCGGGCCACGGGGCATTCAGGAGGTCGCCGAATCGCGCGGCGAGTCCAAGATCGTTCCACAGCACCCACGTCATGTGCGGGACCACCGGATAGATCACGCGCAACAGGATCGACAGGCCTTCGCGGACGAGTGCGTCCGCGCCCGCCACGTCCGCGGGGATCGCCTCGAGTGTGTTCAGCATCTTCATGCCGGCGGACACGACGGTGTTGTATTGAACGCGCTCGTAGTCGTAGTCCGCCTGTTTCAACGTCAGGTGCAGCTCGCGCCGCGCCGTGCGAATCGGATCGGCGGCGCTGCGCCAGTCGAATTCGCCGTCCGCGTCGCGCATTTTCGCGCCGCGTCCGTGCGCAAAGTTCCACAACCGCTTCAGGAACCTGTGCGCGCCCTCGACGCCGGTGTCGGACCATTCGATCGTGTGCTCCGGCGGACTTGCGAACATCACGAACAATCGCGCCGCGTCGGCACCATAGCGATCGATCATGTCCTGGGGATCGACACCGTTCAGCTTGGACTTCGACATCGTGCCCAAGCCGTCGTACTCGACCGGGAGCCCGTCGGCCTTCGAGCGGCCGCCGGTGATCGCACCCTGCTCGTTGCGCAAGGTGTCGACGTCCTGCGGCGCGATGTAGTCGACG
>Ga0207675_100006722_pt1 | contig 10875 bp, 11 predicted proteins | sample KBSSwiS42_FD_184305 | JGI IMG/M metagenome (GOLD analysis project Ga0207675, IMG submission 184305) | Switchgrass rhizosphere microbial communities from Kellogg Biological Station, Michigan, USA - KBS Switchgrass S4-2 (SPAdes) (version 2) | ecosystem: Host-associated > Plants > Roots >...
GACGGCGAGCGCGGCAGGGCCCATCGTGGTGCTTGGGTGGCCGCGCAGGCTCGGCAGGCTGTCGTCGAAGTCGAGCGCGTGACCCGCGATCCCGTTCGCGAACGCGGCTTCGGCCGCCGAGGTGGTGAGATTGCGGCCCCATACCGTGGCCTTGCCCGGCGCACCCATTTCCTGCGCCCACTGCGCGGCGAGTTCGGCCGCGGGTTCCAGCGCGCCGGCGAGAGCGCAACCGAGCGTGTCGATCAATGCATAACGCGAGCCCGCGAGTACCGGTGCGGGGATATCGGTGGTGCGGGTGTCGATGACAAATTCAGCGAGGCGTTTGGTCAGCATGATGGTTCTCCTCTGGATGGGGCACAGCGTGGAATGCGCCCGGCTGTTTCGCGCGCCGGCGCTCGAGCGGTTTTCGGAATGGTCTGCTTTTTGCGCGCGGTTGGCAAACGCGGCACCGCGGTGGTTTGCGCGCGCCGTAAATCGCATGTTATAGAGACGGGCGGGGGAGACGTGACTCGTTCAATAACCAAACCAGCACTGTTGTGCGGATTGCTTGCCGGCTATGCCGCATGGCCGGCGGCGGCTTACGCGCAGGCCGACTATCCGCGCAAGCCGGTGCGCCTGATCGTCCCAAGCGCGCCGGGCGGCGGCACCGATCTCGTGGCGCGCCTGATTGCGCAGAAGGCGGGCGAAGCGTGGGGCCAGTCGGTCATCGTGGAAAACAACAGCGGCGGCGCGACGACGATAGGCACGAACCTCGTCGCGAAGGCGGCGCCGGACGGCTACACGCTCTTGATGACGACCGCCAATTTCGCTTTCATCCCGGCCATCAATTCCCGGCTCCCGTACGATCCGGAAAAAGATTTCACGCCCGTCGTAGTGACGGTCACCCAGACCGATTGCCTCGTCGTTAACCCGGGCGTACCGGCGCGCTCGGTCGCGGAGCTGATTGCTCTCGCGAAAGCCAGGCCCGACGAACTCCGCTACGGCTCCGGCGGCAATGGCTCGGTCGGGCATTTTGCGGTCGAGCTATTTCGGTCCCTCGCCAAAATCAAACTTGTGCACGTTCCCTATAAGGGTACGGGGCCCGTCACTACGGCGGTCATTTCGGGCGAGATTCACCTGCAGATCGCGAACGTGGCGTCACTGCTGCCCGCGGTCAAGGCGGGCCGCGTGCGCGCGCTCGCCGTGACGGGCGTGCATCGCGCGAAAATAGTGCCGGAGCTGCCGACGATCGCCGAAGCGGGAGTGCCCGGCTACGAATTCGATAATTGGTATGGCCTGTGGGCGCCGGCGGGTACGCCAGCTGCGGTCGTCAGGAAAATCAACGAAGAAGTGAACCGTGCGCTGATGACGCCGGCGCTGCAGGCCCGTTTCGCCGAGTCCGGAATCGAGACGATGGGCGGCAGTCCCGAGCGGTTCGCCGCCTATCTCGCGAGCGAGCTCAAAAAATGGAGCGCGGTCGCGCGCGACGCCGGCATCAAGGCCGATTGAAGAACCGTTCGTGGCCGGCGTTGCTCCGGGCGGTCGATTTTTTCGCCCGTTCATCGTCGGGGCAAACCGGTTTTGGGATGGCCCCTGCTATTTCGCTGATTCTTTCAATAGCTCGTCCCACTGCGCGGGCAGCACGACCGGCTTCGTGACCGGATACGTGTGGCCGCCTTCGAGCACCATCACGCGATTGCGATGCGGGTCGCCGCACACGACGATGTGCAGGATGTCAGGACTTGAGAGCACGCGTACGCTGTCGTCGGGCGCGCCGGAAAACTCGGGCGGAAATACGCCTTCCGCTACGCGCTCGCGCGCCGATTGGCCGGAGATCGTCGTGTACTTGAGCACCCAGTCGAATTCGCGCAGCGACATGCGCGTGTGTTCGTAGAGGTGCTGTTTGATTTGCGGTTTCGAATAGCCGGCGTCGGCGAGCGACTGCGCGATCGACGGCGACATCAGGATGGTGAGCATCACGCGTTCCGCATCGGCGCCGCGGGCCGGGAAATTAAAGAGCCGCGTCGAGCTCTTGATTTCTTTGGCAATCAATTCGAGCGCGCTTTGCGCGCCGCTTTGTCCTTGTGCGCTGTACGCGGCGGGCGCTGGCCCCCAGTTATTGGTGACGCCGATCGTCACGGTGCTTTGCGCGGGCGCGAAACCGCGGCTCACATGGAACGGTTCCCACGGCGACGCCGTCTCGTTTTCGGCGAGCGCAAAGGCCAGCGGATAGCCGAACGTGCCCATATAACTCGCGCCGGGACGAAAGCCCGCGATATTTTTGACGATGAGGCCAACCGCGCGGCCCAGTGCCGGGTTGGCGCCGCGTGAAACGAGTTGCGCGTCATTCTCGAAGCCGAGCGTTTTTGCCAGCGGCCCGTTGACGAGCACGTATGGAAAAATTCCCGACGAGCTGCCGATGCTGGCCAGCCGGCATTCGGGATCGGCGAGCGCTTCGACTGCTGCAATCAGCAATGGCATGTGTACTGGACGCAAGCCCGCCATCACGCCGTTGACCGCAATATTCCACGGTGTCGCCCGCAGATTGGCCGACGGCAGGATTGCGATCTCTTCGTCGTGAGCGCGGTCGGTATAGCGGAGGAAACTCGCGACCCTTTCGAGTGTGGGTGCGACGACCGGCAATCCGTCGCTCCATTCCTGCGCGAGAAAATAGCCATCGACTTCTTCCGCCGTGCCGGTGAAGACGATGGCGCGCGGATGTTGTGCTGCAGCGCGTTTAGTTGCAGCGCCCCCGGTGGTCGCGGTGAGCCCCGTAACGATGCGCTCGACGAGCACTTGAGCGATGTTATTTTCGATTTCCTGCGCTTCGTGTATGCCGAGCGGTCCCGGGTATTCGGCGATCTGGAGATCGTCGACGCCGCCGGCCTTGCCGGTGAAGCGAGCGAGCACCGAAAAGCCGGACGTCGTAACGACGACCGTCGGCAACCCGGCTTTTTCTGCCGCCGTAGCCGGCCGCGCCGCGGCCGGAGCGCAGTTGCCTCAGGCGCCGTTGCCTGTGATCAGCGCATCGCAGCCGTGTCGCTGCGCAATGGCGATGACTTCATTCGCGAGCTCCTGCTGGCGCGCGGGATTGTCGCTATGCGGCGCGTGCGGAAACTCCGTGTACGGAATTATTTTCAGGTCCGGATATTTTTGCTGCAGCAGCTTGCGCACGACGGGAAAGGTGATATTGCCCTTGAATACGCCGTTCCACACTTCGCCGATAGTTTTGCCGGCGAGCGTATCGAGGCGCGGCGCGCTGCCGCCGGCTTTGACGACCGGGAGCCCGAGCGGGCTTACGACGGCGAGCTTTTCCATGCGCTTTTCCATGTAATACGCTCCTTACTGCAGAGTGATCTTGAGCTCGCGCGTGAGCTGGGTCCACTTGTCCAGGTCGGCGCGAATGAATTTGTCGAATTCGGCGGGCGTGTTGCCGACCGGCTCGAGTCCGAGAGTCACGAATCGCTCGACGAGTGCCGGCTGCTTCAGCAGAACGGCAACCTCCTTCTGGATTTTATCGACAGCTTCGGGCGGCGTTCCCGCGGGCGCCACGATGCCCGCCAGGCCGCTCGCCGAAAAACCGGGATAGCCCTGCTCGGCGATGGTTGGCACGTCAGGCAGGCTCAACGAGCGCTGGGGCGTCGACACGCCGAGTGTGCGCAGGCGTCCCGCTTTCACGTAAGTGATCAGCGACGGTATCGTGTTGAACGAGACGTCGACTTCGCCCGCGAGCAGCGCGGTGGCGACGAGGCCGCCGCTCTTATAGGGCACGTGGACGAGCTCGACATGCGTGAATTTCCTGAAGAGCTCGATGGCGAGATGCCCGCTCGAGCCGTAGCCGCCGGACGCGTAGTTGATCATGCCGGGGCGGCTTTTGGCGAGACGCACGAATTCGGCCAGCGACTTGGCGGGCAGGGATGGATGCACGACGAGCAGGTTAGCGATCATTGCGACGAGCGTAACCGGCGCGAAATCGCGCAGCGTGTCGTAAGGCAGCTTCTTGAATACGCCGGGATTGACCGTGTGCCCCGAGTTCACCATCAATATCGTATAGCCGTCGGGCGGCGACTTGGCGACGATATCGCCGCCGACGACCCCGTCGGCACCGGGCCGATTGTCGACGACGACGCGCTGGCCGAGACGCTCCGCCAAAGGTGAAGCAATTACGCGCGCGGTGACGTCAGTGCCGCCGCCGGGGGCAAAGCCGACGATCATGCGGATCGGCTTGGCAGGATACGATTGCGCATGCGCAGGCAGACAGGCCGCGAGCAAAATGACGGAGCAAAGCGTGAAGTGCGAGCGCGACAACGGCGAACTCTCGAGTGAGACGGCCCTGCTGCATGGCGGGGCCGGATTGATTGTGGTCACAAGTTTCGACGTTGCCCGCGTTCGCGTCAAGCGAGCGTGTGCGACATCGCTAACGTGAATTCTCGGCGCGCTTAAAGAAAGGACTGCAGGGTAGACTGCGCTGATGAAACCTGCGCGAACTGCGTTGCGTAATATCGGCTGGTTGCCCGCCGCGATGTTATTGAGCAGCGTTGCCTGCGCGAACGCAGCGGAGTATCCAGTGAAGCCTTTGCGCATCGTCACGTCCGAAGCAGGCGGCGGCAACGATGTGCCGGCCCGTATCGTCGCGCAGGGCCTGACGCTTGCGCTCGGGCAACAGGTCGTGATCGAAAACCGGCCGAGCGGCGTCGTGCCCGCTGAAATCGTGGCGAAAGCGGCGCCTAACGGCTACACGCTGCTGTTCTACAACAACGCGTTGTGGACGGCGCCGCTGATTCAGGCAACGCCCTACGATATGCTGCGCGATTTCACGCCGGTCAGCGCGGTCGCGCGCGCGGTGAATGTGCTGACCGTCAATTCCGCGTTGCCGGCGAAGTCCGTCGCTGACCTTATTGCCCTCGCCAAAACGAAGCCGGGCGGACTGAACTACGGTTCTTCGGGCACCGGCGCGTCGAACCATCTTGCCGCGGAAATATTCAGGACGATGGCGCAAATCGATATCGTGCGCGTCAACTACAAGGGCGCGGGTCCCGCGCTCACCGCGCTGATAGCCGGCGAACTGCAGCTGATGTTTCCATCGGCCGGCGCGGCGACGCCGCATGTCAGGGCCGGCCGCGTGAAAGCCCTCGCGGTGACCAGTGCCGCGCCATCGGCGTTGTTTCCGGGATTGCCTGCCATCGCGGCCACGCTGCCCGGTTACGAATCGCTCGCTATCTACGGCCTTTTCGCGCCGGCGGGCACGCCGCCTGCGATCATTGTCAGGCTCAACACGGTAGTTGCACAATTTCTCGCGCGCGCGGACATCCAGGAAAGGTTTGCCGCTGCCGGCATGGACGCCGCCGCGAGCACGCCCGGTCAATTAAGCGCCAGCGTGCAGGCGGAAGTCGCGAGGATCGGCAAAGTGATCAGGGCGGCCGGCATCCGCGCCGACTAAAAAATTGTGACGATTTGTAAGTCGGTGTAATTCCTTGTAAGTCTGCTGGGCGCAGCGCGACCCGGGCGCGTAACGTCGGTGGCATTGCAGCATTCACGCCGATCAGGAGACCGCTCATGCTTATCCGTCATTTCCCCGCTTTGTCGTTAGCCGCCGCGCTGGTGGCATTCGCCCCGATCGCTTCCGCGCAACACGATCGCGATTACCGCGACTATCGCCACGAGCACCGCGACTACCGGCACGATCTGCACCGTGAGCGTGAGCGTGAACGGGAACGCATTGCGCGCGAACGCCGCCACGACTATGCGCGTCACCACGACTATCGCGTCTATGAACGTGCCCCGCGCGGTTACGTCGTGGCTGCGCCGGTCTACGTGCCGCCGCCGGTCGTGTATGCACCGCCGGCGCCCAGCGGCATTAATATCACGGTGCCGATCACGTTCCCGTAATGGCTGCTGACGATATAGCGAAAGGGGCGCGTCCTGCGATTGCGATGGCGAGTGTGATCATCGCGCTGCTGACGGGCGGCTGTGCGGTGGTTGCCGTTACGGACGCCGCCGTTTCCGTCGCCGCTACGGTCGTCAAAGTAGGCGCGAATGTCGTGGGCGGCGCAGTCGACGTCGCGCGTGCCGGCGTGCGCGCGGTCACGAGCAGCGACGAGGCGAAGAAGTAGCGGCGTGGAATTTTGTACGGAAACAGTCTGCTGCATGTTTTGCGGTTGACGGAAACCTTGAACGTAGCGATCAGAGGAGTGCACCAAATGAAAATTTATCGAATCCTGGGAATGTGTCTCGCCGGGCTTGCGATCCTGCTGTCCGGATGTGCGGAGCAGCCGTACTCGTCGTCGTACAACACGCCGGCGTACCGGCAGGCCGTCGTCGACCGCATTGAAATCGTGCGCAAAGGCGACAGCAACAACCTTGCCGGCACGATCATCGGCGGTATTGCGGGTGGTTTGGTCGGTCACCAGATCGGCGGCGGCAGCGGGCAGACCGCGGCCACCATCGTCGGCGGTGTCGGCGGCGCGGTGGCCGGCAGCGAAGTTCAGAAGCGTGCTCGCGGCGCGAACGAAACGTTCCGCGTCACCCTGCGCTATGAGAACGGCGCCACCGAAGTCATCCGCCAGGACGACATCAGAGACCTGCGCACGGGCGACCGCGTGCGCGTAGACGGCGGCCGCATTTATCGCCTGTAAGCGGTTAGCCGTTCAGCCGGGCTGAATCGCGCCCGCGAGCGACTCATATCCCGATTGCCGTTATGTTCGGTATCGCACAGAAGTGGGCGGCGGCGCGTGGATAATACGAACCGGTACCTGCTCATTCTTTTCCTCCCTGAAGAAAATTAGCGGGTCCAGGCCTCCGGCAAAATTCATTTTTTCCCGGAGGCCTTTTTTTGCCGGCGCGACGGCCTTTTAGCGGGCCCGTGGCATGCCGTTGGAATTGGCCCCGCGCCCGAATTTTCCGCTGCGTGAACAATACCCGGAAACTCCCACGGCGCACCAACATGAGGCGCGTGCGCACTGCGAGCAGGCGCAAATCAAGTATTACAGCCGGATTAACAATTTATCATCATGATTTAAAGGAAATACCTTACTGGCACGTCGGTTGCTAAGGTGTTTCCATGCGAGAAGTACCCTCCACCTGTTGTTATTGCGGCGTCGGCTGCGGGGTCATCATCGAAACCGACGGTGAGCGGATTACCGGCGTGCGCGGCGATCCCAAGCATCCGGCGAACTTCGGGCGCCTGTGCACCAAAGGCTCGACGCTGCATCTTACCGCCGGCTCGGCCTCGCGCGCCCTGTATCCGGAGTTGCGGTGCTCGCGCGGTCAACCTCGCGAGCGCGTGAGCTGGGACGGCGCGCTCGACTTCGCCGCCGCTAAATTCGCCGCGATCATCCGCGAGCACGGCCCCGACAGTGTCGCTTTTTACATTTCGGGCCAGCTGCTGACCGAGGATTACTACGTTTTCAACAAGCTCGCGAAGGGCTTGGTCGGCACCAACAACGTCGACACCAATTCCCGGCTGTGCATGTCATCGGCGGTCGCCGGCTACAAGGCGACGCTCGGCGCGGATGCGCCGCCCGCGTGCTACGAGGACATTGACGCGGCCGAGTGCATATTCATCGCGGGCTCGAACACCGCGTTCGCACACCCAATACTGTTCCGCCGCCTCGAAGATGCCAAAGCGCGTAATCCGGCGCTGCGGCTCATCGTCGTCGATCCGCGGCGCACGGATACCGCGGCGGCCGCGGACTTGTTTTTGCCCATCCTGCCCGGCACGGACGTCGCGCTTTACAACGCGATGCTGCACGTGATGCTGTGGGAGGGCCTGTGCAATATCGATTACATTCGCGCTCACACCGCCGGCTTCGACGCGTTGAAAGACGCGGTGCGCGAATACACGCCGCAGGCCGCCGCCGCCATTTGCGGCGTACCGGCCGCCGATATCGTGCAGGCGGCGAAGTGGTTCGGTACATCGCGCGCGACGTTGTCGATGTATTGCCAGGGGTTGAACCAATCGACGCATGGCACGCATAACAACGCCGCATTGATCAACCTGCATCTGGCGACTGCGCAAATCGGCAAGCCGGGTGCCGGCCCGTTGTCGCTCACCGGCCAGCCCAACGCGATGGGCGGACGCGAAGTGGGCGGCATGGCGAATCTGCTGTCGGCGCATCGCGACCTCGCCAATCCCGTGCACCGCGCCGAAGTCGCGCAGTTGTGGGGTATCGATTCGGTGCCCGCGCAACCCGGCAAGACGGCAGTGGAAATGTTCGACGCCATCGAGTGCGGCGACATCAAAGCCGTGTGGATAGCTTGCACGAATCCCGCGCAGTCGATGCCGGACGTGAACCGCGTGCGCGCGGCGCTCGCGCGCGCCGAATTCGTCGTGGTGCAGGAGGCTTATCGCAATACCGACACCGTGGCCTACGCGGATTTGCTGTTGCCCGCGACGACCTGGGGCGAAAAAGAAGGCACCGTTACCAACTCCGAGCGCCGCATTACGCGCGTTCGCGCCGCAGTTGCCGCGCCGGGCGAGACGCGCGCGGATTGGGCGATCGCCGCCGATTTCGCATTGCGCCTGGGCACGAGCCTCGAGCGTTCTCATGCGCCGCGCATGTTTGCGTACACCGCGCCCGAGCAGATTTTTAACGAGCATCGCGCGAGCACGCGCGGGCGCGACCTCGACATCACGGGCCTGTCGTACGCGATCCTCGAGACCGCCGGCCCGCAGCAGTGGCCGATGCCCGAAGGTGCTGCGGAAGGCCGCAAGCGCCTTTACGCGGATGGCGTGTTTCCGACCGCGGACGGCCGCGCGCGCTTCGTCGCCGCTGCGTATCAACCGGCCGCCGAAAAAGTCGATGCGCGCTATCCGCTCGCGCTCAACACCGGCCGCCTGCGCGACCAATGGCACGCGATGAGCCGCACGGGCACCGTTGCACGGCTCTTCAACCATGTCGACGAGCCGTGGCTCGCGATGCATGCGCGCGACATGGAGCGCCGCGGGTTAAAGGACGGCGACATCGCGCGGCTCAAAAGCCGGCGCGGCGAGCTCGCGGTGCGGGTCGTCGCGTCGGAGGAAATCCGCGCCGCCCAAGTCTTCATGCCGATGCACTGGGGCAGTCAGTTCATGTGTGGCGGCGGCGTCAACGCACTGACCGTGCCCGCGTTCGATCCCTATTCGAAGCAGCCGGAACTGAAGCACGCGGCGATCGAAGTCGAAAAGATCGCCTTGCCTCACCGCGTGGTCGCGATGTGCCGCTTCGCCGCCAACGAAAGCGCCGGCGCGCAGGCGCTGCGCGACGAGCTGCAGCCGCTGCTGGAGAGCTTCGATTACGCGACGCTCACGCTGAGCGGTCGCGACGACGTGGTTGTCGTCATGCGCGGTTACGCGGCCGCGCCGATTGCCGAACCCGTGCTCGCCACGCTCGACCGCCTGCTCGATTTGCAGGACACCCGGCGCACGATGCGCTACGTCGATGCGCGGCGGCGTGTCGAGAAAGCCGCACGCATCGAAGACGGCATCGTGAAAAGCGTATGCCTTGCCGGCGAGACTGCGGCGCAGGACTGGCTGAAGAACATGATGATGCAGGGCGCCTCGGCCGACGCAATGCGCGCCTGGATCCTCGCGCCTGTTGCGGCGCCGCCACGCGGCAGTTTTAACCGCGGGGCCGTCGTGTGCAACTGTTTTGACGTGTCGGCGGTCGAAATCACCAGCGTGCTGGCGGCCGGCGCCGATCTCGGACAGCTACAGGGCCGGCTCAAATGCGGAACCGAATGCGGTTCCTGCCTGCCTGAACTGAAGCGCATGGTGCAAAGTGCAGCCCTGCAGCGCGCTGCAGGTGCAGCCGCTGCCGGCGCGCAGGTCCCCGGCTCTGCGCCGATTCCTCAATCACGTATCCTCAACTCCTGAACCCGCAGTCATGAATTTTGCAAACTACATCAAGGATATCGGCCGCGGCGCCAACAGCGCCGGCGACTTGTCCGAGCAGGACGCGCACCAGCTCTTTGGCGCAATGCTCGATGGCGGCGTGCCCGAGCTCGAGCTCGGCGCAATCCTCATAGCATTGCGCGTCAAGTCCGAATCGCTGCCCGAATTGCTCGGTTTCTACAGCGCGCTCAGCGAGCGCCTCTTTCGCCTGCGCGCGCCGTCGGGCAAGGCCAAGCCGATCGTGCTGCCGAGCTATAACGGTGCGCGCCATCAGCCCAACCTGCTGCCTTTGCTCGCGCTGCTGCTGCAGCGTTTCGGCGTCCCCGTGCTGATTCATGGGCCGCTGACGGGCAACGGCCGCATCGCGACCGCGTACATCCTGCGCGAGCTTGGCGTGATGCCGAGCGCGACACTCGCCCAGGCGCAGGAGGCGCTCGATCAGGGCAGCATCGCGTTCGTGCCGACAGCGGTGCTCGCGCCGGGCCTGACGGATCTGCTGAGCCTGCGCGGACGCCTGGGCGTGCGCTCGAGCGCGCATTCGCTGGCGAAGCTGATGGACCCGTTCGAAACCGAAAGCCTGCGCATCGTCAGCGTGTCGCATCCGCCGTACCTGGAGTTGATGCGCGAGTTCCTGCTCGCGACCAGCGCGCACGCGCTGCTGTTGCGCAGCACAGAGGGCGAAGCATTCGCGAATCCGAAGCGCCGTCCGCGCATTGAGTACTTCAAAGACGCGGCTGGCCAGATCCTGTTCGAAGCGGAAGCCGGCCCGCTCAAAAGCATTCCGACGCTGCCCGCCGCGATCGACGCGGTGACCACGGCCGCGTGGATCAAGGGCACGTTGATCGGTGAGGCGCCGGTGCCGCTGCCGATCGTGAACCAGCTGGCATGCTGCCTGTACGCGAGCGGTTACACCTCCGACATGAATCAGGCCAAAGCGATCGTGGCCGTTGAGACCGGCAGCCTCGCCGCGGCTTGATGCTGATGCGCGCGGCGGATCGGTTCACAGGCGGATCGCCATGCTGAAA
>Ga0207675_100006723_pt1 | contig 10873 bp, 7 predicted proteins | sample KBSSwiS42_FD_184305 | JGI IMG/M metagenome (GOLD analysis project Ga0207675, IMG submission 184305) | Switchgrass rhizosphere microbial communities from Kellogg Biological Station, Michigan, USA - KBS Switchgrass S4-2 (SPAdes) (version 2) | ecosystem: Host-associated > Plants > Roots >...
GGCAGCTCATCGAGATGATCAACGACCTTTTCGACCTGAAGATCGTCTTCAGCGATTACGACTCTTGATTGAGAGTCGGCGAGAACGTATCCAACGTCGTCGTGTTGAGTCGACGGATAGATCGTCGTCGTTGCGCCGGCCGCGCACATGATCGCTAGGTCGGCCAGCACCCACTCCATCCGAGTGCTCGAGGCGATCGCCACACGATCCTGTGGCTCGATACCAAGTGCGAGCAGCCCAGCTGCCAGCTGAAAAACCTTGTCCTTGGTCTGCGACCAGCTCAGCGAAACCCAGCGATCGCCTTCGACGTAACGAAAAGCCTCCTTGGAAGGGGAGGCTGCCACCCGGTGGCTCAGCACTGCGCCCACGGACGCTGGCCGCGCCGCCAGCAATGTTGTCTCGGTCACACCCGAAGGGTAGCTGAGTTTGATTGCTCGGTTTGCTTGCTTCGCTCGCCAAGCTCGCTGTGCTTAGGCGAGCCGCTCGAGGATGATGGCCATGCCTTGGCCGCCGCCTACGCACATCGTCTCGAGGCCGAATTGGACGTCTCGCAAGCGCATGGCATTTAGCAAGGTGGTCATGATTCGCGCGCCGGTGCAGCCGAACGGGTGGCCGAGTGCGATGGCCCCGCCATGAACATTGAGCCGTTCCAGATCCAGACCAAGATCACGAGCAGAGGCGATCACCTGGACCGCAAACGCCTCGTTGATCTCAACGAGATCCATGTCATTGATCGTCATACCTGCGCTGGCCAACGCCCGGCGACTGGCCTCCACCGGTCCGAGCCCCATGATCTCGGGGCTCAGGGCACTGACTCCCGTCGCGACGATACGAGCCAGCGGAGTGAGGCCAAGCTCGGCGGCGTGCCGGTCGCTCATGATCACCACGGCAGCCGCTCCATCGTTGAGGGGGCAGCAGTTGCCGGCGGTGACCGTGCCGTTAGGGCGAAACGCTGGCTTGAGCGCCGACACTGCCTCCATTGTTGTGCCGGGGCGAGGCCCGTCATCGGTATTCACCACGGTGCCGTCCGGCAGCGTCACCGGCGCAATCTCGGCATCGAAGATGCGGTTCGCTATGGCCTTCTCGGCAAGGTTTTGGGAGCGTACGCCGAACTCGTCCTGCTCGGCACGAGAGATGCCGCGCAAGGTGGCGACATTCTCGGCGGTCTGACCCATCGCAATGTAGATGTCCGGCAGCACTGCGTCTTCGCGCGGATCGTGCCAGGTCTGGTTGCTCAGGGCGGTGTCCAGGCTGCGTTGCTCAGCGGTTGCAAAGATCGGATTGTGGGTGTCGACCGGATCGACGCCGGCAGAGCCGAAGCCGCGGTAGCGCGAGACGCATTCCACGCCGGCCGAGACGAAGGCGTCGCCCTCACCGGACCTGATCGCGTGGAAGGCCATCCTGGCGGTCTGCACACTAGAGGCGCAGAAACGATTGATCGTGGCAGCCGAGACACCGTCCAGCCCGAGCTGCACGGCAATGCGACGTGCCATATTGCCGCCCTGCTCGTCACGTGGCTCAGCGCAGCCGACGTAGATGTCGTCGAGCGTACGCGGGTCCAGCGCATCGACCTTGGCAAGGGCTGCCGTGATCACCCCGGCTGCAAGATCATCAGGGCGAACCTGGGTCAATGATCCTTTGACAGCTCGCCCGATGGGCGTACGCGCCGCTGCGACGATCACTGCCTCTGGGCCTTCCAGGCCGTACCGCCTCATGATCACAATCCCATGTCGCGGCCGATGAGCTCCTTCATGATCTCGTTCGAGCCGGCCCAGATCTTGGAGGCTCGGGCATCGGCCCAGCCGCGGGCGACGTGGTACTCGTTCATGTAGCCGTAGCCGCCCCACAGCTGCAGACAGGAGTCGAGAATGTCGTTCTGCGCCTGCGCCGACCACCACTTCGCCTTCGCCGCGTCTACCGCGGTCAGCGTGCCGTGTACCGCCTCCATCACGCACTGGTCGACGAATGCCTGAGTGACCTCGGCCAGCGTCTGCAGCTCGGCGAGGGTGAACTTGTTGGCCTGGAAAGAGCCGATGGGAGTACCGAACGCCTTGCGTTCCTTCGCATAGACCAGGGTTTCGTCGAGGATCTGCCGAGCGTGAGAGATGTTGTTCACCGCCGAGCCGATACGCTCAGCCACCAGGCGTTCCATCATGTAGACGAAGCCTCGGTCGATCTCGCCGATCACATTCGCAGCGGGAACTCTCACATCGCCGAAGAACAACTCGGAGATGTCTGACTCCGGCTGCCCGACCTTGTCCAGCTTCCGACCGCGTTCGAAGCCTGGCATCCCGGCCTCGACGGCGAACAAGGTGATGCCTTTGGCGCCCTTGTCCGGACTCGTTCGTGCGGCGACCAGCACGAAGTCGGCGCTGGCGCCATTGGTGATGAACGTCTTCGAACCGTTCACGATCCAGTCGTCGCCGTCGGGTACCGCCTTGGTCCTCAACGCAGCAAGATCAGAACCGCCAGATGCCTCGGTCATGGCGAGCGCGGTGATCAACTCGCCGCTGCAGAACCCTGGCAGCCAGCGCTGCTTCTGTTCCTCGGTGCACAGGTCGACCAGATATGGCGCTATGCAGTTGGTGTGGATGCCAACACAGGAGGGGTAGGCGAACGCGAGTTTGGACAGCTCTTCGGCCAAGATCAACGAGAAGCGGAGGTCATCGACTCCGGCGCCGCCGTACTCCTCGGGGACGTTCAGGCCGAGAAAGCCATGCTTGCCGAGCTCCAGCCACACCTCGCGGCCGAACCCGTGGTTGGCCATGTGTTTCTCGTGGTGCGGCCGCAAAGTCCGATCGACGAAGGTCCGGCAGCTTTCCCGGAATGCATCGTGATCCGGCTCGAAGATGGCTCGCTTCATCCTGCCTCCGTCCGAGGGCTGAAGTTACTCACCAGTAGCTTTACCCCGACTATAGGTGATGAGACAGCCGATAGACACCATGCCGCGGTCCGGCTTGGCTGATGGCATGACCGCAACTCCCGACGTCGCCCAGCAGCGCGTACTCACCCGCCGCCGACTTGCCGCGGTCGCCTCGGTGGCCTTTGTCCTTGCTGGGCTGGTGAACAGCCTGCTGCATGAGGCGGCCCACGCGGTAGCTGGCCTGGCCTACTGCCCTCAATAGTCCAGCGCATTACGATCAACGCGATCATGTCCAAGACCATTGACCTGTCCCCTGATGTCGCCGAGCTGGCGTTCCAACTGCAGCGACGCGGGGTCGCCGACGTGCTCGATGCGACCGACCTCACCCGCGCGTTGTATTCCTCCGACGCCTCGCTCTACCGGGTGGTACCGCAGGCGGTGGTGCAGCCACGAACCGTCGAGGAGGTGGCGGCGGTACTGGATGCGGCGCGAGCGATTGGCATGCCCGTGACGACTCGTGGGGCAGGAACATCGTGCGCGGGAAATGCCGTCGGCACAGGGTTGATCTTGGACACGTCGCGCCACCTCAACACCATCGCAGAGATCGACGCCGAGGCGAGTACGGCGCGAGTCGAGCCGGGCGTAGTGCAGTCGTCGCTGCAGGCGGCTGCAGCCAAACACGGACTGCGTTTCGGGCCCGATCCGTCAACCCAGAACCGCTGCACCATCGGCGGCATGATCGGAAACAATGCCTGCGGACCGCGAGCGCTGAGCTATGGAAAGACCTCCGACAACGTAATCGGGCTTGACGTGATCACCGGGGCAGGTGAACGAATCACAATTGATCAATCCTCCGACCATGATCACCATGCGAGCCTTGTTGCCTTGAAGTCAATCGTGCAAGGAAATCTCGGCACCGTCCGTACCGAGTTCGGGCGCTTTGGCCGGCAGGTGTCGGGTTATAGCTTGGAGCACCTATTGCCGGAGAATCACTTCGACGTGGCGCGCTTCCTGGCTGGCAGCGAGGGCACTCTGGCAGTGATCATTGGTGCGACGCTACGACTAGTGGCCGATCCGGCGTACAAGATCATGGTCGCGCTTGGATATCCAACGATGGCCGATGCGGCAGACGCCGCACCGTTGCTCCTCGATCACCACCCCACCGCCTGTGAGGGCTTGGACCGCCGGATCGTCGATGTCGTACGCCGCACCAAAGGTGCTGCAGCCGTACCGCCGCTGCCACACGGTGACGGCTGGATATTTGTAGAGCTGGCGGGCGATGACCAGGGTCAGCTGCGGGCCAGCGCGGATGCCTTGCTGGCCGGGGCGGGAGCATCAGACGGGTTGGTGGTGACCGATCTTGCGGAGGCAACAGCACTGTGGAAGATCCGGGAGGACGGTGCCGGACTGGCGGCGGTCAGCCTCCCGCGAGCCGCCTATCCCGGCTGGGAGGACGCCGCGGTGCCGGTCGAGCATCTTGGTTCCTATCTGCGCGATTTCGACCGACTACTCGATGATCATGGATTGGACGGACTGCCGTATGGACACTTCGGCGACGGTTGTGTGCACGTACGGATCGACTTTCCGCTGACTGAGCAAGGCGGCGCATCCGGATACAAGGGCTTTGTCGCAGAGGCAGCTCAGCTGGTCGCCAGCTACGGCGGCTCGCTGTCGGGTGAGCACGGGGATGGCCGCGCCCGCTCGGAGCTGCTGCCGGCGATGTATTCTGCGGCCGCACTCGAGATCTTCGGGCAGGTCAAGGCCGCCTTCGACCCGAACAACATGTTGAACCCGGGGGTATTGGTGGATCCGCGACCGGTGGACGCGGATCTGCGTGCCACGCGTCTGGTGGGCCGGGCCGACGACTTCACCCAGGCGGTGCATCGCTGCTCTGGTGTCGGCAAGTGCCTTGCTGACACGACGGGCGGACTGGGCGTAATGTGCCCGTCCTATCAGGCCACCCGGGAAGAGAAGGATTCCACCCGCGGGCGAGCGCGGGTTCTCCAGGAGATGATCAACGGTGAGCTGATCCAGGGCGGCTGGAGGTCGCCCGAGGTGCACCAAGCTCTTGATCTTTGCCTGTCATGCAAGGGATGCGCGCGTGACTGCCCGACCGGGATCGACATGGCCGCGTACAAGTCTCAGGTCCTTGATCACATCTATCGCGGGAAGATCAGACCGCGCAGCCACTACACCCTCGGCTGGTTGCCGCGCTGGGGCCGGCTGATCACCCGGGCACGGACTTTGTCGCGACTGGTCAACACCGCGACGGCAACTCCGGGGTTACGGCGTTTGGTCCGCTGGTCGGCCGGCGTCGATCAGCGTCGCCCCCTCCCCAAGTTCGCTCCGGTCGCGGCGCGCAAACGCGTGGCGACGCCGACATCGAGCGGATCGCCGGTGGTCCTTTGGGTGGACTCCTTTTCCGACTGCTTCACCGGAGACGGTGTAGCAGCAGCCGTGTCGCTGTTGGCGGCGGCTGGCTACGCGCCGGAGCTCTTGCAACGACCAGCCTGCTGCGGATTGACCTGGATCAGCACGGGCCAGCTCGACGGTGCGCGACGGCAGCTGCGCGCGGCACTTGACGTCCTGCATCCGATCGTTGCGGCGGGCACACCGGTGATCGGCTTGGAACCTTCGTGCCTGGCGGTCTGGCGCGGTGACGCGGCGGAACTACTGCCGGAGGACTATCGGGTCGCCGAGGTCCGGGCCGGCGTCCTGACGCTCGCCGAACTGCTGCAACGTACGCCGCAGTGGGCGCCTCCCGATCTCACCGGGCTCGAGCTCGTTGTCCAGCCGCACTGCCATCACGCCTCGGTGATCGGCTGGCAAGCCGATGCCACCCTGCTCGCCGCTACCGGCGCCACGGTGACGACCGTCGGCGGCTGCTGCGGTCTGGCCGGGAACTTTGGGGTCGAGAAAGGCCACTACGAGGTGTCGGTCAAGGTAGCGGAGCACGATCTGCTACCTGCGGTCGCCGCCCACCCCGACGCCGTCGTACTGGCAGACGGCTTCTCCTGCCGTATCCAGCTCGCGCAGCTGGCCGACCGCAAGGCGATCACGCTAGCCGAACTCCTCGCCAACCCCCGAGTTGTCAGAATCTGAGCACCACATTTGGTGCTCAGATTCTGACAACTCGGCTTTTAGCGAGTCAGGCGGCGATGAGTCACCCGGTGCGGGCGAGCCGCCTCGAGCCCCAATCGGGCGATCTTGTTGGCCTCGTAGTCGGCGAAGTTACCTTCGTACCAGAACCACTTCGCCTCATCCTCGTCGTCGCCTTCCCAGGCCAAGATGTGGGTCGCGATTCGATCGAGGAACCAGCGATCGTGCGAGATCACCACGGCACAGCCCGGAAACTCCAGCAGCGCATCCTCCAGCGACTGGAGTGTCTCAACGTCAAGATCATTAGTCGGCTCGTCGAGCAGCAGCAGGTTGCCGCCCATCTTCAGCGTCAACGCGAGGTTGAGACGGTTGCGCTCACCACCGGACAAGACACCGGCAGGCTTCTGCTGATCGGGCCCCTTGAAACCGAAGGAGGCCACGTACGCGCGTGAGGGCATCTCGAAGTTCGCGACCTTGATGTAGTCGAGTCCGTCGGAGACCAGTTCCCACACGTTCTTCCGAGGATCGAGCCCGGAGCGGGCTTGATCAACATAGGAGATCCGCACTGTTTCGCCGATGATGAGTTCGCCAGAGTCCGGCTGCTCCTCCCCGACGATCATCCGGAAAAGTGTCGATTTCCCGACACCGTTCGGGCCAACGACGCCGACGATGCCGGCGCGCGGCAGTGAAAAGCTCAGTCCGTCGAATAGCGGCCTGTCCGGGTAGCCCTTGACGAGCTTTCTGACATCCAAGACAGTGCTGCCCAACCGCGGGCCGGCCGGGATGTTGATCTCCTCGAAATCGAGTTTGCGGTTGCGCTCTGCCTCCGCGCGCAACTCTTCGTAACGGCTCAGCCGCGCTCGGTTCTTGGCCTGTCGAGCCTTCGGATTGGACCTCGCCCACTCCAGCTCACGCTCCAGAATCTTGGCGCGCTTGGCATCTCGACGACCTTCGATCTGGAGCCGACCCTTCTTGGTGTCGAGATAGGTCGAGTAGTTGCCCTCGTACGGATGGGTTCGGCCGCGGTCAAGCTCCAGAATCCACTGCGCCACGTTGTCTAAGAAGTATCGGTCGTGCGTCACCGCCAAGACCGCCCCCGGGTAGGCCTTTAGGTGGGTCTCGAGCCACTGCACCGACTCGGCATCCAGATGGTTCGTCGGCTCGTCCAGCAACAGCAGGTCCGGCTGCTGCAGCAACAGCTTGCACAGCGCGACACGGCGGCGTTCACCGCCAGAAAGCACGTCGACCATCGCATCGGGCGGTGGGCAGCGCAGCGCATCCATCGCCTGCTCGAGCTGGGAGTCGATGTCCCAGGCGTTTCGGGCGTCGAGTTCGGTCTGAACCTCCCCCATCTCGGCCATCAGCACGTCGAAATCCGCATCCGGCTCGCCCATGGCGGCGCCCAGCTCATCCATCCGGACCTGGAGAGCCTTGATGTCAGCGACGCCCTCTTCGACGTTTTCCAGGACGGTCTTGCCCTCGGTCAGCGGCGGCTCCTGGAGCAGAATGCCGACTGTCGCGTCCTTGGCGAGCATCGCATCGCCGTTGTTCGGCTTCTCGATGCCGGCCATCAACTTGAGCAGCGTTGACTTGCCCGTGCCGTTCGGTCCGACCACGCCGATCTTGGCGCTGGGATAGAACGACAGGGTCACGTTGTCAAGCACGACCTTGTCGCCGAGCTTCTTGCGGACGTTGTGCATTGAGTAGATGAACTCAGGCATCGAAATGGGGAACCTTCACTTGTACGCCGGACCTTGCAGGCGCCAACCCTAGACGGAACCCTGCGGCGCTCAAGTATGCCAGCTGAGTCGAAGGACGCTTGACAAGCTCAGCGGCCGAAGCAGCGGTGACGCACCACCGGCGGCCACGCGCTACCGCGCCTCGCTTAACGAGCGCGGCCGTGGCGCGGGCCAGCCCGACGTGGTGCGTCACCTGTGGGTTCGGATCCGCCTCGCAGGTCGGATCCGGCCCACCGCCTGAGTCCCCCAGTCCGCCCTGACGGGGTCCAGCTGGGGCCGACCCGTAGGCGGCACGTGGTCCAGCCGAACCGGAGCGGACTGCCTCAGGCGGCTTGTGCGGCGCGCTCCTCCGCGCTTAGACCCGCCGCGCCGATCTCGTCCGTAGGCGGCTCAACCGCTTCTTGAGATTCCGTGGCCGTGAGACGAGGTGGCCGACGAAACGCCGACGTGCCGCGGTTCAGGTCGTGACCGACCAGATCAGCCTCGAGGACGAGCTTCTCGTGAGTTTGGCCGTCTTTCTCCCATACGTTGGTCCGCAGCCTGCCGACCACCAGAACGGGATCGCCCTTGCGCACGCTCTGGGCCACATGCTGGGCCAAGGTGCGGAAACAGGCCACCTCGATCCAGGTTGTGTTGCCGTCGCTCCACCCCGACTTTGTCTTGATCCGCGGCGTGCAGGCCAACCTGAATGCCGACACCGTTCCGTTGCCTCGTGTCTCGACCTCCGTGCCGGCGTAACCCGTGACGTGTACCTGTGCCTCCATTGGCCCGTCCTTTCGCTTTTTGGCAGTGCGCCTATGTCGTCAGGATCGGGAGGCCAGCCCGAATCGTGCGGGCGATCCGAAATCTGTGGATGACGCTCGGACCTGCCCTCGGACTGTGGATGCCGCGATTCTCGACACCGACGGGCAGCGAGCTAAGTACAGACGGCCAGCTAGTCGCAGAGGCTCCTCGAGAGCCAGCTAGCTGCGGGCGCGCTCCAGAGCCAGCCGTGCACTTTCGTACCGATCCTGCTCGGCCTTGACAGGCGCCACCACCAGTTGACCGGTTACGCGCCCAATCGCGGCATGCAGCGATTGCCGAGCCTTCGCCGTACGTCGCCGCGCGCCGACTTCAACGCCGATCCTGGCCAGCCCGGCCAGTAACAAACCTGCCAGCACGCCGCCAACAGCTAAGACCGTCGGGGCTGGCAGCCCCCACCAAGTCGCCTTAGGGAGGGGCGGTAGCTGCAGATAGGCCAGCAGGAACGACAGTCCTAGCCAGCCGAGACCCGCCACCACCGTGGCCACCAGCAGCCATTGCAACACGCGAATCACCTGCCACCACCGGCGATGCTGAGCAAGATCAAGATCGGTTATTGCGATCGCTCGGTCCACTCGGTCCGGCAACTCCCCTTCCGACGAGCGCGCCGCCCGCTTGATCTCTTCGGACCAGCCGCGAGTCAGACCTTCGGCAGCTCGATCGGCAAGAGCTCGTACCGCGGTATCGACCCGCGCCTGCTGGACACCTGAGGTCGCCGGCAACGACGTGCGCCCGACCTGCGAGGGATCGATCTCTTTTCGCTTGCGACCAACGCCTAGCCGATCCAGATGCAGCCGGCGTAACGGATCGGGTTTGAACTTGGCAACCCAGGCCAGCACGGGCCAGCCGGTCGCCAGACCACCCCGCAGGCGCCATGCCTTGCCGACGGCCTCCGTGACGACGGGTACGCCGGCCGCGATCGCCACCTGCTTGGTCAGCTGATCAATACTTGATCGTCCCAGCGGTGTCATCTTGGCAGTGCCTGACGCAGTACTCAGCTTCTCCGCAGCGACCGAAACATCAGCGGCGAGCCGTCGCGCCGCTGCCTGTTTTTCTGCAACCTGTTTGGCAAGGGTCTCCCGCAGCGCCTCGATCCCCTCCCCCGTCACCGCGGAGACGGCCAGCACAGGCACCTTCGCCAAACCCTCACTATCCAACAGCCGACGGAGATCACGTAGACACTGCTCTCGCTGAGCCGCGTTGAGCGTGTCGACCTGATTCAAGATGATCATCATCACATCTGCATGCTTGGCCAGCGGCTTCAGATAACGATCATGAATAGCCGCGTCGGCGTACTTCTGCGGGTCCACAACCCAGATCAACATGTCAACCAGCTGCACCAAACGATCAACCTCCAGACGATGGTCCAGCTCCGTGGAGTCATGATCAGGAAGATCGAGCAGCACCAGGCCGTCCAGGGCCGCATCCATCTCAGGATCGGTCGCCAGCGCATGCCTGCGTGGGATCTGGAGCCAGTCCAGCAGATCTGCGGCCGACTCCTCACCCCAGCTGGTCGCCATGGCATGTGCCGTTGTCGGCCGCCGTACGCCCACTGTCGCCAGCGACGTTCCGGACAGGGCGTTGAAAGTGGAGGATTTGCCTGACCCGGTGGCGCCGGCGAGCGCCACGACCGTGGCGCTGCCGGACATGGCAAGGCGCCGATCAGCTTGATCGACAACTCGCTTTGCCTCGGCCAGCGCTGCCGGATCTGCCCGGCCCTCGCACAGCTCGACCGCCTCGCTCAGCGCCCGGAGATGATCAACAAGATGTGCGCTGACGTCCTTGCGGTTGAGCAACCCGAGACCCCGGCCGGCCACTACCGCAGCTCCTCTCGCGGCTGCTCGATGAGTTCGGCATCAACGATGTCACTGTCATCAGCTGCCTCCAGAGACGGGATTTGAGTCACCGTCGGTGCATCGATCGCCAGCCGTTGCTCACCGGCCGGTAACCCGGCCTGCTCCGCCTCGCTCACCGGCAGCCCGCCCTCGCGCGCCAGCTCGACGGCTGCTGCCGCATCGCGCAAGCCTTCGGCTTGATCGGGGTCGATCCCGAGGGCATCCAGGACCTTGTGGTAGCGAAGCAACTCGGCCGACAGCAGGGCCTGAACCCGCCCATCAAGATCATCTTTCGCGGTCTTGGCGAGCCGACGAATGGCCTGATCACCGAAGACCGCCTCCAAGATCCGTTGGGCGAGCACCGCGGTGCCTCCGGCCACTCCGATCTCGGCTCCAACCAAGCCCCCGGTGTGCGCGAAGACGACGATCATCAAGGCCACGCCTAATCCGTTGATCCCGAGGGCGTAGAACCTCGCTCTGGAACGCTTGCTCATGCCCTCGTCAGCGACCAGGTCGAGGACGGCGCCTTGCCAATC
>Ga0207675_100006725_pt1 | contig 10873 bp, 8 predicted proteins | sample KBSSwiS42_FD_184305 | JGI IMG/M metagenome (GOLD analysis project Ga0207675, IMG submission 184305) | Switchgrass rhizosphere microbial communities from Kellogg Biological Station, Michigan, USA - KBS Switchgrass S4-2 (SPAdes) (version 2) | ecosystem: Host-associated > Plants > Roots >...
CGCCGTGCGGGTGATATTTGCCGATGACGTCGCCGACGACGCGGGCGCTTTTCTTGAACGCTCCCGTCGGATCGAGCCGCAGCAGCCGCATCGCCCACAGCAAGCGGCGATGGACCGGCTTCAGGCCGTCGCGAACGTCGGGCAGCGAGCGCGCGGTGATCGTCGACAGGGCATAGACCAGATAGCGCTCGGACAATGCGGCGCCGAACGGCACATCGATTTCGGATTCGGCGGTGGGTTGCATGGCGGGCCCCTAGCAATCGCGCCACGCCAGCGAAAGCGGCGCCGCGAAAGCGTGCCGTCTGATTATTTGCGAGGGCGGTGGACAATCATGTGGAAAAACGGTGGATCACTCAGTGCATTCATTTGGCGCGGTGGGGGTAATGCTTGAGGTGGCGTTGGCCGCGCGCCTTCATCGAGCCTTCGAGTAGCCGGTTGGAGGTCTCCTCTGCGGCGTCCGGAGTCAGGCCGACATCGACATCGTTGACGCAGAGAGTCTGGCCCCGCATCATGACGTCGAATTGCCGCTGGTTACCTTGGCTGCGCTCGAGCGACTTCATGTTGATCTTGGCCTGCCGCCAGTGCTGATGCGGGTAAACAACCGCAAGCTGGCTCAGGGCTTCTATCTAGGCTTGGAGATCGCCGATCCCGCCGCCGTGCTACGGCAGGTCGACAAGATCGACAAGGTGGGCCCTGATCGGGTGATCGAGCAGTTGATCAACGAGGTCAAGATCACCGAGGCACAGGCTCGGCGTTGCGTGCAGCTGGCCCAGATCCGCTCCGCCGACGCCTCATTCGTGGCCGAGGTGCAGCGCTTGGGGGTCGAGCATGATCAGCTCACCGAGGGACTCGAGTTGTTGACCGACGTAGTGACGACCGCGGCGCGCTACGTCCCTGGCCGACTGATTGCCGACCTCAAGATCGCACGTGGTCTCGACTACTACACCGGCACCGTGTATGAGACCGAACTTGTCGGTTTCGAGTCTTGGGGCTCGATCGCCTCCGGCGGCCGCTACGACTCGCTGGCGAGTGATGGCCGGGTTACCTATCCCGGCGTCGGGCTGTCGATTGGGGTGACGCGGCTTCTGGCTCCGCTGCTGGCAAAGGGAATGCTACGAGCATCTCGGCCGGTCCCGACAGCTGTATTGGTTGCGGTTGACAGCGAGGAGACACGGGCTACGGCGATCGAGGTGGCTGAACTGCTCCGCTCCCGCAGGATTCCGACGGAGGTGGCGCCTCGAGCGGAGAAGTTCGGCCGCCAAATCCGCTACGCCGACCGCCGCGGCATCCCTTACGTGTGGTTCGGTGGCTGGGTTGGTGGGGAAGTCAAAGACATTCGGTCTGGTGAGCAGGTTGCGGCTGATCCAGCGTCCTGGATGCCGAGCCCTGAAGACCTGAGACCGAGAGTTCTCAGTCTTACGCCATCATGCTGAGACTGCGTACGGCCCGGTCAATTCGGTTCCATGCCCGGTGATGCAGCTTGCGGGGTCTCCGCTGCCTGGATGCGGCATTGAGGTCGTTGTACGCGATGTGTAGCTCGCGCCCCAGATCGGTGACGGTACGCCTCATCTCGTACAGCTCCTCGGGTGAGAAGCCCATCAGGGTGCGTACCGGTGGCGGGAACTCAGTCGCGGCGAGCCGATCGTCGAAGGCAGCGGCGTTCTGCCCTTCGTCATAGACATGCGTCAGGTGATGGTCCTGCAGGAAACCTGCAAAGGAGTCCCAGCGATCCGGGTGCGCCTTGTTCAGCCGGTTCCAGTCGCACTCGGCGTACAGCGTGATCGCGTCAGCGTCATCCTCGATGCTGGTGATCGTGCGATGCGGAATCTCGTGGTACTCGGCGAGTTCGAGGGTTCGCGAGTCGTGGGCCAGCAGCAGGGCGGGAGTCCCGGCCAGCAGCGCTGCGATGTTGCCGTGGATCCGCGTGCCGAAGGAGAAGTCGTACTGGGCCAGGTGCTCGAACCACGTCGTCGGATCCAGGAAGAACCGTACGCGGTCCGACCGGATCAGTGGATGGTCGAGTGTGATCGGGGCCCCTGCGGCCGCCATGGCCGTCATTCTCTTGCCCTTGGGGTAGCTCCCGTAGAGCATCAGCTCGAGGGTTTGGATGTTCTGGGCCATGTAGACCAGGCGCGGGAAGTGCTCGGCGGCGTAGAGGGAAATCGGCCCCATTTCCGGCACGTACGGCGACACATTCATCGCAATGGGGGAGTCGAACGTGAGCGACTCGACCCTCTTGTCCACATGCAGGTCCGGCCCGTACATGAACATCGACGGGCAGCCGATGACCTTGACGTGCTCATCGCCAAAGCCCAGGGAGTTCAGATAATCCCTGGTGCGCTCACCACGCACCCCGATCGAGGGCGAGCGATCCAGTACGGCGCGGAGGAACCGCGTGGTTGCCGGCTTGACGCTGTCAGCTCCCTTATGGACGCCGTCCAGAGAAGCCTGCTCTCCAACGCCCAGCACGGTTACCGGGATCGTCAGTTGCTCGATCAGGGTGCTCAGCGCATCAAGCGTCTCGATGTAGGTGGGCCGGAAGGCATTAGCCAGCGGGATCACGACATGGTCGAAGCGGGAATTGATGACCCGTGGGTTGCTCTTCGCGAGACCTGAGGTCTCCAAGTCGTTGTCAGCAGTGGACAACAACCGATAGACCGCCTGGCTGAAGACCAGGTTGCCTGTGTTGTTGCCGATGAGGTTGTGCCGATACGTGGTATCGGCATCGGCGACATTGAACGGGTTCTTATGTGACCGGATCAGGATTTGAGGCATACAGGGGGCATCCTCGCGTCTAGGTAAACCTGCCGTGGGGAGTTTAGGACAGAAAAACTGCGCTCGTGCCGGAAACGGCAAAGACACTCAACGAGTCGGAATTTGGTTCCGGAAACCGCCCGCCCTGTGTCAGGGGCAGCGGCTAGTGTCACGACATCGCGATGGAGATTGAACGCTTTCTGCGCCCTGAGCTCGTCGAGGGGCGGCCGCGCTGGGCCTCGACAGACTCAGCCCGCGTATGGCGAGACGTGCTGCAGCGCCGTCTGGCCGCCCAGCGGCTGACCGGTGACGGACTGCCGCACGCCGCTGACGTCGCGCGATTGTTGGCCTGCGTGCAATCTCAGGAGTACGCCCATGCATTGTGGTCGCTTGGCATGCGGACTCGAGGCCTGGGTGCCGCGGCTGCGCAGGCCGAGTTCGACCGGGGCGACATTCTCCGGACCCACATCCTTCGCCCGACCTGGCATTTCGTCGCTGCTGAGGACATTCGCTGGATCTTGGAGGTCACCTCGTCACGGGTTCAGAAAGTGAATCAGACGATCTATCGGCGCGAGGGTCTCGATCGAGCCACCCTGGAGCGCGGCGTCGCGCTGATCGTCGAGGAACTGGAGGGGGGACGGTTTCGGACCCGGTCGGAGCTTGGCCGCGCGTTGGCCGCGCGTGGCCTGGTCAGTGAACGTCTGCGGTTGGCCTACGTCGTCATGAATGCCGAGCTGGAAGGCGTCATCTGCAGCGGTCCCCTGCGCGGCGCTCAACAGACCTATGCCCTCCTGGACGAGCGCGCTCCGCAGCCGGCGACCGGCGGCGGGGACGTCGCCGAACTTGCCCGCCGGTTCTTCCTGGGTCACGGTCCGGCGAGCATCCAGGATCTGGCCCGGTGGTCTTCACTCACGATCGGTCAGTGCCGTGACGCGGTTGCCGTGGTCAAAGAGCATCTTGACTGCATCACTGTCGAGGGAGTCGAGCTCTGGTTCGACCCTGACGCGCCAGAGCCGCGACCATCATCTGGGGCGCTGCTGCTACCGCTGTACGACGAGGTGACCCTGAGCTATCCGGTGCTCAGCTTTCCGTCTGCCTACGGCCATCCGCATCAACCCGGCGAGGACTTGTTCGTCGGATGCATCATCATCGCGGAGGCGAATGTCGGTCTGTGGCGGCGCTCTGTCAAAGGCAGAAAGATGATCATGGAAATCACCTTGGCGCCAGGAGTGATGCCGGACTCCCGGCCGCTGGTCGAGGCGGCCGCTGTCGACCTCGCGAGCTTTACCGGCAAGGAGTTGGAGCTGACGATCAGCAGCTGACGAGGGGAGCCGAGCCCGATAAGGTGACGTGCAGGTGAGGCCCCTCCAAGTGATGCAAGGAGGAGATCGTGGCCATGCTCTCGTCCGGCCATACTGTTCTGGCCTCGGCGGACAGTGACGTTTACGCCTCGGTCCGCAAACGTCCCAGCTCGCGCGCCGAGCGGTACGCCATGGGCCGCGCGCTGCGACGCGAGGTTCCACGTAAAAGTCTGGGCATATGGCAGGCCTCGGATGATCGTCCTGATCCAGTCCAGTTGATCAAGGAATCGCACGAAGGTCGCCTCGAGTGGTTGATTCCGGTCCGGGTGGGCCGGATGATCAGCTCACCGTACGGGTTCCTGCGCGGCACGGCGATCGTGATGGCAGACGACGTCGCGCGGCTGCCTGCGACCGGGATCAATCCGGTCGTCTGCGGTGATTCGCACCTGGGTAACTTCGGGTTCTACGCCTCACCCGAGGGCGAGCTGGTGATCGATCTGAACGACTTCGACGAGGCCCACCCGGGCTGCTGGGAATGGGACCTGCGGAGGCTGGTCGCCAGCATCTGGGTGGCAGGCCGGGAGAACGGGTCCTCGGAGGATCAGTGCCAGTCCTCGGTCCTGGCGTGTGTCGCGGCCTACCGCAGTGAAGTTCGCTTCCTGGCTGAGCAGCCACTGCTGATGCGCAGTTACAACCGCCTCGATGTTGGCCGGCTACGCGAGACGGCCACCGAGAAGTCGTTGCGCGCTGAGATCGAGCGCTCGGCCAAGCGGGCTCGCACTCGTACCAGCGATCGCGCGCTACCCCGCTTTACCGTCCAGCGGGGCGGGGCGAGAAAGATCGCCGAAGAACCACCGCTGATCACTCGGCTCAACGACCAGGACTACGAAGCGGTGGCCGAGTCGCTGGACAAATACTTGGAGACGTTGGCACCGCACTGGCGGCGGGCCATTGGTGGCTACACGCTCATCGATGTCGCACACAAGGTCGTGGGCGTGGGCAGCGTTGGGTTGCGGGCGTACGTGGCACTGCTCGAAGGGAGCAGCCCGGACGACGTGGTCTTCTTGCAACTCAAGCAGGCCCGACGCTCGGTGCTGGCACGCTATGTGCACGGCGACTCGGCATGGCACGCACATCAGGGGCAGCGGGTCGTGGAGTACCAACAAGCGCTGCAGACCGTGAGCGATCCGCTGCTCGGCTGGACCACGATCGGCGAGCTGCAGTACTACGTACGGCAGTTCCGCAACATGAAGGGCACCATTCCACTGGACGCGATCGATGCGCCCGCGCTGACCGACTACGCGGGCATCGTCGGTCACCTGCTGGCCAAGGGTCATGCCCGTACGAGCGGAGCATCCATGATCGCCGGCTACGCGGGGGCGGGCGACAAGTTGGACCAGGCGCTGGCCAGGTTTGCCCGAGCGTACGCGGACCAGACTGAAGCTGACCACGCGACATTGGTCAAGGCGGTCCGCCGGGGCGAGCTTCCCGTCATCGCGGGCGCTCTGGAGCACACCGGCTCAGCTTTTCGCCCGTGATCATTCTCGACACGATCAAACGGGGACAGGGATCAGCGGAACAGGGATCATCCGGGCAGGGATCACCCGGAGCGGCCGGGTCGCCAGAGCATGCCGAGGCCTATCAGTGCGATGGCTCCGATGCAGAGAGCCCCGATTCCGGCGTATGCCAGCCCGCGCGTCACGATCCGATCGGTGTTGGTTGATTTCTCCTCACGATCGGAGGCTCCGTTCAGCGGCGGGGTGGGCCTGCCCAGCACAACAGGTGCGATGCCGCTGGGTAGATTGCCGCTGCACAATGTGGTGATCAACCGATTCACGGATCGGTCACCTTCGCCCTCGATGCCGTCGATTGCGAAGATCACCCAGGTGCTTCCGAGGTCCGGATCCAAGCCGCAAGCGTCCGTGTCATGATCGGATGCCACCACCTGCTCGCTGTACACCGTGCCCTTGTAGACACGATCAACGGCAAAACGGATGTCGGTACGAGCGCTATCGCCGCGTCCGATCACATCCTTGCTGATCACTGTGCCGCGAAAAACAGCATCCGACTCACGCAGCGCGCGAGTTGTCGAAATGCCGGCGCAACTACAAGCAAACGCTTGAGTGGTATCAATGAGCGCGACGGCGGTGCCGAGCAGGAACGAGGCAACCAGGGCGAGCAGCCGCAGCGTAAGCCTCGTCACTTGGCAAGTCTGAGTTGCGTCTGTGTGGAATACAAGGTCGCTGGCGGTGGCGGCTATCGATACGCGGCTGCTTGGATCCGATAAAGCTCGGCGTACGGACCTTCCCGCAGCATCAGTTGATCATGACTGCCCACTTCTGCGAGTCGCGAACCGTCGAGGACGACGATCAGGTCGGCCATCCGCACCGTGCTAAACCGGTGCGAGACCAAGATCGTGATGGCACCTGCGGAGCTGGTGGCCGACTCGTCGACATGAGCGGCTTGTGCGTAGCGCTCGAAGAGTTCGTGCTCCGTCTCGGCGTCGAGCGATGCAGTCGGCTCGTCGAGCATCATCAGGAGTGCGTTGGAGCGCATGTAGCCACGGGACAGCGCGAGCTTCTGCCACTGGCCGAAGCTCAACTCCTGACCGCCTGGCCAGGTCGGGCCCAGCTGGCTGTGCAAACCCTCTGGTAAGCGCTCCACCACATCCCGCGCCCCCGCTCTACCGACCGCCTCAGCTACCGCGGGTTCGTCGTCGAGCCTCGTCAAATCACCAAGACCGACGCTGTGTTGTGCGCTGAACTCGAATCGGAAGAAGTCCTGAAATGCGCCAGTCAGCCGGTTTCGCCAGTCTTCGGTCGGCATCCGGCGCAGCGGTTCGCCGTCGATCAGGATCTCGCCCGACGTTGGCTCGTACATCTTGGCGAGCAATTTGACCAACGTCGACTTCCCTGCCCCGTTCTCCCCGACGAGGGCGACTACGGCACCGGCCGGCAGGTGCAGGGTGACGTCGTCCAGCGCCAAGCGGTCCGCGTCCGGGTAGGCAAACGACACACGCTCCAGGCGGATACCGTCGACCAGCCGGTCGGGCACCTCGGCGTCTGTGGTGGCGGCTCGAGTGGCGCTGTAGTTCTCGAGCCAGGCCAGCCGTCTCGATCCGTCAATCCAGAATCCGCGAAGGAAGCCGATCTCGCCTATGGTGCCACCGACGTAGGACGACAACCGCGCGCCTGCAGCCAGGATGAGCAATACCGAACTGACGCCGGCGTGCAGTCCGACAACCACGTAGACCACAGCGCCGATATAGCCGAGCCCAAAGATCGCCCACGCCGCGGAGTGTGAGATGGCGGTGCCCCAGCGGGCTCGCGCGACCGGGGAGAACCAGCGCTGCCACTCCGTGCGACGCCGGTTGGCCAGGTCGCTGCCAATGCGGGTCACCCGTACCTCTTTGGCTGCGGCGGCGCTCGTCGCCGTCGCGAACAGGTGCTCGGCAAGGCGGTTGTGCTGAGCAAACCGTTCTTCGACTCGCCGTTCGACTGCTGGCCGCCAGGCGGAGCTCACGACGGTCGGCATCGCGAAGACGACGAGCAGGACGAGCAGTGGGTCGATGCTGATCAGCAGTGCGATGGTGATGACGACGCGTACGATCCAGCCGATGGTGTTCAGCAGCGACACGTACATGTGGTCCAACACGAAGACCTGATTCCGGAGCACCGCAAGTCGGTCGAGATATTCCTGTCGTTCCTGCAGCTCCAGCCCGGACACCGACGCCTGCAGGGTGGCGACGTGGGTCTCGAGCACGATCGTGACCCGATCGCGGAACCGTCTGGTTTGACGTGTGGTGATCACCCGAAGCAGCCAGGTCAGCGTTGCCGACACTGCCATCGTCGCGAGCATGGCGTACAGCAGGGCGTCGTTGCCTGCCAGCAGCGCATCGGCCATGAGCTTCAGCCAGAGAGCAAACAGCGCGTCAGGCACTGCCTGTACGAGCGTTAAGGCCACGACGAGCACGACCAACAGGGGCTCGTGGGCGTACCCGATCTTGCACAGCCGCCACATTGCCCTCAGCGCCGGGGGTAGCTCGTCTTTAGGAGAGGACATCGAAGACTTCGCCCTCCTCGTCCATGGTGGCGGCGAATCTCTTGGCCTGGAGATCGAACATCGTCCGGTAGCGGCCATCGAGTGCCATGAGCTCGTCGTGGGTACCCAGCTCAATCACTCGGCCTTGTTCAAGGACACAAATACGGTCCGCGTGCCGTACGGTCGAAAACCGGTGCGAGATCAAGATCGCAGTGGCCTCGCGGGTCGCTTTCAGGACTTTGTCGAACACCTCGGCCTCGCCCCGCACATCAAGGTGTGCGGTCGGTTCGTCGAGCAACACCAGTCGGGCGCCGCGGCGCACCGCACACAGTGCTCGGGCCAGGGCGACCCGCTGCCACTGACCCCCCGATAGGTCGATGCCTCGGCTGTACCCCTTTGCCAGCGGCACGTCGAGCTCGGCCAAGTGCTCGGCGCCTGCGTCGGCGAGCGCGGCCCGAATGTCGTCGTCACTGGCCTGGTGGCCTGGGTCGACATTCTCACGCAGTGACAGCTCGAAGCGGACGAAGTCCTGGAAGACCGCGCCGACGTTGCGATGCCAACCGGCAAGGTCGATGCTACGGAGATCAACTCCATCGACCATGATCGCCCCGCCAGTGGGGTCGTAGAAGCGGCAGAGCAGCTTGGCGAGTGTGGTCTTCCCGGCGCCGTTTTGACCGACGATCGCCAGGGACGTACCAGTCGGCACCGTGAGGTCGAGCCCAGACAGCACCGCGCGGTCGCTACCGGGGTAGGTGAACATGAGCTGATGGCAGGCGATCTCGCGGCTCGGTTTGCCGGCGGCCGGGTCGTGTCCGATCTCCAGCCGGCCCAAGGGTGCCATTGCCGGTCCGAGCCGAGCGACCGCCGCGACCGGAGCCGAGGCCCCGTCCAATGCCCAATTGAGACCGCCGAACGCGATCAAGCTGACGCCAAGGGCTACTTGCGCGTAGACGACAAGCCCTTCTAGTGGAACTCGTCCGGCGGCGGCGTTCCAGCCGAGGGCACCGAAGACCGCGACGTTGGCTACCAGCACGATGATCATGCACCAGATCACCGACTTCTCACGTAGCCGCGTGGCACGGTACTGCAGCTCGAACAACTGCTTACGGCGCGCTATGAAGCGCTCGACCGTCCAGCCCGCAAGGCCGAACAGCCTCAGCTCCTTGGCCGGTTGCGGATCGACAGCAAGCCGGTAGGCATAGTCGGCATGGCGCTGCGCCGACCGTACCTCGGTGGTGTTCCGGTCCTTCCAAACCCCGCTCTCACGGAGCAACCAATGCGTCGACCCCCAGGCCAGCACGAGGACCACCGGAGCCCACCATGCGAAGCCCACGAGCACCAGGGCCGAGCCAATCCCACTCAGGAGGCTGACCAGGCTGGTGCCGATGAATTCCACATTGAGGTACATCGGCGGTCCGGTCATGGCCCGGTCGAACTCACGCGCCGTCGTCAGATCGTCAGCCAGGTTTGGATCCTCGAGGTGGCCGATACCCGGCGGCTCGACGCAATCGCGAATCAGTGCCTCGTTGAGCCACGCGGACACCTTGTTGCCCAGGTTCATGCTGACCGCGGTCTGGATCGGATTCACGACCAGCATGAGGAGGAATGCGACGCCGGTCAGCGCCAGCGGAATGGCGACCGGCTCTGACTCCTCGACGGCATTCACTGTCAGGCCGGTAGCGACGGCGAAGAGTGCAGGCATCGCCCCGTTGATGATCATCAAAGTCCACCACACGATCGCCAGCGCGTGGTCAGCCTTGGGCAGCACGGCGAAGAACTGCCACTCCTGCCTGGCTCGCAGCCGCGTCAGCACGAATATGACTCTGCCACTCGGGGCAGACAAAGTGGTTCGGCCGGTAGGTGGCCGGCCCGTAGGATCGGAGGTCGCTCCATTTATCGGAAAGGATGCAGCCCGTGATGCGCACTCGCGGCGCCGGCACTCTGCGTGCCGAAGATTCCGGAACGCCACTGACCTTGACTGGCTGGGTGGCTCGCCGTCGCGATCATGGTGGGGTCGCGTTTCTTGATCTTCGGGATGCCTCCGGTGTGGTGCAGGTAGTGGTGCGCGACGAGACCCTGGCCGCATCCGGCGCTCATGATCTGCGCAACGAGTACTGCATCCTCGTCAACGGTCTGGTCGAACTGCGGCCCGAAGGCAATGCCAACACGGAGCTTCCGACCGGCGAGGTAGAGGTTGTCGCTGAAAAACTGGAGGTACTGAGCCCGTCCGCACCCTTGCCTTTCCAGATCGACGAGCGGGTGAGCGTCGGCGAAGAGACCAGGCTCAAATATCGCTACCTCGACCTGCGGAGGCCAGCCCCGGCAGCAGCGCTCCGGTTGCGTAGCGAGGTCAACCGGGTGGCTCGTACGCTGCTCGGAGAGCGGGGCTTTGTCGAGATCGAGACCCCTACCCTGACCCGTTCAACACCGGAGGGCGCTCGTGACTTTCTGGTTCCGGCGCGTCTCAAGCCCGGCTCTTGGTACGCGCTGCCGCAGAGCCCACAACTGTTCAAGCAGTTGCTCATGGTTGCCGGCATGGAGCGCTACTACCAGATCGCCCGGTGCTATCGCGACGAGGATTTCCGGGCGGATCGGCAGCCGGAATTCACGCAGCTCGACATTGAGATGAGCTTCGTCGAGCAAGACGACGTGATTGAGCTCACCGAGGTTCTGATTACGGCGATTTGGCGGTTGATCGGTGTCGACGTGACAACACCGCTGCCTCGACTCTCGTACGCCGAGGCGCTGAGCCGGTTCGGCACCGATAAACCGGACTT
>Ga0207675_100006726_pt1 | contig 10871 bp, 11 predicted proteins | sample KBSSwiS42_FD_184305 | JGI IMG/M metagenome (GOLD analysis project Ga0207675, IMG submission 184305) | Switchgrass rhizosphere microbial communities from Kellogg Biological Station, Michigan, USA - KBS Switchgrass S4-2 (SPAdes) (version 2) | ecosystem: Host-associated > Plants > Roots >...
CGCTGTGGTACTGACTTCAATTTGAGTGAGCCACGCGCTACCGCGCTGTGGTACTGACTTCAATTTGAGTGAGCCACGCGCTACCGCGGTGTGGTACTGACTTCAATCCAAATGACAACTGAAAGATGGAAAATAACAAATGATAAATGGTTTTTTTACTCGCCAAGCATACTTCCAACTCTAACCGGAAACACCGGGGGCCTAACGGATTCCGCTTTCCAACCCAACAAGAACTCAACCGCCGCCCCACAAATTCTTCCCTGGCAAGGTCCCATTCCGCAACGCGTGTGGAGTTTTGCTGCTCTCCACGAGTCACTCGCCATTAAGCGATCGAAGTTCACGTCTTCACATCGACATACAATCGTCTCAGACGTAACCAATCCCTTCAACTCGGCACGCAATTCAAACGCGCGATTTAATGCACGGGCAAATCGACGCTGTTTGTCTCGAAATGAAAACAACTCCCGCGCCCTGGTCTCTTGATTGGCAGCCGCGAGTCCGGCGATTTCACCTTCGACTAACGACAATTCCAAACCACCAACTCCAGTCGCTTCGCCCGCCGAATAGACTGTCGGTACTGAAGTTTCCTGAAACTCGTCAGTTCGCACGCCGCCGTCAGCAATTTCACAACCGATCAATTGAGCGAGCTCGAGGTTGGGAACAAGGTGAAACCCACACGCGAGGTAGTCGCAATCGACTTCCCACGTTCGAGTTCCCCGTCGCATCGTCACGGTCTCGAGCTTGGCGTTGCCCCTGCCACTCGCCGCCACAGGCCAGCATCCCGTCAGGTATTTCACACCGGAAAGCTGTCGCTTCAAGTTTAGTGCTTGCGACATCTTTCCTATCTGTCCAAGTAAACCAAAACCAAAGCGAGCCAGGCTCGCTCGCGAAGCCTGTTCCGCGATGAGTAAGATTTCTGCACCGCTGCGATTCAGATACTCCGCAACGGCCAACAATAGTGGACCGCTTCCCGCGACGACAATCTTCTTACCTTCGATAGGCAAGCCGGTCTTGACGAACGATTGCAGACCACCGGCACCCATCACATTGGGCAGCGTCCAACCTGGAAATGGCAAGAAACGTTCACGAGCACCGGTTGCGAGAATGAGCGCTTGATATTTGAGTTCAGAAATATCGTTATTGAGTTCGGCGAGCAGGGTTCCGCGCTCCGGCTGATCATATACACGCGCACCATTGATGAACTCAATCTTCGCATTACGAATCTTTTCAAACCACGCGCTCGCTTCCGCAGATGGTGCTTTCTTGCGCCCACCGCGCCAGATCTGTCCACCAGCATCGGGATTGTCGTCAACAACTGTTACTTGACGCCCGCTTTGCGACACGCGATACGCCGCCGCCAGACCCGCAGGCCCCGCGCCAACAATCAACACATCGCATTGATATCTTTGTCTGGACATTGATTGACGTTCTTTAAAGTCGCTCAGGTGCAGTAGACCGGTGCAGTGGCCCGTTGCAGTGGCCCGACTGTCAAGGAGGGCTCGTGCTCGATAGCTAGTCCCCTGAGCCCTCCTTGACAGTCGGGCTACTGCACCGGGCTACTGCACCGCGGCTACTGCACCGCGGCTACTCATCAGTCCGAATATCCATCCCATTCTGGCAAACTGTTTGACAGCTGCGGACATGCGTTTCGAAGTCCACTGTAACCCGGCACTCAAAACAGATTCCCATCCCACACAACGGGCCACGCGGTTCACCTGACACCGATCGTCGAAACGATGAGACCCCGGCTTTCAAAATCGCCGCCGAAACCATAGCGCCCACAGGCATCGTTACCAGCACTCCATTGACGACAACGACCACCGTCTCAGCCATGCGCCGCCTCCTGCGCAACTCTTCCCGGCAGATACGCATCAACCGAAATCGCCGACTGCCTGCCAACAATTTGATCAACTAGAAGCTTCGCGGTTCCTAACGACGTCGTAATCCCAAGGCCTTCATGTCCTGTTGCTAGATACAGTCGATCGTGTCCAGTATGCGGTCCAATCAACGGTAGTTTGTCAGGTGTCGCCGCACGAAATCCCGTCCAGGTTCTGATCGAAGAGAGCTGCCTGAGTGCCGGCATATATTCGACGGCGCGATCCAGCATTCGATTCAGAATCGGAGTATCGATTTGTGATGAGTCGACTCCATATTGCCGCGAGGATCCAATCAACATCTGGCCAGTTTTCCGTGGCTGAATATTGAACGCTACTGAGTCAGCGGTGACAGAATGGGCGCTCTTCAGATAGCCGAGTTCAACGAGTTGATGTCGCACGAACTGTGGGTACCGGTCCGTGATCAGCAAATGGCCTTTGCGCTTCTTCACGTCGATGCCGCTAGTCAACGACGGCGACCAACTGCCAGCCGCATTAACAATCACACCGGCGGATATCAAAGTACCGTCGTGCAAAACAACTCCGTCTGGTTTCACTGCTTTGACCGACTTACCAAGAAACAGTGTTGCACCTGACGCGACAGCTTGGTCGACGAAGAACTTCGCCGCGCAAGGGGGGTAGATAACGCTATCGGCGGGAACTCGGAGTGCGCCCGCCAAGCCTGGTCTCAGGTTTGGTTCCGCTTCAGCCAGAGCCCTGGCATCCAACACTTCAACTCCAACACCGCGCTCGGTGTAGTAATTCTCTTTACGTCTTACCTCTTCCATCTCTTCATCGTCAGCCGCCACCCAAAGCGTGCCGCACGATTCGTACTCGACGGATCGAGGCAAGTCGTCTTTAACTTCACGCCAAAGCTTGCACGAGTAGTTGGTGAGAGCAAACTGTGCTTCGGAATCATCCATTACAACCAGGTGGCCCATCCCGGCAGCCGTTGCACCACCGCCAATAATCTTTGCCTCTACGATCGCGACAGTCAGTCGTTCATTCACACACTCCAGCGCGCACGCAGCTCCAACAATCCCTGCGCCAATTATGACGACGTCGTAGGCGGGAGAGGTCATGCTCTGATACCCATGCAGAATGGGTCTTTGTCGTCCAGAATTAAGTCAGCTTCTGCAGTGATGAACGCAGATCCTTTGATACTTGGATGGACTACATTGTCTGAAACACGAACCGAACCTTCAAAGATCGAGCCAATTACACTTTCTTGTCTCCACGTTTGGCCTTCAATGATTTTCCCGTCGGCAAACAAACACGCTAGCTTGGCGCTGGTGCCGGTGCCACATGGTGAACGGTCGTAGGCCTTGCCGGGACAAAGGACAAAGTTTTTGCTGTCGACGCCGTCAAGGTCCGAAGGTGCAAACAATTCGATATGATCGATTTCCTGCCCACCTTCACCGGTAATTTCCGCATCAGTTAATGCTTGACGAATACGCCAAGTGAAGTCGGTTAATGCTTCAAGGTTGGTGAGTGCAATGTCCTGCCCGTGATCGTTGACGAGAAAGAACCAGTTGCCACCCCACGCAACGTCGCCCGTAACAGGACCGTGTCCCTCTACCTCGACCGAAACTTTAGTAGCGAGCCGGTAACTGGGAACGTTCGCTACGGTGACCTCACCATTTTCATCCAGCAAAGCTTCCACGATCCCCACAGGAGTTTCAATTCGATGACTACCGGGACCGATGCGATTTAGGTAGGCGAGCGTTGCGACAATACCGATCGTTCCGTGACCGCACATGCCGAGGTAACTGACGTTATTGAAGAAAATTACCCCGGTTACACAAGATTTATCGACGGGTTCGCATAAAAGTGCACCCACCATGGCATCCGATCCGCGGGGTTCATTCGTAATTGCTGATCGGAAGTAATCGAAATGGTCGCGAAAACGTTCGCGCCGAATGGCAAGCGAATCGTCACCGAGGTCGGGTCCACCGGATATTACAGTTCGGGTCGGCTCGCCACCGGTGTGAGAATCGATCACTTTAATTCGAGTAAGCATAGGCATGGGCTATGACTCTCCATTGAATTCGCTGACCGAACGAGTGTCTAATGCGGGTATGTCCCGGACATTATTACTGAGTTGTAATGAATCTGCATCTGAAGCACCTGGTTCAGCGAGATGATCTGACAAAAAAGGAAGCATTATGTTTTGGCAAGAAAGTACAAAGATTCGACTGGTAGTTGGACTAGTCGTCTCAGGCATTCTGATTGTGAGTATAGGATTGACGAAAGGTTGGCAAGTGTTTGGCTCACTCGTACCAACTTTCGCGGCGAGCACTCGGGAAGTTGCAACCGCGGACGCTGAAATGGCTCCGGAGTTTGCGCCGGGTAATTGGATCAACTCTGAGCCGTTGACGCTGAAAGGTCTTAATGGGCGCGTTGTCCTCGTCGAGTTTTGGACATTCGGTTGTTATAACTGCCGTAACACCTTGCCGTTTGTAAAAAGCTGGCATGAGCGATATGCGAGCAAAGGCCTGACGATAGTTGGCGTCCATTCACCAGAACTGGATGACGAATATAAGCTTGAGAACGTACGACGCGAAGTTGCGTCACTCGGCATTCGTTATCCAGTAGTGACTGACAACGACTACGCAACCTGGAAAGCGTACAAAGTCAACGCCTGGCCGACGATCTATTTACTCGACAAGAGAGGCAAAGTTCGCTGGGCGCACGTTGGCGAAGGAGCTTACGACGAAGCGGAAAAGACAATTCAAAAGTTGCTAGCGGAAAACGAAAATCAGATGAGCAAGCAGGAGAAGCAGATGAGTGACACGGAAAAGATTGTGAAGACTGACGAACAGTGGCAGAAAGAGCTGTCGCCGGACCAGTATCAGGTGCTGCGTAAAGCGGCAACTGAGCGCGCGTTTACAGGGGCTTATTGGGACAACCACGAACACGGCACTTACTATTGCGCCGCTTGTGGGTTGAAGCTTTTTAGTTCGGATACGAAGTTTGAATCAGGGACCGGCTGGCCAAGTTTTTATGCGCCCGCTTCGGAGAAGAGTGTAGACAGGGAGAATGACGACAGCCTGGGAATGGTGCGCACCGAAGTTAAGTGTCACCGTTGCGGCTCACATCTCGGACATGTGTTTGACGATGGGCCCGCGCCAACCCATTTGCGGTATTGCATGAATTCGTTGGCGTTGAAATTTGTGAAGGAGTAACACATCCGCAGTGGAATCGAGGTCCGTACCGCAACGCGGTAGCGTCGGGTCCGGATCGGTACTGGTTCATTTTGAGCAGGCGTAGTGTCCTAGCGAACTTCCTCTCATTCTCACCGTGGCTTTAGCCCGGTGTTATGGCAGCGGTACAGAGGAGAACGGTTTTAACCGTTTACCTCTGCGGGCACTAGATAAACCGTTGAAACGGTTTCCATACTCTTTGGCAGCGCGTTCACCGGGCTAAAGCCACGGTGAGAATGAGAGGTAAGATTCAGCTGACATTATGCCTTGCTCAAAATGAACCAGTACCTCCGAATCACATACCTTGACAACCACGCGACGCTTCCGCGTTACGGTACTGACAAACCACTTAGGATCCACAGATGAATCGTCCGCTGTTTATTCCAGTCATTCTCGGCACAACTCGCAAGGGTCGCGCGAGTGAAAATGTCGCGCGCTTTGTGTTTGAAGAAGTGAAGAGGCGCGAGGGCGTCGAAACTGAGTTGATCGACCTGCGTGATTTGAAGTTTACAAGCGATGATGCAGGGGAATCGATCAAGGACCCGACATTTTCCAAAACAGTCGAACGCGCCGATGGTTTAGTGCTGGTAGTACCGGAATACAACCACGGTTACCCGGGCTTGTTGAAGCACGCACTCGATACAAATCTGAAGGAGTATATCCACAAGGCAGTGGGAGTCTGCGGCGTTTCGGCGGGTGTCTTTGGTGGAACCAGAATGATTGAAAACTTGTTGCCGGTATTACGGGAACTCGGCCTCGTCACGATCTTCTGGGATGGAAACTTCGCGAGCGCACATAAGATATTCGATGAGTCGGGCGAACTTCTGGACCTTGCGTACGTGAAGCGCATCGATCAGTTTTTGAAGGAATTGATCTGGATGTCGAAGGTACTGAGGTATGGGCGGGAGAACGTAACACTGTGAGGAGCTTTATGCTTTGAGCTTTGAACTTTGTTCGTTTAAGTGATCGGATCGCTACACGCGAGTCTTCAAATAGCGAACCAAGCACAAAACACAAAGTCCTAAGCTCATTTCTCTTTATGAAAATCATCTCTCTCAACGTCGGTCGGCCTCAACTCGTCATGCGGAATGGCGAACCGGTGTCGACTGCAATTTTCAAACAGCCGGTCGAGGGCCGCGTCATGCTACGCACACTAAATCTCGACGGCGATCGTCAGGCGGATCTCTCGGTGCACGGCGGACCTACCAAGGCCGTGTACGTGTACCCGGCGGAACATTACGACTTCTGGCGTCACGAACTCCCTGAGATGGATTTGCCGTTTGGAATGTTTGGCGAGAATTTCACTGCTACGGGTTTTTCAGAAACGACTCTGAACATCGGCGATGAGTTTCAGGTTGGTTCAGCTGTTGTGAAAGTTACAGAGCCACGCATGCCTTGTTACAAACTTGGCATCCGTTTCAACCGCACCGATATCATCAAGCGCTTTCTCGTCAGCGAACGCACCGGTTTCTACCTCAGGGTTTTGAAAGAAGGCGAGGTCGGCGTTGGTGACGAATTTCAGCTCACAATGCGCAACGAGCCATCAGTTACAGTCAGCGAAGTCACTCGACTGTACACACGTGATCGAGGCAACGTGGAACTTCTTCGTCGCGCAGTCGCTGTCGAGGCGCTCCCCGAAGGCTGGCGCACATACTTTCAGGACCAGCTGGATAAGATCTGATGACCCAAACATCCAAACTAACCTGCCCTAACTGTGGCGCTGAGATGAATCATCACGCACCGAAAGTCGATTACGACACCGACGATCCGGGGAGTATCGACCCTGTTTTTGGCGGCGTGCCGAAGGAAGCCTACTTTTGTCCTAAGTGTGGTCACACAGAATTGAAAGCGGCGTCGAAGTAAAGCGGCAGTTAACGTTTGACTGCAATCACTAGTAGTCCGAGTCCAACCATCAAGATGCCGATCCACTCGCGCAACGATGGGCGTTCATGCAAAAAAGCAAACGCGAAAATTGCGATCAGGACAACACTTAACTTGTCGATCGCGGCGACGTTTGAAGCGGCACCAATCTTCAGCGCTCGAAAGTAACAAACCCATGAAGCACCTGTGGCTAATGCAGAAAGTACGAGAAATAAAATTGTGTGAGACGAAAGTTGTAATGGATTGATCCACTTGCCGGTGAAGTAGACAAACAGCGCGAGGACAACAATGATAACGCTCGTGCGAATCAACGTCGCAAAGTCGGAGTCAACACCTTCCAGACCTACCTTCGCGAAAATTGCAGTTAGTGCCGCAAACGCTGCCGAAAGAAGCGCCCAGAAGAGCCAACCTGAGACATTGGTCATAGTGCGTGGAATTGTACAGCTATCGATTCCCTTTAGTAGCTCCTTTGACTGAAAGAGGCTCTTCCAACTAGAACAAGTTGGGAAGGGTGGTTTACCCCCGCTGGCCTGACAAAATGAAACTCCGATGTAGCTCTTAGTTAGGCCAGCGGGGGTAAACCGCCCTTCCCAACTTGTTCTGCATTCAATTCCTTTTCTTCGATGGCCCTAGCTTTTGCAAGAGGCACCAAAGGGTATCGAAAAGATTTTTGGGCGCTGTCGATCTAGCGAAACTCGTCCGTCGTATAGGTGAAGTCGAAAACTAAACTTAGGAGATTGAACCGATGAAATACTTGCTTCTCATTTACGATCAAGAACAGTTGTGGGGAAAGTTGGGCGAAGCCGAGCAGGGTGCGATTTACGGTGAATACAGGAAGTTCTCGCAGTCAATCCAGGACAGCGGTCACTACCTTGGTGGGGCACAACTCCATCCGGTCGCGTCCGCGACAAGCGTACGCATTCGCGACAACGAACAACTGGTTACTGATGGTCCGTTTGCTGAAACCCATGAACAACTCGGTGGTTATTACCTGATCGAAGCGAAGGATCTCGATGAAGCTACTGCGATCGCCGCTCGCATACCCTCGGCGCGCCTGGGCACGATTGAGGTTCGGCCATTGGTCGAACGCCCCGCAGCAGCCAACGCTTGAACGATTCCCTTTAGTAACCCCGCTCGCGCAACAGTGATCGCTCTTCTGGGACCGCAGGCGTCCTCGCCTGCTTCTCTAATCAAACGCGCCCCAGCCGAAAGAGGCAGGCGAGGACGCCTGCGGTCCCAGAAGAGCGCGTCCGTTGGTTCCATGGAATTACTAAAGGGCAAGAGTCTGAGCTTGCATGTTTCTGTCATCGTGTGCAAATTTCGCACTTGATGGCGCAACCAAATCAGATACTCGAGTCCGTTTTCCGTGAAGAGTACGGTCGAATCATCGCCACTCTGATCCGCTTGTCAGGCTCGTTTGATTTGGCCGAAGAATCACTCCAGGAAGCTCTTGCCTCTGCAGTAGTCAATTGGGAGCAACAAGGGCCACCAAACAATCCTGGCGCGTGGCTAACGACTGTTGCGCATCGCAAGCTGGTTGATGCGATTCGCCGGGAAAAGACCAAGAGCGACAAACAGAACGAACTCGAATATGAAGCTTATCGATTGCAGCCCTACAGCACATTCGACCTGGTTGATGAAACAGTGGAGTACCCGGACGACCGATTGCGATTGATATTCACTTGCTGCCACCCTTCGCTGAGTCAGGAAGCGAGGGTGGCGCTAACACTCCGAACGCTTGGTGGACTCACAACCACAGAGATTGCTCGCGCCTTCCTACTTCCCGAAGCAACATTGGCCCAACGCCTCGTGCGCGCCAAAAGCAAAATTCGCGTAGCCGGTATTCCATACCAGGTTCCACCAATCGATGTATTACCGCAGCGACTCGCCTCAGTTCAAGCAGTCATCTATCTCATCTTCAATGAGGGTTACTCGTCAACTGCGGGTGAAGGGTTAATACGCAACGATCTTTGTGTTGAAGCGATTCGACTTGGTCGGGTGCTGTGTAAACTGTCGCCTGAACCAGAGAACGCCGGGCTGCTTGCTTTGATGTTGTTGCAAAACTCGCGACGCCACGCCAGAACTAGTGAAGCTGGTGAACTAGTCACGCTCGAGGATCAGGATCGTTTGCTCTGGGATCAAGATGACATAAGGGAAGGTCTGGCATTGGTGGAGACTTCACTTCGGCAGGGTCGTGTCGGACCTTATCAATTACAGGCAGCGATTGCGGCGTTGCATGCTGAAGCTGCGTTGGCTGCCGAAACCGATTGGCTCCAAATTGCAGCGTTGTATCGCGAGCTAATGAGAATGAATCCCTCGCCAATCATCGCGCTGAATCATGCGGTGGCAGTTGCGATGAGCGAAGGGCCTCAAGAGGGTTTGCTGCTCATTGACGTGGCGGGCAGCTCAGGCAAGCTTGATAACTATTACCTGTACCATGCCGCCCGTGGGGATTTGTTTAGACGGCTGCAGCGGTTTGATGAATCGACGGAAGCGTATTCACGAGCTATTGAGCTGACGACGAATCAAGTTGAGAAACAATACCTGCGGAAGAGGATCGAAGAGAATGGTGGAAGCGAGCGAGTGCATTAACAAGAAGTCGAGGTGCGAACGTCAAACCGAAAATAATTTTCCATATATCATTTGACATTTTTCAGTTGGTCATTTGATTCCTCGTTCGCAGGGGCAAGGACGCCTCAGAGGTTCGAACAAGCTTGGAAGGGTGGCAAGCGGAAAGTTGGACGCCTCCCTCGATTGACCCTGAGCGCGCCCCCGCCGTCTGTCTTTGAAGCACCAAGGAATCAAAAGCGAATCTCAGCGGGGGCGCGCTCGGGATCAATACTGAAAGACGTCCAATTTTCCGCTTGCCACCCTTCCAAGCTTGTTCGACCCACTGAGGCGCCCGCCCCTTCCCAGCTTGTTCAATCCACTGAGGCGCCCTGAGCTTTGCTCGCAATCAAATCACCAACTGAAAAATGTCAAATGATATATGGAAAATTATTCTTCTCTACTCATCTCGATCGCGCGCCTTCTTGCCCGCAACCCGCTCATGCTCATCCTCTTCTCGGCCCGATCCCGCGATCCGTTCTTCTTCCTCTTCGCTCACGCCCAATCGCATCGCGTCAAACGCGGGCAAGCGACAGATGCCCGGCATTGGTCTTTCAGGTCTAACTGAAAACCAGATGATTTGATTCAACACATACGGATCGGCCATGTCGGCGTGAGTCAGGTCTTGCCCCTCTGTCTCTCGCATCCAGTAGGCAGTGACCGCATCGCGCGGTTGGTTCGTCAGATTGTCCAACGCTACTTCGGGTAGGACGGCCTGGTACGGACGCAGATCGGCTTCACTCCTAAAGATATTGATTGGAATCGCGGTGGCATCGAGTTGATTCATCGGCTGAATACCGAGCAGCATTTCGATCGTTCGTATCAAACTTACCGTGTTGTGAAACTCATGTATCAACGCGCCGGGTCGATTGTACGCACTGATCACCAGCGCCACTGACCGGTGAGCGTCGACGTGGTCCGGCCCATCCTGCGCATCGTCTTCAACCAGGATGATCGCTGTGTCTTTCCAGTAGACGCTATTTGAAACCGCTTCCACCATTAGACCAACGGCGTAATCGTTATCTGCGACATAAAACTGAGGCGTTGGCTTTCGTGATGCCAAACCGTCGGTGTGATCGTTTGAGACTCGAACGGTTGAAAGGTTTGGGAGTCGATCAGGTTTGCCGCCGGCTCGCTCAGCTGCGATCACTCGAAACTCATCGAGCCAGATTCCAATTCGAGAGTTCCCTCTGAATTTTTCTTCAATATGCGCGCTATTGATGAACGGGCTTGTTTTGCCCCACGATTCTTTCGCGGCACGGTAAGAGTCGATGGTCATGGAATCGGGACTGTCTAAGTCGAAATT
>Ga0207675_100006728_pt1 | contig 10869 bp, 8 predicted proteins | sample KBSSwiS42_FD_184305 | JGI IMG/M metagenome (GOLD analysis project Ga0207675, IMG submission 184305) | Switchgrass rhizosphere microbial communities from Kellogg Biological Station, Michigan, USA - KBS Switchgrass S4-2 (SPAdes) (version 2) | ecosystem: Host-associated > Plants > Roots >...
TCGTCGTGATACTCACGCGCAATCTCCGGATCCAACGACAAGTTGAATTGATCTTCCCAGCGAAACTCAAAACGCGCTTTCGATAATGCGTTGTCGCGATACTGTGCACCCGGATGACCTTTTGCCAGGTCCGCTGCATGGGCCGCAAGTTTGTAAGAGATGACTCCGTCTTTGACGTCCTTCTTATTCGGCAAACCCAGGTGTTCTTTCGGCGTTACGTAACAAAGCATCGCGGTGCCGAACCAACCAATCATCGCCGCACCGATCGCTGAGGTTATGTGATCGTAACCGGGCGCGATGTCGGTCGTGAGCGGACCGAGTGTGTAGAAAGGAGCTTCATGACAAGTCTCGAGTTGCTTGTCCATGTTCTCCTTGATCAAGTGCATCGGCACATGACCCGGACCCTCGATCATCACCTGGCAGTCATACTCCCACGCAATCTTCGTTAATTCACCAAGTGTTTCCAGTTCAGCAAACTGTGCTTCGTCGTTCGCATCAGCGATCGAACCGGGACGCAAACCATCACCAAGTGAAAACGACACGTCGTAGGCGGCCAGAATTTCGCAAATCTCGCGGAAGTGCGTGTACAGAAAACTCTCTTCATGATGCGCCAGACACCACTTCGCTAATATTGATCCTCCTCTACTAACGATCCCGGTTGTGCGTTTCGCCGTCATTGGAACATAAGCAAGACGAACCCCCGCGTGAATCGTGAAATAGTCGACGCCCTGTTCTGCTTGTTCAATCAACGTGTCGCGAAATATCTCCCACGTCAGTTCTTCTGCTTTTCCACCGACCTTCTCAAGAGCCTGGTAGATGGGAACGGTTCCAATGGGGACTGGCGAGTTGCGCAGAATCCATTCGCGCGTGGCATGGATATTCTTGCCGGTTGAAAGATCCATCACCGTGTCAGAGCCGCACCGAATCGACCAACGCATCTTGTCAACCTCTTCATCAATCGACGAGGCGACAGCCGAGTTGCCGATGTTGGCATTGATCTTCACCAGGAAGTTTCGCCCGATGATCATCGGTTCCGATTCAGGATGGTTGATGTTTGCCGGAATGATAGCGCGGCCACGAGCGACTTCTTCACGGACAAACTCAGGAGTTACAAATTGCGGGATGGCTGCTCCGAACGACGCTCCTTTGTGTTGATGAAAGACAGAAGACCGATCATCGCTCTGGGCCAGTTGATTCGTTCGCCCAAGGTTCTCGCGGATTGCGATGAACTCCATCTCGGGAGTGATGATGCCTTGGCGAGCGTAGTGCAACTGGGTCACACACGCGCCCGGGTTTGCGCGCAAAGGCGCACGACACAACGCAGGAAAATCCTCGAGCTTGCCAACATCTTTCACTCGGGCTCGATTCGCAGCGTCGAAGGTTAGATAACCGTCGTCGATCGGTTTCTGTTCTCGGCCCTCATATTCTTCAACATCGGCACGAGCGAGAATCCATTCCCTTCGTAGCGCCGGTAGTCCCTCGGTAACATCGCAGTTCACAGACGGGTCGCCCCACGGGCCGCTGGTGTCGTAAACGCGCACGGGTGGATTTTCGATCAGTGCGCCGTCGAAGTTGCGGGTCGGTGTTTGTGTTATTTCGCGAAACGGCACTCGAACCCCGGCCTGTTGTCCTTCGACGTACACGCGACTTGAATTAGGAAGACTTTCCTCGGTGGACGAATCTTTTGTTTGAATAGCGCTGCTCATATCCACAGATTACACAGAATCCACAGATTACGAAACTGGCGGAAACTGCCTTTCAAATGAAACTTTGGTGAGTCTTTGGCTAAGCCTTATGGCAGTGGTTATAATTCGCAGCGTTCGCGATCACACCTGAAGTTCTACGGAGACAAATTGATGCCCATCCGAAGAGTTGTTGCTCTCTCGCTAATTCTGTCGCTACTTTCCCTGCCCGTCCTCGGTCAAAACGGAAATACTGACCTGCTTGCGCGCATTCGAAAGGAAGCAATGGAGCACTCGCAGATCATGAAGACGATGCACATGCTTACTGACGTCTATGGTCCGCGCTTGACTGGTTCACCAAATCATAAGAACGCCGCTGAATGGGCGATTAAGCAAATGACAGCGTGGGGCCTGGAGAATGGACATCTCGAGCCGTGGGACTTTGGTCATCCGGGATGGCTGAATGAACGATTGAGCGCGCACATCGTTTCGCCGGTTAAGGATCCACTGGTTTGCGAAGCGCTCGCGTGGACACCTGGTACCAAAGGAACTGTTACGGCCAAGGCTGTCCAGGTAGTTTTGCCTGAGCGACCGTCGCAGGATCAGTTGAACATTTTCTTTTCCGGTCAAAAGAGTCGAGTTAAAGGCAAGATTGTCCTGGTTGGTAAGCAGACAATCGTTCCCGTCAACCTAAACCCACCGGCAAAGCGCACCAGCGATGAACAAGCGCAACAACGCTTCGGCCCAAACGCGCGTCCATTTGCTTTCCCAACTCCTTCACCAACTCCAACGCCGGACCCGAACGCGCCAAAGCCATTGACGAACGCACAGATTGCCGAGCAACTGGATCTGTTTCTGCGTGACAACGGTGCGGTGGTAAGGGTAAACGATGCCGGTCGTGAGTTTCGTCAAATTCGTGCTTTCAACAATCGTACGTTCGACGTCGACAAAGCTGTACCGACTGTAGTGATGAGTAACGAAGACTTTGGACGCATCACGCGCATCCTTGCTGACGGCACCGAAGTAACACTCGAGTTTAATATCGTTAACAAGGTCTATCCGGAAGGCACCACTTCTTACAACACCGTCGCCGAGATTCCGGGTTCAGACAAAGCAGACCAAGTCATCATGCTTGGTGGACACCTCGATTCGTGGCACGCAGCAACAGGTGCAACTGACAACGCGATCGGGTGCGCGATCATGATGGAAGCGGCGCGAATTCTGAAAACACTTGGCGTGAAACCGCGGCGCACGATTCGGGTTGCATTGTGGAGTGGTGAAGAAGAAGGACTGCTGGGATCGATCGCCTACGTGAAAGAGCATTTCGGCTCGTTTGAAGCTCCAAAGCCAGGTTATGAAAAGTTTGGTGGCTACTTCAACATCGATTCCGGCACCGGCCGCGTTCGAGGCGCCGGTGTTTTTGGTCCACCTGAAGGCGCCAGCATCATGCGCGAGATCCTGGCGCCGTTCAAAGATGATGGAGTTGTTGGGGCAGTGGCGTCACGAAGTCGCGCACTTGGCGGATCTGACAACACTTCGTTTAGCCAGGCAGGGTTACCCGGAATCGGAATGGGTCAGGATCCGATTGAGTACAACAGCAACACCTGGCACACAAATCTCGATACCTATGAGCGGATACTCGAGGACGATGTAAAGAAAAATGCGATGGTGGTAGCGTGGTCTGCCTACCAACTTGCGACCGCTGATACGCTGTTGCCGAGGTTTTCCAACTCCGACATGCCGGCTCGTCCACCCGAGACAGCGGCCGCGCAACCCTCGACACCAAAGGCAAAGCCAGCGCCTAAGAAGGTTCCAATTTCGAGAAGACGTGGGCGGAGATGACGAGAAGGGGAGACACGGTTATCAACGCGTTCTAATTGGAACCAACCGTTTGAAAAATGTCTTCCAGGAGCGGACTGACTCGCTGCTCGTGGTCGCGTCGCGTAGGCCGCTGGGATTGCTCACTACGTCGGACGAGGAAGGCCTGGGCGACGTAAAATCGGGTGGCGGAGTTACGTCGTCAGAAGATTTTGCGTTATCTGGAATCTCCTGATTGAAGAAGTTGACTCCATTATGCATTGGTCTCGGAGTCTCATCATCGTCGATTTCTTTCAATACGACCTCGGCGCCGAATTCTTTGTAATCGGTCCATTTGATATCGAGGCTATAGTTCCGGCCGTTTCTGAATTCGGCCGACATCGTCATATGCGTCGGCAGCAATCGTTTGTCTTTTAGCTCGACGAATTCGTAGGTGATATCAAAAAAGGCGGTTTTGACGAGTCGCCGGTGGTCGGGATGAAGGCGTTGGGTGATGCGCGTGATGTTTGGACCGTCGACGTAAACTTCACCATCGCACGGTACCAAGCCGTCCCAGTCGGAATCAGCTGACCAAAGTGAACGTCGGCGCTCAGTCCAGCGGCAAGTATCCGAGTAGGTGTAGTGGTCGCCCAGGGGACTGAGTTTCCAAAGCTGTGATGATTGCAAAAGTGTGTACCACTCGTCGCCGGGTTTAATGCCCTGTTGAGGATAAGATATTTGGCGATTGAAGACCTGCCGGTTACCGAACATTGCCACACGATAGCGGTCTCCGTTAACCAACTGGGTGGCCGAGATGTTGGTCATCGCCATCAGATTTCGTTGAGTCTGTTCCTTGATTGTTTGAGCCGAGACTGGAAGCGCGCAGAGAAATAGAAATAGAATGCTCCTGATCATGGTGGGCGCCTCCAAGTGCTAACTGTGATCACCAAGGGCTTGTCATCTGCTCCAACAGAGGACAAGCCCGCTTCTTTGAAACCTATAGCGCCGTGAGCAGCTTCTTTAGTTTCAGAACGGCGGCTCTTTGTATTCCTGGCTGTTAGCTCAAAACCGTCGCAGCAACCCTCAGAGACAGGGCCACCACGAATAGGACCTCCATCTTGCTCGGTCCTTTCAATTTTGATTAATCAGCCATTTCTACCTCATAATCCGATTAGTGACCCTCAAACGATTGAAGGTTGTCGTGTTTAAAAGAAAAGTGTTTCCGCCTCCTGGCTGCTCTAAAAGAGTCTGAGGGGTAGCCGGAATTTCGTTTCGCGATACAAGGCGCAAATGGCAATTAGTCGTCGCCGGTTTCTAAGAAACAGCGGGCTTGCAGTGGTTGGCCTCTCCTTGGCTCGCCCGACCCTCATTGGCACCGCTTCCACCCTCATCACTCGTAGTCCTCCGAAGAAAGTATTGATCCTCGGCGCCGGCATGGCTGGCCTCGTTGCTGCCTACGAACTCACTCAACTCGGTCACGACGTAACGATTCTGGAAGCCCGTATGCGGCCCGGTGGCCGTTGTCACACTATTCGTGAGCCATTCTCTGATGGTCTTTACGCCGAAGCGGGTGCCGCTCGCATTCCCGAAAACCATGATCTGACACTTAAGTACGTCAAACTGTTTGAGGTTGGTCTTGAACCGATGTATCCCGCTCGCCTCTCAGCATTGCGCTTCGATAATGGAGGTCGGCGCGAAGGTTCGATGGAGACTTTCACGGAAGCACTCGGTGACAACTTTGGTAGTGACTTAGGCGGCAACCCGGCTCGTTGGCAGAAGATCAAGGGTGGCACTGACATGCTGCCGAAAGCATTAGCCCAACGACTTGCGAGCAAGATCCATTACGGTTCGCCAGTTGTGAAAATTGAGCAGGATGGCAAAGCGGTCCGGACGGTATTTCTCCACGGCGGAAGTCCCGAAACGATCTCAGCTGATCGAGTTCTCTGCACGATTCCATTTTCGGTGTTGCGCAATATTGAGCTGCCAAATTTGAGTGAAGCTACGCTCGATTCCATTAAGCGAGCTAACTATGCAGCCGTATCACGCGTCTACTTACAAACGCGCAATCGTTTTTGGGAACAAAAGGGACTTAGCGGCTTCGCCTTTACGAACGACGATGTTGAGGTGTGGCAACCGACATGGAATCAGCCCGGACCACGGGGAATCCTGATGACTTACGCACGGACGGGTGTGGCCGAACAAATTACAAGTCTGAGTGAACGTGAAAGGATCGCAACCACACTTACTCAACTTGATGGAATCTTCCCGGGTCTGCGTGGGAGCTTTGAAGGGGCAGCAACGAAGTGCTGGCTTGATGATGAATGGTCACGCGGGGCCTGGGGATTCGCAGGATTTAGAGGCTTTGGCAATTTGAGTGGCGGCGAAGGACGAATTCACTTTGCGGGAGAACATCTTTCTACATTTTCTTCTTGGATCCAGGGGGCACTGCAATCAGGACTGCGAGCGGTGAAGGAAATTGATGAAGCAACTTGAGCCTGATCGAACCGCACAAGTTAGATTGAAGAAGATCATTGGTCATATATCATTTGCCATTTCTCAGTTGGTCATTTCCCGAGCCACACGCTACCGCGTTGTGGTACTGACTGCTTCGAGTCTCACGATGTCGTCTTGTCGGAAACAATGACCACCTGACAAATATCAAATGATATATGACCAATGATCTTTTCGGTCTAACCTACCCCTAACCGCCAATAAAGCTCATCGTTCGTGAAGGAGTAACGAACCCAGGATCGTTAATAAAGTGTCGCGGTTCCTTCTTGAGCACCACCGACTCAATAAACTCAATAATCTCTTCACGCGGCGCACCACTTCTTACCACATCGCGTAACGAATGCTCGACGGTTGAAAACAAACACGTGCGTATCTGACCGTCGGCTGTTAAGCGAATGCGAGAACAGGCGCCGCAGAATGGTTCGGACACGGGGGCAATGATTCCGATTTCCCCGGGAGCACCATCAGCAAAACGATAGCGCGAAGAAGTGTCGGAACCACGATCCACATCAACGCGAGCGAGTGGAAATCGTTCCTCGATCCGTTGTCGAATTTCTTTTCCTGAGACCACGTCCTCCCGCGACCACTCATGACCTGAATCAAGCGGCATAAATTCGATGAAGCGCATCTTCACGTCGTGCTCACGTGCGAACGCAGCGAAGTCGGCAACTTCGTCTTCGTTGTGACCGCGCACAATCACGGCATTGATCTTTATCGGTTGGAGACCAGCGTCTTTGGCGGCGGCAATTCCGGCGAGCACTTTGTCGAGAACGTCAACGCCGGTCATCTGTTTGAAGACGTCACGCTTCAAACTGTCGAGACTAATGGTGACGCGATCCAGTCCGGCAGTTTTCAATGATTGAGCGCGCTCTGGAAGGAAGTAACCGTTTGTTGTTAGCGCGAGATCGAGGAGTCGATTATGTCCGATATGCTTTGGCTTGTCGCTTTCTACGGATAAGGCGCCAGCATGTTCACCCTCTTTCAGCTTCGCCAGTTTAGAGATAATCGTCTCGATGTCTCGCCTCAGCATTGGCTCGCCACCGGTGAGCCGGATCTTCTCGATTCCCAGCCCCACGAAGATCTTGCAAACAGTTTCAATCTCTTCGTAGGAAAGCATCTGCTCTTTGGGAGCGATTGGTGGTTCACCATGCGGCAGGCAATAGAAGCAGCGGAAATTGCAACGATCCGTGAGCGACACGCGCAGATCTCGGATTGCGCGGCCGTATGAATCTCGCAAAACTCGTGGGCTCACTGACATCGCTTGTAATCATACCGTTCCGCGATTGGGCATCCAAATGGGCTGCTGACGAAACGCGTGCAAAGCGTATCCGCAGATTGCGCAGAATCAAACTCCGAGCTGAGCGTTCACCATGAATACAGAGGGCGGTAGGCGTTTGTTCGTTCCTGGCAATTTCAGCGTCCGCTTGAGAACGAAATCAAACAGCAGGGGGTTGTAGTGGTAAATCTCATTGAGCATGTAACGCCCACCGGCAGTTATGTAACCGCGTTTTAGAAGGTTGGTTGTCCTGATCAGAATGTTGACTGCCGGCAAGGGATAGTCACTGCCGTTGACCAAGCGTTCATGAAGATCTTCACGCGCGAGAATTGTAGTCAGCGGTTTGCCGGCACGATTGAATTGGGTCATTGCCGAAATTTCGCCAAACAACAATCCTTCGTACCGCTTGTCGTCCATCAACCTCATGAAGAGATCAAAATTGTCTGTTTGAGTTTTGTTGCTTGATTCGAGGTCTTCGTTTTGACCGAGCCCCGCGCAATGGGCGACGATCACCTTCACGCCATACTCGAGAGGTCGGCGCAACAACAACGGATTGCCGAGCTTCTGATCCTCTTTCGCTTCAACCGCTTTTTCCTCGCCGCCATGAGTTAGAAGAACCAAATCGAGTTCTTTCATTTTTCGATAAAACTCGTCGCAGTGCGGATCCGACGGATCGATGCCCATCGCATTGGGCAACCACTTGACCACGCGGGCTCCCCGATTGGCCCATCGTTCAAGCTCACTGATCGCATCCGGTCGATAAGGATTCACGGATATGTTGGGCAGAAAAAGATCCGGATGTTGTTCAGCGATCTTAAAGACGTATTCGTTTGGAACGTAGAATTCAGTCTTATCCAAATTTACCGAGCCATCGCGGCTATAGTTTTTATCAAAGCCGAGAATCCTGTGTTTGCCGTGATCGGTGATGTTTGCCACAAGACCAGAAAGCCTTTGAAGGAAATCGACGTCGGCATTGCCTTCAGATGCGACGCCTGCCGCGCTCATGTAGACCTTGAATTTCAATCGATGAAAGGGATGAGACCAGGTGCGCATCTTTTGATTGACAAAGGCGTTGCTGCCTCCGACTCCGATGCCGGCAACATGAACGTGGTGATCGACGAGTTGAGAGGGATCGATATCGTCGAACGCGCGCTTGATCAAATCGGAAGCAGGTTGACTCAGGTTTAGCGCGAGCGCTTCAGGCTTGTGTTTAAATGCACCACCGATTTGATGGATGAGACACATAGGGAGGGAGGGGCTTTGTACTTTGTTTGGTATTCGTCGTTTCCGAAGAAATGCCTTGATCGGTTTCGCGTTCTATACCGCGAAGCGGTTACGACCCAAAGCCCAGGTTTGCTTCAACCCTGGGAAAGCTCGAATAGGGAACCCAACCCAAACGGGGTTGCGTACCGGCGTAACGCTTCATGAAAGCAAATCTCAGCGGACTCAACCGCTTTGCGGTTGAAATCCGACAAGGCGTGTGACCCAGGGGACAAAGCCCCAACGCCAATCTCACTTCTGCAAACAGATCATCGTCGCCAACATTGTCGCGATCAATTCACGCTCATCTGATTCACTGATTCCAAACACGTCAGCGCGCACTACCGTCAACGTCCTTCCGGGTTTCAGAACATTTGCGACCGCGACGAAACGTTCGCCTTTCGCAGGACGCAGTAGGTTTACCTTGAACTCAACACTTAACACTTCCGAACCGGCAGGCATCAACGTATACGCCGCGTACCCGCAAGCGGTGTCGGCAATCGTTGTGATTATGCCCGCATGCAGGTAGCCATGCTGTTGGGTTAGATCGGATCGATAGGGAAGTGCTATTTCCACTTTGCCTGGTTCAACAATAAGCAGTTCGGCACCAATGGAAGACATTGCCGTCTGCCTCTCAAAACTGTTCCTGACCTGAATGGCGAACAAAGGGTTCTTCGCGGTGAATGACATAGCAGCTTACTTAAATATTTTTCCGTTCCACTTCAACACTTTCCTGTTCAACTTTCGGCCGTTGTCATCGATCTCACCGCCTTCAAAAACCTCGTCATAGACGCTAAACGACTTGACGAGTGAATGACCATCGATGATTTTGAGCGCTTCTGAACCAACTGGGAGCCCAACGTCCGCCGGATCGCTCATCAGCATAGCGGAAGTGATTTGATTCGTAGGTCCTTTATCGCCCTCGAACAGGTTCTTCGGCACAGCGCGATTGGTTTTTGGATCGATCGTGAAGTAGTAGTTGGTGAGTTCCGGATGCAGCCCGCCACTGCCGGTGGAAATTTCAATAATCTCTTCTCGACCGAGTTTAGCGAAGTCGATGTCAACGGCATTGTCTGCTCGTGTGAAAAAGCCATCGAGCGACTTGGCCGCGAGAGTCTTTGTGCCAGTGTGATAAAGCAGGAAACCGACAGAGCCTGAGTATTCCGTTTGGTAACATGGATCGGGGAGCAGAACCAGCCGGATATGATCGTTGCCGAAGAGTTTGAAGACGTAGTTGGTATCAAACTTTTCCTGCTCTTCAGCAGACAGCGTCCCGGGTCGCTTACGAAAGTCGCACACACTCAGATCGTCAGTGGACGCCTGCCACCACGCATCGCTATTCAGCGTTTCAAGTTGAGCCATGACAAGTTTCAAGGCTCGAATGCGTGCCGGTAGTTTCAGAATCTTTTCGTCCCATTCGTCCTTCGCACCGGAGCACGAGTAGCGAAGTGTTGGAATTGGTTTCGACGCTGCAAGCACTGACTTCTTACAGGCTCGTCGCGGATCTTGCGGGGAGACACTGGAAGCCACGAAGAAGACGAGCAACGCAATAGACAGGAATCTGATTGTGGGAAGCATGGAACGAATTCTAGGCCGTGTGGGCCAGAAAGCGAAAGCATTGTCCGATATGCTTCAGCTTGTCGCTGATTCTTTCTACCCACAACACCAAGCTAAAGAGGCTCCTGCAAAAATCCAACAAACGGCAGTTTGGGGTACTTCAAGTCCAGCCTATTAGGGCAAAGCAACCTGATGGAGAACGTGATCCGTGAGCGCACACTGTCCTGCAGAAGCTTGGACTTGAACAATCCACAAACTGCCGTTTGTGGGATTCAAATTCCTTTCTGCGCATCGAATGTATAGGTTGGACTTGAACAAACTCCAAACTGCCGTTTGGAGTATTTTTCGACCATCAAATAGAGCGAATATCAGACAGAATCAGCTGGGAACATCCTGTTCAAACGTGTTCAGAAGGTCGGTTCATCCACTGAAAGAAGATTGCTGTGATGCCACCTAAAAACAATCCATACAATCCGGAGAGAAAGTGATTACTAACGATCGAAGTGAAGTCTCCAGGTTGAGGCACGACGATCAGCGGCAGCAGAATCGATAGAACGACCTCACCAAGAACCAATCCCGCGACCAACCCGACTAGCAGAAATCGCGAAACCGAACTTGACAGTGTTCCAAGCGTGAGGCCGGTCAGCACTGAGATAGTCAGTGTCGGAAGCAACAATACAAAAATCAACATGAGTGGAAGGAACGAACCGGCGACGAGGAGGGTCGCAAGTAGTTCGCGTGTTTTGATCGCTGTAATCGCGACCCCCGCCAGGTAAGCGATAATCA
>Ga0207675_100006729_pt1 | contig 10869 bp, 16 predicted proteins | sample KBSSwiS42_FD_184305 | JGI IMG/M metagenome (GOLD analysis project Ga0207675, IMG submission 184305) | Switchgrass rhizosphere microbial communities from Kellogg Biological Station, Michigan, USA - KBS Switchgrass S4-2 (SPAdes) (version 2) | ecosystem: Host-associated > Plants > Roots >...
CTTTGTCCGTGCTAATGCGGGCTGGGGCACATGTAGTAGATGTGCGCAGGCGTATCGAGTCGCCCGGTGGAGCCTACTTCGGGCTCGCGGCCTAGCACGAGATGACCGGGCGGGGCCGGGTTACAAACAGCCGACCCGGCCCGCCTGGGTGTCAGTCACCTACTCCCGCAGCCCCACGGCTTCGAGGGCTTCGGCACGGTTTGCGTAGTGCTCGACGCGGGCCACCCTCCCGTCGCGCATCAGGAAGACGGACGCGCCGAGCATCTCGACCTCGTTCTGGGTCCCGGCCAACCGGCCGTGCTGCCTCCCCACCGAGATCACCTGATCTCCCACTGGGATGAGTCGTTCGAACTCGTTGTGCACGCTCTCTCAGGGCTCGAACCAATCGAGCCACACCTGGCGAGATTCGTCGAGACCGACGACCTCGATTCGCTGGCCCGGCTCCAAAAATCCAAACGAACGCACAGCCCGCCTCGACGAAAGGCTCGACTTGGGCTTTGTAACTGATCCAGGCGGTGTCGTCTCTGATCACCGGGATCGCATCGACGCCGTCCCACAGCAGTGCTCGGACGACCTCGTTCTCCTGCGACATCGCCTACTCCCGCAGCCCGGCGGCCTCGAGGGCTTCCGATCGGTCCAAGAACTCGTCCATGCGGACGAGTTTGCCGTCGCGGAGCGTGTAGACCTCGTAGAAGCGGGCCTCGGTCTCAACCCCGCTGCCGTGGCCGCGCCCGTGGAAGTGCAATGTCGCGACGACGCGGTCGCCCAGGTCCTCGAATCCCTCCGGGATCACCGAGTACTCGTCCCAGGTGCTCTCCCAAGCAGTCATGGTCTCCACGAGCGCCTCGATCCCCTCGGTCGCTCCCTGCTCGGTCGGGTTCCACACGAAAGCGGGATCGACGTACGGCAGCCACTCGTCGTGCTCGTGGAGCAGCAACCCGCTCACGAACGCGCGCACGATCTCGACGTTCTTCTCCGACATCGCCCGCCCAGTATCCCCCGGACGGGGAACGGCGGCCAAGGTCGTGCGCGGATGCGGTGGTTCCTGTAGTGGTGACCACGTTGGTGGTCGTTGGTTCGGACGAACTGCTTCTGTCGAGTTGGCCACACGCGTCCCGCTAACCGGAAGCGCTCCCTGCCAACTCGACGTTCTTCTGTTGAACTGCCAACGACCTCGCTCTGAGGGAGGTTGGTTCCATGGTGGCCGTGTCCCGATCACGTCCGCATCACCTCGGAGCAGAAGAAGTCAGCCCTTCAAAGGCGAAAACCGAATTTTCGTTCTCGTTCCGCATCCACCCCGCGCATCCCTCCCAACCCCCGGTGCTTGGTGCGCCGTACTTCGTCACCAAGTCCAACTAGGTCTGTCACGCCGCGCGGTTGCCTGTATCCCCGAAGCCCGTCCCGCGCCGCCGGATGTTGCGGTTACCGTCGCGGTTCGCCTCGGTTGAGGTGGCGTCCCTGGGCCTGCCTATGCGTTCACGCCCCCGGCGGGAGCGAGCTGTGAGGTTGCCGACCGTTCGCGCTAGCCTGCGGCCGCTCCCTTCGGGATGTCGGGAGCGCTCACCTTCATGGCTTGGGGGTGGGGACTTGTTGCCGGGTCGGGCTTGTTGTCCGGCCCGGTTCGCTTCGGGCACAGGTGCGGGGAAAAACGCGGGGAAATCGGTTCCCCACAGCCGGGTTTACGCGGGTTCGGCCGGGTCCGGGTTCCGCAGCCCGCCACATGGCCGCGAGCGCCGATTAGGATCGGCCACGTGACCGAGCAAACGAAGTTCATCCTCACCGAGGACCGGATCCCGACCCATTGGGTGAACCTCCTCCCGGATCTCCCCGGCGAGCCGCTGCCGCCGCTCAACCCGGGCACGATGCAGCCCGCCGGCCCGGACGACCTGACGCCCATCTTCCCGATGGAGATCATCGGCCAGGAGGTCTCGGGCGACCCCGAGGTCGAGATCCCGGAGGCGGTGCGCGACGTCTACCGGCTCTGGCGGCCCACCCCGCTCTACCGGGCATACCGCCTCGAGCGCGAGCTCGATACGCCTGCGCACATCTACTACAAGTACGAGGGCGTCTCGCCCGCCGGCTCGCACAAGCCGAACAGCGCCGTGGCGCAGGCCTACGCGAACAAGGAAGCGGGCGTCGCCCGGCTCTCCACGGAGACCGGTGCCGGCCAGTGGGGATCCGCGCTGGCGCTCGCGTGCAGCCTGTTCGGGCTGGAATGCGTCGTCTACATGGTCGGCGCGAGCTACGACCAGAAGCCCTACCGGCGCGCGATGATGGAGAGCTGGGGCGCCTCGGTGATCCGCTCGCCGAGCGACACGACCGAGGCCGGCAGGAGCCAGGCCTCGCACCCGACGGGCTCACTCGGGATTGCGATCTCGGAGGCGGTGGAGGTGGCTGCCGGCGACGAGGGCACGAACTACGCGCTCGGCTCTGTGCTCAACCACGTCTGCCTTCACCAGACCGTGATCGGCCAGGAGGCGATGGCGCAGATGGAGATGGCCGGCGAGGAGCCCGACGTGGTGGTCGGGTGCGTCGGCGGCGGCTCCAACTTTGCCGGGCTCAGCTTCCCGTTCATGCGCCGCGTCCTGCGCGGGGATGCGAAAACGCGCTTCCTCGCCGCCGAGCCAGCCGCATGCCCGACGCTCACGCGTGGCGCCTATCGGTACGACTTCGGCGACACGGTCGGCCTCACGCCGCTGATGCCCATGTACACGCTCGGGCACGACTTCGTGCCTCCTCCCGTGCACGCCGGCGGGCTCCGCTACCACGGCGACTCGCCGATGCTGTGCGGCCTCGTCAAGAACGGCCTCGTGGAGGCGCGCGCCTACAAGCAGAACGAGACCTTCGCGGCGGCGCTCCGGTTCGCGCGCACCGAGGGGATCATCCCCGGCCCCGAGCCCGCCCACGCGATCCGCGCGCTGCTCGACGAGGCCGAGGACGCCAAGCAGGCGGGCGAGGAGCGCGTGATCCTTCTCGGGCTGTCCGGCCACGGGCACTTCGACATGTCCGCATACGAGAGCTACCTCGCCGGCAGGCTGGAGGACCCGGAGTTCTCCGAGGCCGACATGGAGGCCGCGCTCGAGCGCCTGCCTGACGCGCCGGCGATCGCCTAGCGGCGCTTCCGCTTCCGCTTCCGCGAGGGCGGGCGCTCCAGATCCTCCTGGGGCTCCGCGCCCTCCTGGGGCTCCGCGCCCTCCTCGGGCTCCGGACCATCGTCGGGCTGCGGCGACGGCGTCGTATCGGACTGCTGCTCCATGAGGTCCGCGCGGCGCTGCGCGGCCGTGGGCCAGGGCTCAGCCTCGCCCGACTCCCATGCCGGGCCGCGGCCGCCGGGCCAGCGTCCGAGTAACAGCGCGCCCAGAGCGCCGAGCCAGAATGCCTGCACGATCGACGAGATGCTCGCGAACGGGAACACGATCAGGGCGCCGGCGACGACACCGAGGATGCTCATGAAGGGCGTCAGGAGCCCGACCCGCCGGGCGCGGAGCGGCAGCATCACGAACAGGAAGGCCACCCCGACCGTCCCCGCCGTCTGAAGCACCAGCACCACCGGGCTGATGTCGCTGATGGCCTTCGCGCGGTCGCCGCCGGCCGCCCCGCGGATCGGCGTGCCGGAGGCGAACTCGTCGGCGATGTCGATCGCGTCGATGGCGTAGATGACCCTCGACACCGCGTACGCGATCGGAGCCGCGATGACGATGTAGACGAACCAGCGCGGAATGCCGCCGCCGCGCGCGTCGATCGCCCGGAAGAGGTAGTAGAAGGTGGCGGTGAGGAAGAGCGCCGAGAGCGCCGACAGGATCGACGACGTCATGTACCCGCTGTGGTCCTCGTGGATCGACAGGAGCAGGTCCGGCGTGGCCTCGACCCCTGTGCGGTTCTTGGGGATGAAGGTCGTCGTCGAGAAGAGCGTGAGGATCCCGGCCAGGAACGTGGCTACCGCGACGGGGCGGCCCCAGCGGGCCTCCCAAGAAAGCTGCTCGTCGCGCGTCACGTCTGCTTGGGCGGCGGGGCGGACTCGCGCGTCACGCGCGGCGGGTAGTACTCGACGTCCTCGGGCTCAACCACCTTGGACACGCGCTCGCCCACCGCGAGCATCAGGTCGAGCGCCGGCGCCGCCAGCCTGATGACCCCCTCGACCCGCTGGCGGGTGCGGAGCTGGCCGGGTGTGAGCGGCGCCATCGGTCAGCCCCCACGCTGGTGGAAGTAGAACTCGGGCAACGACGCCTTCGCCACCTCCGCCGTGATCTGCTGCGCCTGGTGCAGGTCGCCGGCGCGGACGGCCAGGTCGTCGATGGTGACGATGCCGACCAGACCGTCGCCGTCGGTCACGGGCAGACGCCGTATCCGGTGCTGGATCATGAGGGCGACCGCCTCCTCGAGGTGCATCTCGACCTGGCCGGTGACGAGCGGATGCGAGGCGTGATCCCCGGCCCGGCTCTCCGGACCGATCCGGTCGGCCACCACCGCGAGCGCGAGGTCGCGGTCCGTGATCACGCCGGTCGGGCGGCCCCCGTCGCAGATGACGACGGACCCGACGTTGCGGTCGCGCATCAGCTCGCCGACGTGCTGGAGCGTGTCGCCCGTGTCCGCCGTCACGACACCCTCGGTCATGACATCCGAGATCCTCATTGGTCGCGCGACAATATCGGGTCGTCCCCTACCCTTGACACATGTCCTCTGAAGACCCATTCGGCGGCCTCTTCGGCGACCCTGACGAGCTTCGCCGGCGCATGGAGGAGTTCGCACAACAGATGCAGGGAGCACAGCGGGTGGCCTGGGCCGACAACGCGATCAAGCTCGCCGTAGACATGACCGTGGCCGGTCTCAACCGCCTCAACCTCCAGGGCAACGCCGAGCAGCAGACTCAGGAGCTCCGCGCGGCGATGCAGGCCCTCTTCCCGGAGGCCGTCATTCTGGTTCGCGAGGCTCGCGAGGGCTTCGGGACGTAGCGCGCTCCTCCTGGCCGCGAGCGATGACCTCCTTGAAGCTCCGGTAGCGGAAGATGAACACGATCGAGGCGAACCCGATGCCGAAGGTGAGCGCCCCGATCGCGATCTGCTGCCCGACCGAGTAGGACGCCACCGTGGCGCCTGGGGCGGTGCCGGCGAAGACCTTGGTGAGCAGGGCCTGCTGGACGCCGGCCCCCTGGGGCGTGAATGGGACCGCGGCCGAGACCGCGTTCACGCCGAGCACGAGCAGCACGTTCTTGACCGAGCCGCCCACGTTGAATGCCTCGAGGAGCATGTAGAAGGCGGAAAAGCGGAAGCACCAGCCGCCGAGCTGGACGAGGAAGACCTCGCGGATGTAGCGATCGCGGTCCTGGAGGATCGTGAAGCCCTGCCGGACGCGCTCCCAGAAGGCCTTTACGCGGAAGCTCAGCAGCGCGAAGCCCGCGAGCCCGGCCACCGCGATCAGCGTGAGCAGGAAGAGCGTGAACTCGGGGTGCTGGGCGAGATAGGAGAGGTCGAACGCGTTCAGCTTCGCGAAGTCGGGCGGCTTCGGGAACACGCCCTGGGTGAACGCGAACAGCAGGATGACCGACCCCATGACGACGTCGAAGATCGCCTCGACGACGAAGGACGCGGCCACCGCGGGGTAGCTCGAGTTCGGGATCGAGCTCTTCGAGAGGAAGAGTCGGACGACGTCGCCGCCGCGCGCCGGGATCACCGCGTTGAATCCGTAGCCCGCGAAGTACGCGCCCCAGATGCGCCTGAACTCGATCCGCTCGGTCGGGTAGGCGGCCCGGAGGATGTTGAAGCTCGCACGCGCGCGCAACGTCAGGTAGCAGGTGAACAGCACAAGGGCGAGCAGCAACGGCAGGAGCCGCACCGAGGCCAGGTTCGAGAAGAACTGGTCGACGGCGTCGAAGAACGAGTTGAACGACTCGCCGAGGCTTGCCACGGGGGCGGCGGGCACGCCAGGAAAGTAACGATGCGAACCGGCGGCCCTCAGATCGCGTATAGGTAAGGGCATGGCGTCGAGCGACGCGACGCTGGTTGAGAAGCTCCCCTTCGATCGGAGCGGCGACGAGCTGCGCGAGCTCTACCGGCGCTATGCCCCCGAGCTGTTCGGATTCGCGACGAGCGCGCTGGGGGACAGAGAGCTCGCGGAGGAGGTGGTGCAGGACGTCTTCGCGCAGCTGTGGCGGCACGCGGAGGATTACGACCAGCGGCGTGCCAGCGTGCGGACGTGGCTATACGCGATCGCGCGCAACCGCATCATCGACGCCCACCGGCGGGCCGCGGCGCGTCCGAAGCGCGCGGAGGAGGAGGACGCGCTCGACACCGCCGCCGAGATGGACGATGCGCTGGACCACGCAGTCCTGCGGTGGCAGGTCACCTCGGCGCTCGCGCGGCTGTCCCCGACTCATCGCGAGGTCATCCGGCTCGCGCACTACGGCGGCCTGACGATGCGCGAGATCTCGGAGCGCACAGGGGTGCCGCTGGGCACGGTGAAGAGCCGCACTTCGTACGCGCTGCGGCACCTGCGCCTCATCTTCGACGAGATGGAGCTCGAGCCGTGAGCGGCTGCCGCAGCCACGCCGACCTGATCGGTCCGTACGTGCTCGAGGCGCTCGAGCCTGACGAGATGCAGGCGATGCGCCGGCACATGAAGAGCTGCGCACGCTGCGCCGCCGAGGTGCACTCGCTCGCCGCGGTGCCCGCCCTCCTGGACCGGGCAGAGGCGGACGAGCCCGTCGCCCCGCTTTCACCGGGCCTCGAGGATGAGGTCCTGGACCGCTTCGTCAGGGAGCGCGCGGCGGCACGCCCCCGGCGCCGTCGCTGGCGGCGTATTGCGATTCCCGCCACTGCCGTGGCAGCGTTGATCGCGGGAGTCCTGATTGCGGTGCTCCCCGACGGAGCGGCTCCTGCCTACGCCCGCGCCGAGCTATGGAGCATGCCTGCCGGCGGGGGCGCGGCCGGCACCGCCGTGGCGGCCGAGGTCACTGGAGGGACGCGCGTCAAGCTGCGCGCCGACCATCTGCCCGTCGCGCGCGGGAAGGACTACGAGCTGTGGTGCGTGCGCACCGACGGCCACTGGGTGAACGGCGGCAGCTTCCATGCTCGCTCCGACGGGACCGCCGCGGCGGAGCTGACTGCCGCGGTCCAGCCGGGCGACTATCACGTCGTCGTGATCACGCGGCGCTCGAGCGGCAGCGTGCGCGGCGCCGAGGTCATGCGCGGCAAGCTGACCTACTGAACCCGGCCGGCGGCCGCTGCGTAGACCGCTGCATGCGCGCCATCTCCCTCATTCTCCTGGTCGGTGCAATCGCGATCCCGGTCGCCGGGTGCGGCGGCGACGATGACGACAGCGGCGGCAGCACGGGCACCAGCAGCAGCTCGGGCGGCGGGGGGAACACGAACACCACCGCCAAGAGTGGCCCGGGCGGACGCCAGGTCATAAGCATCTCTGCGGATCCCAGCGGGGCGCTCAAGTTCAACAAGAGCTCGCTGTCGGCCAAGGCCGGCAAGGTCACGATCGTCATGGCCAACCCGTCCGACCTCCCGCACGCCATCGAGGTGGAGGGGAACGGCATCGAGATCAAGGGTGGGACCGTGGACAAGGGCGGTACGTCAAAGGCCGCCGGCGACCTCAAGGCCGGCACCTACGAGTTCTACTGCCCGGTCGACTCCCACAAGCAGGCCGGCATGAAGGGGACGCTCACCGTCAGCTGAGGTCGAGCGGCCGGCCCGGCACCGGCGACGACTGCATGATCGAGGTCGTGGTCTGACCGAGGACGGTGAAGCGGTCGATCACCTCCTCGAGATGCAGCACGTCGCGCAGGTGGGCGCGCATGATGTAGCAGTCATCGCCGGTGACGCGGTGGCACTCGACCACCTCGGGTGTCTCGCGGGCGCGCTCGGCCACGTTCTGGATCTGGCCGGGAGACGGGCGAATGCGGATGATCGCGCTGAGCGGGAGGCCGAGGGCGCGCGGGTCGACCTCGGCGCGGTAGCCGGTGATGGTGCCGCTCTGCTCGAGCCGCTGCAGCCGCTCGGCCACCGCCGGCGGCGAGAGGCCCACCCGCCTGCCCAGTTCGGCCAGGGAGAGCCGGGCGTCCCGCTGCAATTCGGTGATCAGAAGGCAATTCGTCTCGTCCAGTGGCCCATTCGAAGCCATAGCTCCCAGAATACCGTTGACTGCCCATGTACGCGAGGGCATCCGTGTTCGAACCTGTTGGCCTGTGTCCGACCGGGTTCCTCCGCACCTCTACTTCGTCGTAAGCGCCGTCTTCCACTACCTCGGCCCCGCCTTCGCGGTGCTGCTGTTCGCACGCGTGGACGTGCTCGGCGTGGCGTGGCTGCGGATCGCCTCAGCCGCGCTCGTATTTGCACTCTGGCGGCGTCCCTGGCGGGCGTTCGCCCGGCTCGACCGTTCCGGGCGCACGTTGCTCGTCACATGGGGAGCGGTGCTGGCGGTGATGAACGCGTGCTTCTACATCGCGATCGACCGGCTCCCGCTCGGAACCGTCGCGGCGATCGAGTTCCTGCCCGTGATCGCGTTGGCGGCGCTGGGCGCGCGCTCGCAGCGCAACGTGGTCGCGCTCGCGATGGCGGTCGTGGGCGTCTACATGCTCACCGGCGTGCAGCTGGAGGGGGAGCCGCTCGGCGTCGCCTTCGCGTTCGCGAACGCCGGGCTGTTCGCCGCCTACATCGTGCTCGCCCACAGGGTCTCCCGCTACGGCGCCCTGTCGGGCATCGACGGGCTCGCGGCCTCGATGCTGATCGCCGCGGTGGTGGTCACGCCTATCGGCGGCTGGGAGGTCATCCCTGCGCTGACCGACCCGGTGGCGCTCGTCGCGGGAGTCGCCGTCGGGCTGTGCTCGTCGGTGATCCCCTACGTCTCCGACCAGCTCGCGATGAAGCGCCTCCCGCGTGCCACGTATGCCCTGATGGTCTCGCTGCTGCCGGCGACGGCCACCGTGATCGGAGTGGTCGTGCTCACCCAGATCCCGTCGACGAAGGAGCTCACGGGCGTGGCGCTCGTCATCGCAGGCGTCGCGCTGCATCGCGAGCCGCCGGCGCGACACCCACAAAGCGCTCGAGCGGAACGAGCAGGGCCGCCGGCCCCGGCCAGTGCTCGCGCAGGAGCCGCGGGCCGGCACTCCGAAGCAGCCCTCTGAGCACGAGCGCGACGAGGATGGCGTCGTCGAGCTGCCCGAGGACCGGGATGAAGTCCGGCACTAGGTCGAACGGGATGGCGAGGTAGACGAGGGCGAGGCCCGAGATGACCTTCCAGCGCGCGGGGACACGGGAATCGCCGAGGAGCCGCTTGAAGAGGACGGCGCAGTACGGGACGAGCCGCGCGATCGCGCGAACGTCCCACTGGCGCGCGCCGACCGCCAGCACGACGATCAGGGCCAGGTAGAAACAGGCGAGAACGACAGCGGTGAGGACCAGGTAGTCCATCCGGCGGCGCATCCTACGGGCGCAGGACCGCCAGGACCTCCTCGTCATGCGTCTTCGGCGACACCTTCGGGATCACATGGGCCACCGTTCCGTCCGCGTCGATGATGAACGTCGCTCGCTGCACGCCCATGTAGGTCTTGCCGTACATCTTCTTCTCGCCCCAGACGCCGTAGGTGTCAGCGACCGAGTGGTCCTCGTCGGCCAGGAGGCGGAAGTTCAGGCCCTGCTTGTCATGGAAGCGCTTCACCCGGCTCACCGGATCCGGCGACGCGCCGAGCACCACAGCGCCGAGGCCGTCGTAGTCGGGCATGTGGTCGCGCACGCCGCACGCCTGGGTCGTGCAGCCGGGCGTATCCGCCTTGGGGTAGAAGTAGAGGACAACCGGCTGACCGCGAAGCGACGACAGCCTGACCGGCTCCCCGTCCTGGTCGGGGAGCTCGAAGTCCGGGGCTTGATCACCGGTCTGTAGCACGGGCGAAGAGGCTACACGCCGGTCTCAGCCGCTCCCCAGCCCGACGCACGAGCTCCACGTTTTCCTGCGACATACGTCGCCTACTTGACCTGAAGCGTCTGCGCCATGGTGGTCGGGTGCACCAGGCAGACGAGCCGGTAGGTCCCCTTGACCTTCGGCGTGACGCTGTAGGTGCCGTTGGTGCGCCCCCAGTAGACGGACGAGAAGCCGCGCGGCCCGTTCGCCACCGTGACGCTGTGTGGGAGCCTGCCGCCGAAGCGCCAGGTCACCGTTTCGCCCACGTGCGCCGTCACCTTCTGGGGCCTGAAGAAGTTGTCGGCCACGTCGAGCATGCCGCCCTGCAAGGGTGTGAAGGCTCCGGACGGCCGAGCGAGCTGCGGTACTTTGAGGTCGTAGTTCGGAGTGCGGTCGAAGTGGCGTGGCCGGTTGATCTCGACCACGTCGTCGGGCAGCGGGCCGCAGCGCCGGACCGAGTCGTCGGGCACGAACCAGGTCGCCCAGAAGCCCATCGCGGCCACGTGCAGGTTGTGGTTGTCGTGGACCGCGACGCGCCGGAGCACCTCGCCCTTCGTGATCGGGATGCCCTCGTTGGTCGCGTAGGCCCCGGTGCCGATCGGCCCGGGCTCGTGAAGGATCGGGCGGATCGTGTTGTAGATGTGGTCCGGTTGGCCGTAGTACACGGGCGCCCTGAAGAGTCGTCGCGTACAGGTCCGGCTCTCGAGCGTCTGGTACTTGCCGCCTCCGTGCTGGTGGGATGCGGCGACCAGGAGCCGGCCACTGAACGGTGCCGTCCATTCGCTCGAATCGACGAAGTTGGATCCGCGCCGCCCCCCACCCGGGACGTCGTAGGACATTCCGTTCGCCAGCTGCGCGCAGTCGCCGATGACCACCGGGCTCACCGACGTCCGCTTCTCCGTCGTGTACCAGACCTTGGTGCGCACGTAGAAGCTCTTCGGCCGCTTGTGGTGGTTCATCACCATGGCG
>Ga0207675_100006730_pt1 | contig 10869 bp, 9 predicted proteins | sample KBSSwiS42_FD_184305 | JGI IMG/M metagenome (GOLD analysis project Ga0207675, IMG submission 184305) | Switchgrass rhizosphere microbial communities from Kellogg Biological Station, Michigan, USA - KBS Switchgrass S4-2 (SPAdes) (version 2) | ecosystem: Host-associated > Plants > Roots >...
ACAAAGGTGCTTATTTTAACATCGATACCGGCGTAAATTTTGCCGGGGGGTTTCTTGATTCGCTTGGCGGTTTTGCCGGCCCCCTTCCTCATGATCCCCCACGGACGCTGACCGTAACGTTCGATGCGCTGCAAAGGGGATTCGGATTTGATACCAATCTTCTGATGAAAACCTTCAAGGTCGACGTTTTCGGCGATAGTGACACGTTACTCGGCTCGTTCTCCTATAATATCCCCGACCTAGGTTTTGACATGAGATTCTTTGGCTTTGGGAGTTCGGCGGCTGATATCCGGTTCGCTCGCATTCGTGGCGCTGATCCGTCCATCAATTTCGCGGTAGATAATTTTACCTTTGACGCAACATTGCCTGTCGGGTCGAGCGTTCCCGAGCCCGCGTCATGGTCACTTATGCTGACGGGCTTTGGCCTTGCCGGAGCCGCGGTACGTCGTCGCCGCAAAATTCTCGTTTCATCTGCGTAGCCCGCATCACAACCGTAAGCGGTCTGTCGGCCATCCATCTCCAACTTGCCGGGAGGCGCCCGCCAGCCATCTGGGAGCTGCCGATCCGCTTTTCGGTAATGAGAATGCCTCCGATGAATGATGAAGGTGGGCATTTGCGATTCGGGTAAGAAGCCAGCTGCTCGATTCCAGCTAAGCGCACCGCTGTATTGCGCGGCTACGGCACTTATGCCACTAGACCGCCGTGACCCAACTCAACTTCGAACAGATGCGTTTGGCCATGGTCGAGAGCCAGCTCCGTACCACGGCTGTGAACGACCCGCGTGTGATCGCGGCGATGGGAAGCGTTCCTCGTGAACAATTCGTGCCGGGCGAGTCTGCAGCCATAGCCTATATCGACCGGGCGATCCGGCTCGACGGCAACCGCGCGCTCAATCCGCCGATGGCGACCGGCAGGCTGCTGACCGAAGCGCATCCGCAGCCGACCGATCGCGCGCTCGTGGTGGGAAGCGCGACGGGCTATGGCGCGGCGCTGCTGGCCCAGCTCGTCTCCTCGGTCGTTGCGCTGGAAGAAGATCCCGCGCTGCTCAGGATCGCTCGCGCGGCGGGGTTGCCGTCGCATGTTGCCATCGTGGAGGGTCCGCTCAAGGCGGGCTGGAAAAAACAGGCGCCCTATGATCTGATCCTGATCGATGGCGCAGTCGAATATGTGCCGCAGCCGATCATCGATCAGCTTGCCGATGGCGGCAGGCTGGCAGCCGGGATTATCGACAACGGGGTGAGTCGGCTTTCGATTGGCCGCCGCTCGGGCAAGGGCTTCGGCCTCGTTGCCTTTGCCGATGCGGAGGCGGTGCCGCTGCCGGGCTTCTCCCGGCCTCGAAGTTTTACATTCTGATCTTCAGGGGGCGAGCAATGCGAGCGAAATTCCTTTCCGCCAGCGCGCCGGCGTCCCTAATGCTCGCGTGCCTGCTTGCAGCGGCGCCAGCCGATGCTGATACGCTGCGTGATGCGCTGGTCCAGGCATATAGCAGCAACCCGACCATCCTCGCCGCCCGCGCCAGGCTCCGCCAGACCGATGAAGGGGTGCCGATTGCACAAGCGAACGGGCGCCTCGGTGTCTCGGCCGACGCAAATTATACCGAGAATGTGAAACGCGGGCCTGCCTCCTTCTCGCTCAATACGCCGCGACGTCAGGTTACGGGTGGGCTGAGCGCGAATCTTCCAGTGTTTCAAGGGGGTGGTGTGCGCAATGCCGTCCAGGCTGCGCGGCTGCGCGTGGAATCGGGGCGCGCTGACCTGCGCAGCGCAGAGGCCACCATGTTCACTGATGTGGTCGCCGCCTATATGGATGTCGTGCGCGATCAGGCGATCGTCGATCTGAACAGCAAGCAGGTCGATGTGCTGGGCACCAATCTGCAAGCGACCAAGGATCGGTTTCAGGTGGGCGACCTCACCCGCACCGATGTCGCCCAATCCGAAGCGCGTCTGTCCGGCGCTCGCAGCCAGCTTGAATCAGCGCAGGCGCAGCTGGTCTCAAGCCGGGAAAATTATCTCCGCGTGGTTGGTAAGATGCCGGACAATCTGGAGGCGCCACCGCAGCTTCCCGGCCTGCCTGCGAATGTCGATGATGCCGTCGGCGCGGCGCTCGACAACAACCCTGATCTGATTGCGATCAAAAAGGAAAGCGATGCCGCGCGCCACGACGTCGGCGTTGCCCGTGCGAGCCGCCTGCCGCGCCTTTCCGCTGTCGCAAGCGGCGACTATGTCAATTACCTCGATTCGCTTGCAGGCATTCCACAAGATCGCGGCACGACCGCTGCGGTCGGCGTGCAGGCGACGCTGCCGCTTTATCAGGGCGGCGGGCCTGGCGCGCGCGTACGGCAGGCTGAGGCGCGCGTCAGCGAAACGCTCGAACAGACCATTGCCGTGGAGCGTCAAGTCATCGCGCAGGTGCGATCGGCTTATGCGTCGCACGCAGCGTCGCTGGGCGTGATCAAGTCCTCCCAAACCGCGGTTTCGGCGAACGAACTGGCGCTCGAAGGCGTCCGTGCCGAAAACAGCGTCGGCACGCGGGACGTTCTGGACGTGCTCAATGCCGAACAGGAATTGCTGAACTCGCGCGTCCAACTCGTATCCGCCCAGCGCGACGCCTATGTCGCCGGCTTCGCGTTGCTCGCGGCGATGGGGCGCGCGGAGGCCAAGGATCTTGGGCTCGATGGCGGCCCGCTCTACGATCCGGTGGCCAATTACAATCGGGTGAAAACATCCGTCTTCGATTGGGGCGACGACGGCATGCCGACCACCAAGGCTTCGCGCACCGTCGGCGTGCCGCCGCCGCCATCCGAGGTGTTGCAGCCCATGCTGGAGTTCCAGCCGGTCGAGACGCCCCCCGTGACAACTTCCAAAAACTAGGGCATTAACCATGGCTATGGGGGACCTGAAACCTGAGCCATCGATGGAAGACATTCTCGCTTCCATCAAACGTATCATCGCCGACGACAGCCAGGCTGCCGAGGAGGCCGTCATGCATGTTGAGCAGACCGCAAGCGGCGGAGAATTAAACCGTTTTTCTGGGACGAACCTCCATCTCGTCGAGGATCGCGAACCTGCAAAGCGGGAAAATGCCGAGGAGGTTCTGGAATTGACCCAGCCGATCGAAACCGCCGAATCGCCTGTGCAAGAGCATGGCGAATCACGGCCGCAGCCAGCGCCAGCGTCGCCCGCACGGCGACATGAGCCTTTAATCAGCCCGGACGTGGCAAGCCCCGCCGCGATCGTGTCCGCCGATGCGGCGTCCGCCAGCCGCCAGTCGCTCGCCGCATTGTCAGCGTTGCTCGTGAAGCCCGAAAACGAAAATGGCGACAATACGCTTGAAGGCCTGGTGCGCGAGATGCTGCGCCCGATGATGAAGGAATGGCTCGATCAGAAGCTTCCTCAGCTGGTCGAACGTCTCGTCGAAAAGGAAATTGCGCGGATCACCGGGCGGCTGCCTTAGCCCTACTTCCTGCCTCTTGCCGCATCGCGGCATGGCTGGCACAGAGCGCCGCCATGACGATCGACAAGACCTTCGACCCCGCCGCCATCGAGGCAAAGTGGTACAAGCATTGGGAGGAGAGCGGCGCCTTTCGCCCTGCCCGCCCCGACGCCGAACCGTTCACGATCGTCATGCCGCCGCCCAATGTGACCGGCAGCCTTCACATCGGTCATGCGCTCGATAACAGCCTGCAAGATGTGCTGATCCGCCACGCGCGGCTAAAGGGCAAGGACGCGCTATGGGTTGCGGGCACCGACCATGCCGGCATCGCGACCCAGATGGTGGTCGAACGCAATCTGGCGCTTCATCAACAGAAGCGCACCGATTTCACCCGCGAGCAGTTCATCGAAAAGGTCTGGGCGTGGAAGGCTGAGAGCGGTGGGCAAATCACCCGTCAGCTCCGCCGCCTGGGCGCCTCCTGTGATTGGGCCAACGAGCGGTTCACCATGGATGAAGGCTTCAGCCGCGCGGTCATCAAGGTGTTCGTCGAGCTTTATAACCAGGGCTTGCTCTATCGCGACAAGCGGCTGGTCAACTGGGATCCGGGGCTCAGGACCGCGATCTCCGATCTTGAGGTCGAAACGCGCGAGATCAACGGCAAATTCTGGCATTTTCGCTATCCGCTGGCGGACGGCGTCACGCTGGACGATGGCCGCGATCATATCGTGGTGGCGACCACCCGCCCCGAAACCATGCTCGCCGACATGGCTGTGGCGGTGAACGCCGAGGACGCCCGCTATAATTCGGTGATCGGTAAGTTCGTCCGGCTGCCGATCACAGGTCGCTTGATCCCGATCGTGGCCGACGAACATGCCGATCCGGAGCTCGGGTCGGGCGCGGTCAAGATCACCCCCGGCCATGATTTCAACGATTTCGAAGTGGGCAAACGCGCCGGTTTCAAGCCGGCCGACATGCTCAATATGCTCGATGCCGATGCCAAGCTGGTTCAGACCGCCGATGGCATGATCCCGGCGGAGCTGATCGGCCTCGACCGCTTCGACGCGCGCAAGCGGATTGTCGCGCTGATCGAAGCGCAGGGCCTGCTCGATAAGGTGGAGGATCGCGCGATCCAGACACCTTACGGGGATCGGTCGGGCGCGGTGATCGAACCTTGGCTGACCGACCAATGGTATGTCGATGCCAAGACCCTCGCCGCGCCGGCGATCGCAGCGGTGCGCAATGGCGACATCAGGATCGTACCTAAGACCTGGGAAAAAACCTGGTTCAACTGGCTCGAAAATATTCAGCCCTGGTGCGTCAGCCGCCAGCTCTGGTGGGGCCACCAGATCCCGGCCTGGTACGATCCCGACGGGAATGTCTTTGTTGCGGAAGACGAAGCGGCCGCGCAGGCGCTTGCGGGCAACAAGCCCCTCACTCGCGATCCGGACGTGCTGGACACCTGGTTTTCCTCGGCGCTCTGGCCGTTCGGCACGCTCGGCTGGCCTGATCAGCCGGACCAGCTCGCCAAACATTATCCCAACGATGTCCTGATCTCCGGCTTCGACATCCTGTTCTTCTGGGATGCACGCATGGCGATGCAGGGGCTGCACTTCATGAAAGAGGTGCCGTGGAAGACGCTCTATCTGCACGGGCTCGTTCGCGCTGCCGACGGCTCGAAAATGTCGAAGTCGAAGGGCAACACGGTCGATCCGTTGGGCCTGATCGATCAATATGGCGCCGATGCCTTGCGCTTCACGCTGACCGCGATGGAGAGCCAGGGCCGCGACATCAAGCTCGATGAAAAACGGGTCGAAGGCTATCGCAACTTCGCGACGAAGCTGTGGAATGCCGCCCGCTTCGCCCAAGCCAACGGCATCGGCGCCAGCACAACAATAGAGCCGCCCGCTGCGGGAGTGCCGGTGAACCGCTGGATCGTCGCGGAAACGATCAAGACTGTCCAGGCGCTGGATCTCGCGCTGGCCGATTTACGCTTCGACGAGTCGGCCAACCTGATCTATCACTTTGTCTGGGACCAATTTTGCGACTGGTATCTGGAACTGATCAAGGGCCAGATCGATGGCGAGACCAAAACCGTTGCGGGTTGGGTGCTCGATCAGATCCTCGTGATGCTGCACCCCTTCATGCCGTTCGTCACCGAGGAACTATGGCATGCGCTGGGCGACCGGCCTTACGACCTCATCCACGCCAAATGGCCGATCGCAGATGCCCGCGCCATCGATCCGGACGCGCAGCAAGAGATTGCGTGGCTGATCGACGCAATCGTCGGAATTCGTGCTGCCCGAGCCGAGCTCAATGTGTCCCCTGCCCAGCTTGCGCCGATCGCCATTGAAGATGCCTCGCCATTGGCGGCGCGCGCGATCGCCCGAAGCGAACCCGCGTTGAAGCGGTTGGCCAGGGTCAGCGAGATCGGGCAGGCCAAGCTCAGCGGAGCCAATGTTCCGGTCATCGTCGGCCAGGACACGCTCAACCTCGGCCTCGAAGGGGTGATCGATCTTGATGCCGAGCGCGCCCGGCTTACCAAATCGGCGGAAGCTGCGGAGAAAGAACGCGACAGCCTCGCCGCCCGTCTCGCCAATTCAAATTTCGTCGAAAAGGCCAAGCCTGAGGCGGTGGACAAAGCCCGCGCAGATCATGCGGAAAAATCTGCTGAAGCCGAACGCTTGCGCACTGCGCTCGCCCGGCTGGGATGAGGATCGGGCGGCGCACCGCGCAGGCACGCCGCCGCGATATCAAAGCTTCCCGGTGAGTTCCGGGACGATTTTGAAGAGATCGCCGACGAGACCGATGTCGGCCACCTGAAAGATCGGCGCATCCTCGTCCTTGTTGATGGCGATGATGGTCTTGGAGTCCTTCATGCCGGCGAGGTGCTGGATCGCGCCCGAGATACCGACCGCCACATAGACCTCAGGCGCTACGATCTTGCCGGTCTGCCCGACCTGATAGTCATTGGGCACATAGCCCGCATCGACCGCAGCGCGAGAAGCGCCGACGGCAGCGCCGAGCTTGTCGGCGAGCGGCTCGATGATCGTGTGGAAGTTCTCGCTATTCTGGAGCGCGCGGCCGCCCGAGACGATCACCTTGGCGCTGGTCAGCTCCGGACGTTCGGACTTTGCGATCTCGGCGCCGACGAAGCTGGAAATCCCCGCATCGCCCTTGCCCGAAACCGCTTCCACCGTGCCCGAGCCGCCGCTGGTGGCCGCCTTCTCGAAGGCGGTGCCCCGCACGGTGATCACCTTCTTGGCGTCCGACGACTGCACGGTCGCGATCGCATTGCCGGCGTAGGTCGGGCGGGTGAAGGTGTCCGCGCTCTCGACCGACAGGATATCGCTGATCTGCATGACGTCCAGCAGAGCCGCGACGCGCGGCGCGATATTCTTGCCGTTGGAGGTGGCGGGCGCAATGAACGCATCGTGGCTTGCCATCAGTTCGACGATCAGCGGCGCCACATTCTCCGGTAGCGCATGACCATAGGCGGCGTCATCAGCGACATGGACCTTGCCGACGCCCGCGATCTTCGCGGCCGCCTCCGCGACAGCGCCGACGCCCTGCCCGGCCACCAGCAGATGGACCTCGCCAAGCTTCGAGGCTGCGGTGACGGCAGGCAGCGTAGCATCCTTCAGCACGCCGCCCTCATGCTCGACCCAGACCAGCGTCTTCATGCTGCAACTCCTAATGCCTTGAGCCTCGCCACCAGTTCATCGACATCGGCGACCTTGATGCCGGCCGTGCGCTTGGGCGGCTCGGCGACTTTGAGCGTCTTGAGACGCGGGCTGACATCCACGCCATAATCGGCCGGGGTCTTCTGCGCCAAGGGCTTGCTCTTCGCCTTCATGATGTTGGGCAGGCTCGCATAGCGCGGCTCGTTGAGACGCAGGTCCGTCGTGACGATCGCGGGCAGCTTGAGGCTGACCGTCTCGAGACCACCGTCGACCTCGCGCGTGACCTTCACATTATCGCCCTCGACCTCTACCTTGGAGGCGAAGGTGCCTTGCGGACGGCCCAATAGCGCCGCCAGCATCTGGCCGGTTTGGTTCGAATCATCGTCGATCGCCTGCTTGCCCAGGATCACCAGACCCGGCTGCTCCTCATCGACGATCGCCTTCAGGATCTTGGCCACACCCAAGGGCTCGACCTCGGTCTGGCTCACCACCAGGATCGCGCGGTCAGCCCCCATCGCAAGCGCCGTGCGCAGCGTCTCCTGCGCCTTCTGCTCGCCGATCGAGACCGCCACGATCTCGGTCGCCACACCCTTTTCCTTCAGACGGATCGCTTCCTCGACCGCAATCTCGTCGAACGGGTTTATCGACATCTTCACATTCGCCAAATCGACGCCCGAACCGTCCATCTTCACACGCGGCTTCACATTATAGTCGATCACCCGCTTCACCGGGACCAGGACCTTCATGGAAACGCTCCTCTCGTCAGCGATGGACCAGCTTTGCAAATTTGCGATCAGTGCTGGTCCGTCAACATAAATGGGTCAAGAATGCTTGATTAGCGCCGCACTCATTGTTCGATTTTCAAAAGGCAAGTGTGAATTTGCAAAATTTCGAAGCTCGATTTTGCAAAATCTTGCATTCCGTAACGTCAAGCCGCCTTCTTCACCTGCGCAACGATCTTCTTCGCGGCGTCGCCCAAGTCGTCGGCCGAAACGATCGGCAAGCCGGAACTAGCGAGAATATCCTTGCCCTGCTGCACATTGGTGCCTTCGAGGCGGACCACCAGCGGCACCGACAAATTCACGTCGCGCGCCGCCGCCACAATGCCGTCAGCAATGACGTCGCAGCGCATGATCCCGCCGAAGATATTGACGAGGATGCCCTCGACCGCCGGATCGGACAGGATGATCTTGAACGCCGCGGTTACCTTCTCCTTCGACGCGCCGCCGCCAACATCCAGGAAATTTGCGGGGAATGCGCCGTTGAGCTTGATGATGTCCATCGTCGCCATGGCAAGGCCCGCGCCGTTGACCATACAGCCGATACTGCCGTCGAGCTTGATGTAGGCGAGATCATATTTGGAAGCCTCGATCTCCATCGGGTCCTCCTCGGTCTCGTCGCGCAGCGCGACGATGTCCGGGTGCCGGTAGAGCGAATTCGAATCGAAGCTGACCTTGGCATCGAGCACCAGCAGCTTACCGTCCTTGGTTTCGATCAGAGGATTGACCTCGAGCATGGACATGTCGCTGGCAATGAACGCGTTATAAAGCTGCTCGGCGAGCTTCACTGCCTGCTTATTGAGATCGCCCGTGAGATGGAGTGCAAAAGCGACCGCGCGGCCGTGGTGCGGCATGAAGCCTTCGGCGGGGTCGATCGTGATGGTGTGGATCTTCTCGGGCGTGTCGTGGGCCACCTGCTCGATATCCATGCCGCCTTCGGTGGAAACGATCATGGCGATCCGGCCGGTCTTCCGGTCGACCAGCATCGAAAGATAATATTCCTTGGCGATGTCCGCGCCATCAGTGACGTACAGGCGATTGACCTGCTTGCCCGCCTCGCCGGTCTGCACGGTAACGAGCGTGTTGCCCAGCATGTCCGTGGCGTTCTGGCGAACCTCTTCGAGCGTCTTGCTGAGGCGCACGCCGCCTTTCGCTTCGGGCGGCAGCTCCTTGAACTTGCCCTTGCCGCGCCCGCCGGCGTGGATCTGCGCCTTTACCACATAAAGCGGCCCAGGCAGCTTCTTGGCGGCCTCTGCCGCCTCATCGACCGTTAACGCGGCATAACCCGCGGGAATCGCGACGCCAAACTTCGCCAGCAGCTCCTTGGCCTGATACTCGTGGATGTTCATGGTGCGCCTAATCCCCAGTGAGTCTTTAAGATCGGGACGGCGTAAAGCATATCGCGGCGCACAAGAAAAGACCGCCGGGCCGCCTGAAGATCAGGTGGCGATCGCGCAACCCAGCCCGGCCTTGGTCACGACCTTGAGGATGTGAGGGTCCTGCAATGCGCCGATACGGTGGATCAACTCGTCGATCGTCATCTGCCCAATATCGCGGTTACCGAGCTTCATGAGCGCGCCAAGGCGGCGTAGCTCCTCGATGCTCAATCGATCGACAAGGCGTTCGGCCATGCAACTCGCCATCGGCCGCGAAAGCCCGGCTTCCATCAGCTTGGTACGAATGCGCGCTTCCGGCGACGGCGTCGCACACCCTGCCACCGCCAATGCCAATCCGATCGCCAGAAGCCTTTTCATATGCCTGCTCCATCGCGCTTGTGCCACGCCAAGACCCAAACCAAGTTGCGCATGACGAAAGGCTGAACGAGACGCTATAGAGCCCGCTATGGCGATCGCGCGCGGCCTTCTCATGCTTCTGTTCACCATAGCCGCAATGGAAGCGGTGGCCTACGCCGCGCATCGCTGGATCATGCACGGGCCAGGCTGGTTCCTGCATGCGAGCCACCATCGCCCGCGCACCGGCCTCTTCGAAGCCAATGATTGGTATGCAGCGATCTTCGCGCTGCCCTCGATCGCCTTGTTCTGGTGGGGCATCGGGCTTGGCCATGGCGCCGGCTTCGCCTGGGTGGGCGGAGGCGTTGCGGCCTATGGCGCCATTTATTTCGGCTTTCACGATGTGATCGTGCATCGGCGGATCGGGCATCGCTATGTGCCGCGCTCCTCCTACATGAAGCGGATCGTGCAAGCGCACCGCCTGCATCATGCCATCGAAACCAAACAGGGTACCGTGAGCTTCGGCTTCCTCTATGCCGCCCCGGCCCATGTGCTGAAGGCGCAACTTGCAGATATACGCCGTTCGTGAGTTGAACTGCCGATTAAGAACAAGAGCGCGAGAGCATCGCACATGGCGATTGCAGCGACGACATCTTAGAGCCTCGAGCGCTTAATCTTAACCGTTCGTTTCGAGCGAAGGTCCGAGCTTGTCGAGGACCGAAGTCGAGAAATCCGTCTGCGAGTATGTTCTCGATACGCTTTCTCGACGGGCTCGAAAGCTACTCGAACCAAACGGAAGTGACTCTTATTGGACTTTGCCGCTCCAGCCAAATCCGCGTCCCTCAGATGCCCGCATACCATTCATAGTCGCTATTATCTTCCCAATAGCCGCCATGGCCCTGGCCAACGCCGCCGAGGCTGTCGGCGAGCTCGATCCGCTCGACATATTTGGCGTGCTTGTACCCAAGCATGCGTTCGACGCGAAGGCGCAGCGGTGCGCCATTGGCCACGGGCAGCCGTTGCCCATTCAGCGCCCAGGCCAAAATGGTTTGCGGATGATAGGCGTCGATTAAGTCGATCGACTCATAATAGCGCATCGGGCCGTAATCGTCGGCGCAGTGGAACACGACGTAGCGGGCCCGATCGCGCACGCCTGCCTGATCGAGCAGGAGCTTGAGCGGAACTCCCGTCCATTGCCCGATCGCGCTCCAGCCTTCGACGCAATCATGGCGGGTGATTTGCGTGCGG
>Ga0207675_100006731_pt1 | contig 10868 bp, 7 predicted proteins | sample KBSSwiS42_FD_184305 | JGI IMG/M metagenome (GOLD analysis project Ga0207675, IMG submission 184305) | Switchgrass rhizosphere microbial communities from Kellogg Biological Station, Michigan, USA - KBS Switchgrass S4-2 (SPAdes) (version 2) | ecosystem: Host-associated > Plants > Roots >...
GTCTAGTAGATAGAAGACCCTCGGCCCTGCCAAAAAGGCGATGGCGCCCGGACCTTGCGATCCGGGCGCCATCTCTATCTACAACTCAATCGAGAGATCAGAACTTCATTCGAATGAGCTTCACCTCTGTCGCGCCGTTCTTGTTGTCCTGCGACACGATCATGTAGCCCACCGGCGGCGTGATCGCTGCCTCCGCAGGATTGATCGCGACCGGGACGCTGACCGTGGCGTTGGGCGCCACGACGGCGAATTGACCCGTGGTGATTGCACTTTGGAAGGCATTGAACGATGCGAAGCCTGCCAGCTCGTCGACGCCATCGCTCAAGGTGTCGAAGCCAATCACGTTATACGTCAGGCGCGGATTCGCGGGAGTGACTCCCAGGCTCGAGGCCAACACCGGCAGGAGCATGGTGCTCGAGTCGGTGGAAGCCTGAACGAGGTAATCCACTGACAGCGCACTGGTTGCAAGATTGAATATTGCAGCCACTACCTGACCACTGGTTGTGCCAGTGGTGAGCCGGCCGTAGTCGGCGTTGAACACGACGAAATCCGGCTGTCCATCATGGTTGCTGTCGACGTAGATATCGAACTCAACAGCTTCCGGCGTCGTCCAGCCCTTGAAGGTGTTCACGGCGAACACCAGCGTCGCGTCGGTTGCGTCGGGGAACGATTGCAGGCCCGCAGCGTGCACATCGAAGTAACCGAGCTTTTCCTTCGGGTCTTCCAGGCCCCAGGCGTAGAAGTCCGCCGTCGCCGCGATTGCGCTTGCCTGGTTGGTTACTGCCACGATGCCCGTCGTCGACTTCTTCGGCAGCGCCAGTGCGGCGGACACGTTCGCCGACACGCGAGGCACCAGGTAGTACGGCACGCGCAGGCTGTAGCCACGGTTGTCCGACGTCGTGGCCGGCGTGAACATGATCAAACCCGCGACGTCGCGGAAGGCGTCCGAATTGCCCGCCGTTGCCGCCGGAAGTGTCAGCGTCATGTCGAGCGAGGCACTGCTGCGCGCCGGCACGGTGATCTGAGTGGAGCTCAGGGTCACGGTGTGCGGCGAGCCCGCCTTGTTCTCGACACTCACGTTGAACGTCGCCGGCGTGGTGGCGTCATTCTTCACCGTCACCGTGCGCATGCGTGACAGATCGGTCTTGAACTCCTCGAATCCGAAGTTCGCGGTGGTCTCATCCTTGTCCGCAAACGCATAGGCCAGGGTGCCCACCGCGCCTGGAACACTGACGTAACCGCTGCCGGCCCGTCGCGCCGAGTAATCGGGGATCTTCGACGGATCACCGCTGTTCATGATCGCGGATTTCACGGCCGCCGGCTTCCACTTCGGATGCGCCTGCAGCACGAGCGCGGACACGCCCGCGATATGCGGCGTGGCCATCGACGTACCGCTCAGCGTAGTGGCCTGGTTACCACTGCCGACCAGCGTCGAAACAATCGCGACGCCGGGCGCCGTGACGTCGGGCTTCAGCTTCGCATCGGGCGAGCGCGGTCCGGTCGAAGTAAATGAAGCAATCCCTGGGACGATCGGCGTTCCTTCCGTCAACGTGATGGCCATGCCGTCACGCTGCACGAGGGCGAAACCGTCCGACGTGGTGGTGGTGGCAAGTCCCTTCACTCCGAAGAACGGAATGGTCACCGTGTATTTCTCGCCCGTATCGGGATTCTCGGTGATCTGCCCTTCGAAGGGCGGAAGAGTGTTGGCGTTGTTGATCATCACGACGGCCGCGGCACCGGCCTGCTGGCCGAAGATGGCGCGCGCCACGCGAGCGCAAACGCCACGCTGCACGACGGCGATCTTGCCGGCGACACCGGCGGCTACGTACTCAGCCGGATCGCAGCCCAGGCTGACACCGCCCGTTGCCGTCCTCAGAACGACAACGTTCAGGCTCGAGGGCGAGATCCAATCCCCATTGTTCGCGTTGATCGCCGGGATGTTCTTGGCGGCCGGTCCCGATGGCACGGCGGGAAGCGCGAAGACCGCGGTGCGGTCGAAGGCTTCTTTCGCACCCGCTGCGACCGCGATGCCCTTGGTGCTGGCACCCGGTGAACCGAGGATGTATGAAATGTCTCCGGCATTGCCCGCGGCGGAAACCACCACGACACCGGCCTTCGAAGCATCATCTGCAGCCAATGCATCCGCGGTGTCGCTGGGGCCGAAGTTGGAGCCCAAGGACATGTTGATGACGTCCATGTCGTTGTCGATGGCCCATTCGATGGCCTCGGTCACGACATCGGTCGATCCCTCGCAGCCGAACACGCGCACGGCATAGAGATCGGCCTTCGGAGCGACACCCGGACCGATCAGGAAGCTGTTGTTGTGCGTGAGTTGATCGTACGAGCCCGTGTACTCGCTGCCGTTCGCGAGCACGCCGAAGCCCGCCGCGCTGCCTGCGACGTGACTGCCGTGTCCGTTGCAGTCGAGCGGATTCGGATCGGGCACCGGCAACGAGCCTGCGACATTGGCGTTGTAGTCGTCACCGACCAGATCGATACCGCCTTTGACCTTCGGCGCGTTCGGACCGAACAAAGCCGGGTCGGCCGGCAGCGTGTCGGCGGCGAATGCCGCGTCGAACGCCGCAGTGGTGCCCGGTCCGCCGAAGTTGGCGTGCGTGTAGTCAATGCCAGTGTCGAGGATGGCGATCTTGATGCCTTCGCCGCGCACACCGTTTACACCGGCCCACGCCAGCGGCGTGCCAATGCGCGGCACGCTGACTGCGTTCTCGTGGGTATAGACCCCGACCCGCAGAACATTGACGACGCCAGGAATCTGCCGCAGCGATTCGATCTGGTTGTGTGGAATCCTGACCTTGAGGCCGTTGACGGCGCTCTGAAAGCTGCCGACGACGCGGCCGCCCGCAGCTTCGATCTGCGCGCGCTTGCCTGATTGCTCGCCGCGGCGATCTGCCTTGATGGAGAGTCGTTCCGCGCGCGAGAGTTTCCGGCCTGCGGCCTCTTGCACGTTGGCGACGGAAGGACCCGCCAGGATTGCAACGACCGTGACGGGCGTGCGATCCATGCTGCGCGGGACGGCTTTGGTTGCGAGTTGCGCCGGCAGCTGCACTCGCTGGAATCTGCTGGTGTTCTGTGCTCCTGCGGCTGCCCCGGCGGTACAAATAACGCCGGCGCCGACAAATGCACAAAGCAATCGAGTTATGTTCCTGGTCATGCTCGTCTTACTCCCCTGAGTAAAGTTTTTGGTGTTTTCAGATCGAGGCTGCGACGACGCGGTCGCTGGTGGCGTCCGTGTCATCGCAGTACGTACGGCCGCCTTCTTTTTTGATTGAAAAGGCCGACGATGTGCGCTGGAGAATACTCCTCTTCAAGGGCAGCTAAGCCAGTGTCAGCAAGAATGTCGCTGCCGACGTGGAGTCAGATAACTGGAGAATGAGCCAGTGGCTTCATGGCTCATCGCCACTTAATGTCAAATAGAAATTGCGCAGTCAGGGGTCGAGCCGCACAAAACGTCTTAGCGAATGCAATGACACGTGAGCCGGCCGCCCGTAGTCGGATCCTGCGAAATCGCGCGGAGACGGATTACTCCAGCTTGCTTGAGATTGAGCCTCGATGCGCCAGCATTGGGCTCGCACCCTGAAAACCGCGCGGCTGCACACCGGCAGCTGGCGTCGCCGCCGCGGGAGTTAATGCTCTTTTTCGATAAAGCCACCATGGCGCTTCGTGAGCTACGAGCTCAACCGATCCCACGCGATCCTTGAAGATCGGCGCGGACACGTCGCCCACGGCGCAGACAATGAAGTAGTCGTAACTCGCCCCGCCATCGCGGTCCCATGCGAACGCCAGCGGCTGCCACGCGATCTGTTCTCCGATCCTCGGCGCCTTCATGTCCCGGTAGCGAATCAGACTCGGATGCGTAATGGCAAAACTCATGTCGGAGATTCCGCGCGATTCAGCCTGATACCACGCTGCAAAGTGCAGATACACGGGATTCGCAAAGCCATCGCTCGAGTTACACACCATCATGCCGGCCATGCGCTTCTCCGGCTCCGCCTGCTGCAGAACCTTTGAGAATCCAGTCGATTCCTGTGCAAACGCCACAAAGCGATGGACGTTGACCGACAACCAGAGGCCCAGCGTTCCCAGGAATGCGAAGAAGAAGATCGGTCGGATTCGTTGCGGCGGTTCCCACATGATCAGCCACAGTGGAACCAGGAACACGGCAAGGCGATGAAACAGGAAGGCCGTGTTCTGCACATAGGAAGGAAACATCAGGTAAACGAGCGATCCCACCAGCATAGGCAACCATCGCTCTGGCTTGCGGCTGATGCGATATCCGGCCAGGACCGGCAGGAGGCCAATGAGCGAGACTACGATCAGACTGATGCCGAACGCCTTCCCATCCAGACCGGAGAACTGCGTAAACAGAACGACAAGCTTCTGGCGCAGGGTGCCCCAGACGAAGGGAGCATCGCGCACGGACACTTCGGTATCGATGATGCCGGTCATCCAGATAGCGATGAGCGGCAAGGGTGCTGCGTACGGCAGTGCACACTTGATGAATCTGACTGGATTGCGAAAGTTCTTCGCAAAGAGGTAAGTCAAGGAGATCAGCGCACCGAATCCCAGTGCGATGACATGGCAGAAGAACAGCACGATGGAAAACGCGGCAATCCCAAGCGATCGTTTCGCCGTCGGATTTCGTTCGTAAGCGACGGTCAAGTAGACCAGCAAGAGCGCCACCGGAACAGCGACCAGGTAGACGAAGAATCCCCAGTAGACGGCGAAACTGTAGCCGCCAGGGATCGCCAGCCATTTCAGACGTTCGTCGCCGCCTACTGCCCGCAACAACAACCCCGAAACCACTGGCAAGGCAATGATCGCCAGGGAAAGCACGAGCTTGGTCGCCAGGACAATCGGCAGGACTGTGCTCACCAGAAACAGCAGTAGGTAGCCGCCCAGATAGGGCGTGAACCAGTTGATCTCCAGGTCGCGGGCGTGGAATGAGCTCCCCGACAGCAGCTCATGCAGGCTGGCTACCTGTGCTGCGTGCTGGGGGATATCGACCAGAGGCAGGAACTCCGGGATCCACAGCGGTACGACGGCAAGTACAGCAACGATGGCGAAGAGAACGTTGTTGTCCAGACTGAAGTATCGGGCGATTCGATGCAGCAAAACTTCACCATCCTTCTTCATTGCGCATGAACCGGCGATCCTAGAAGTTTGGCCGATACGGAAACCGGCACCAGTTCACAGGCCCGTCAAGTTAAGTAATGTCAGTTCCGGAATTCCCTATACTGGCACGTAGTTAGAGAAGGCTTCCAAGGGATGCTCCGTGGGCACAGCGACCGAATACAACAAGGCGTACTACGGCGAACTGACCGCCGGCCGGGAGAACTACTGGCGGCTCATGCCGGCGCCCAAAATGCGAATCGCGCACATCGCGGGACTAATCGCCAGCGAGCGCCCGCAGTTCTCGTCGGCATGCGATTTTGGATGCGGCAACGGGGGATTGCTCCGTGAAATCGCGGTTCGATTTCCGCACGCAACACTGAGCGGGCTCGACCTGTCCGAAGAACAGGTCAATCAGAACAGACAGTCGATGCCTGGACTATCCTGGGCGCAGCAGGATCTGGCGGCTACGGACTATCGCTATCCCTTCGGCGCTCCGTGCGACGTTGCGATTTCCAGCGAGGTCATCGAACACCTCGATCGGCCGGACCAGTATCTGCGCAACATACACGCCAGCCTGCAAGAGGGCGGCTTGCTTGTGCTGACAACGCAAAGCGGTCCGGTACATACGACCGAGACGCACGTCGGACACATCCGTCACTGGGAACCTGACGAGATGCGCTCCGTTCTTCAGGCTGTCGGTTTCGGTAATCCACGGGTTTACAACTGCGGCTGGCCGTTTCACGACTGGTCGAAACGAGCGGCCAATCTGCGGCCTGAACAGACCATTCGCCGTTTCGGTCAAACGCAGTGGGGAAGCGTTGAGCGATTGACCGCCGCTGTACTTCGCGTGCTGTTTCGGCTCAATTCGTCGACGAGGGGATATCAACTCGTTGCGTTGGCGACTCGATAGCCGCAAGGATGGCTAGTTAGTGCCCAACTTCTCCAGGTCCGGCGACGCGCCTATCACGATGAGCCCAATCGCGACGATCGCGATGCCAGCCCATCGTACCGTCCCGATCGGTTCACCCAACAGGACGTTCGCTGCGAGTATGACCAGCACGTACTGCATTGACAGGATCGCCTGCGCAAGGCTTAGCGGCATCCGCTTCAGGATCATTGCGTAAAACAGGAATGCCATGCCAAAGCACCCAGCTGCAGCGAACATGCGCCCGTTGACGATGTTCAGAGGCCAGAAAGTTCCAATTCCACGGCTCTGTGTGGCGACCTTCAGCGTGAGATTCGCGGCGACCGTGAATCCTGCCGACACCAGTACCAGGAAGAGCGTGTATAGATGCGTCATGATGAGATCGGGTGCGTGGCGATGAAAGTATCAGGACAGGATCATGATCGTGTCGATGATGGTCTGATTTCAATCCTCATTCCAATCTTCAATGAGGAGGAATCCATAGAAGACAGCCATCGGGAGCTGACCGAGGTCATGCAGCGCTGGAGGCGCCGCTATGAAATCGTTCTGGTCAACGACGGCTCAACCGACCGGACCGGCCAGGTGATCGATTCCATAGCGAACTCGGATCGGCACGTACGCGCGGTGCATTTTCGCACCAACTATGGCCAGACCGCGGCCGTCACTGCTGCAATCGACTATTCTCGCGGCAGCATTCTCGTGCCGATCGACGCCGATCTGCAGAATGATCCCAACGACATTCCGGCACTGGTAGAAAAACTCGAGCAGGGCTTCGACGTCGTCAGTGGCTGGCGAAAGCAGCGCAAAGATCGTTCGCTGACGCGCATTCTGCCGTCGCGGGTTGCAAACTGGTTGATCAGCAAAGTCTCCGGCGTGCCCTTGCACGATTATGGCTGTTCACTGAAGGCATACAGGCGGGACGTGATCGACGACGTTCGCCTGTACGGTGAAATGCATAGATTCATTCCCATCTACGCCAGCATGAACGGCGGCAAGGTCGCGGAAATGGTCGTAAATCACCGCCCCCGCCTGCGCGGGCAAAGCAAATACGGGCTCGACAGGATCTTCAAAGTCGTGCTCGACCTGCTGGTGGTCAAGTTCTTCTTGTCGTATGCCGCCAAGCCGATCTACGTGTTCGGTGGCTTTGGCCTCCTCTGCCTCCTGGGAAGTCTGATTCCGCTCAGCATGTCTGTGTTCTACAAACTCGCGACAGGTGAGTTGCACAAGGACTTCGTGCAGACGCCGCTGCCGATGATCGCTGCGACACTGGTACTCGTGGGTCTGCTCGCGACGCTGCAGGGAATCATCGCAGAGGTACTCATGCGCACTTACTTCGAGTCCCAGAACCGGCGGCCGTACACGGTCCGTCGCGTTGTCGAAGCGGAAGCTGGCAACAACGGCGGCTAGCAACATCGTGTGCGGTATCTGTGGATTCATTGGTCGCACGGGCGACGACACACTCGAACGAATGCGCGATGCGCTGGCGCACCGCGGGCCTGACGAGCGCGGCAGTCATTCCAGCGAAACAGTCCATCTGGCGCACCGGCGCCTTTCGGTCGTCGATCTCACCCATGGACAGCAACCGTTTCATTCTGAGGACGGGATGCTCGTCCTGGTGTTCAACGGCGAGATCTACAATCACAACGACCTTCGATCGAAACTGGAACAGCGTGGTCACGTTTATCGCACTCAAAGCGATACGGAGAGCATCATCCATGCTTATCGGGAGTACGGTGAGCACTGTGTCGAGCATCTCGACGGGATGTTTTCATTCGTGCTCTACGACAAACGGAAGCGAACACTGTTCGGCGCGCGCGATCGCTTCGGCAAGAAGCCGTTGTTCTACAGCACTCCGCAACAGGACGAAGGGCGTGCCTTTGTCTTCGCCTCCGAAATTCGTTCGCTGCTGCTTCATCCGGCGGTTGCTCGGACAGCCAGGTTGTCGCACGACGGTGTGGTGTCCTACCTGCTGCACGACTATGTTCCTGGAGAAGCCACCGCGTTCGATGGCATCTTCCGCATTCCAGCCGGGCACGCATTTCGTGTCGCGATCGATGAAGCGGTTCCGGAGAAGCCGCATATATGGCGCTACTGGCGAAATCCGATCCTGACCGCAGAGCCTGCCAGCATCGCTGAAGACGAGGCGATAGCAGAGGTCGACCGCCTCTTTGACGCTGCCGTCAGGCGTCGACTGATGGCGGACGTGCCGCTCGGCGTGTTCCTGTCGGGAGGAATCGACTCATCGGCCATCGTCGCGTTCCTGTCGCGACACCTCGACCCGGGCGAAATCCGCACGTTTTCCATCGGATTCGACGATCCGAGTTTTGACGAAAGTCAGTATGCCGCGGCTGCGGCGACCCACTTCGGCACAAGGCACAGCGCACGGCGCTTTACGGCGAGCGATTGCCTCGCGGAACTGGACGTCTGCCTCAAGCACATGGACGAACCTCTGGCAGATCCGTCCATTCTCCCGACTTCCCTGCTATCGAAGTTTGCCAGGGAATCGGTCACCGTGGCACTCGGCGGTGATGGTGGCGACGAACTCTTCGCAGGATACGATCCGTTCAAGGCATTGGCCGCCGGCCGTGCCTACGACACGCTCGTGCCGTCCTGGCTGCACAAGCCGATTGGTGGACTGAGTCGGAGCATCCTGCCGAATAGCGGCGCAAACATGTCTCTCTCCTTTCGTGCAGAGCGGTTTCTGCGCGGCGCAAAAACTTCCGAAGCAGAGCGGATGACGACGTGGCTGGGGGCGTTCGACGCCAAAGGCGTGGCGGCATTGCTTGATGGTGCATCGGAAAGCGGAATCCGCGAACGCTTTCTTGGAGCTGAGCGCGCGCTGTTCGCAGAAGTCCAAAACGCGCAGGACGATCCTGTACGTCACGGTCTTGCGTACTTCCAGTCGCTCTATCTAGTTGACGACATTCTCGTGAAAGCTGACCGAGCAAGCATGATGCATTCGCTGGAGGTGCGTTCGCCGTTCCTGGATACCGCACTGGCGGAATTCGTGAACGCCCTGCCCAGCCACTTCAAGTATCGTCGTGGCAAGACGAAGTACATCCTGAAGAACCTGCTGGCACGCGGTCCGGATGGGCGTCCCATGATTCCCGAGCAGCTGCTGCGACGCCCCAAGAAGGGCTTCGGCATACCGGTGTCACGCTGGATACGCGGAGAGTTGCGCGAAGCATTCAGCTCGGCACTCCTGGCGGATTGGCCGGACAAACTGCACTTCCTGAAGCCGGCTAACATCAAGTCCATGCTGGAACTTCATCTCTCGGGCACGCGGGACCACGGCAAGGAATTGTGGGCGCTCTACATGCTTGGTGGGTGGGCGCGGAACTGGCTCAAATGATTACGGATAGCAAATGAACGCAAGAGACGAAATAGCAAGCGGTCAGCGCTTCGGGTTCGGCGAGAACTGGAATGCTTTCCTCAAAGTCATAGACGAGGGCCGCATCGCCGAGGCGCAGCGGTCTCTGCGGGATTTTCTTGCCATCGATAACCTGGAAGGAAAGTCCTTCCTGGATATTGGCTCGGGGTCCGGTCTTTTCAGTCTCGTAGCCCGGCGCATGGGCGCCAGGGTCCATTCCTTCGATTTCGACGCGAACTCTGTTGGCTGCGCCCAGGAATTGAAGCGCCGCTACTTTCCGGAAGACCCAAACTGGATCATCGGACAGGGGTCTGTGCTCGATCGCACTTACGTTGAGAGCCTCGGACAGTTCGACGTGTGTTACTCGTGGGGTGTCCTGCACCACACGGATCAGCTCTGGCGTGCCATCTTCAATGCCCAAATGACCGTTGCTCCCGGCGGGGTGCTGTATATCGCCATCTACAACGATGAGGGCATTGTTTCGGCAATCTGGGAGACCGTGAAGCGCACGTATTGCCGCAACGCATTTGGACGCGCTGTCTTAGGCTGACTTCCTCACTTCTCTTGGGAATTGGATCACCTTTCCTCGAAGCTGCGGGGCAACCCACTTCGTCTTGCTCTGGAAACTGGCTGGAATATAAAACTGAATCACCTTTGCCATGGCATCCTCCCAACGGTGCCGCATTGGGCGGAAAGTAGCGCCGAACCTGCGGGAAGTCTATCGGGTGATCTGGATTGGTATTATCTGTGGATGTACCACGACTTGATTTCAGATATTTCGAGAGCTCTTACCCGCCGTTCGATCATGCACTACGTGGAGATGACGGGGTGTTGTGGCCGATGACTCGGTTGAGATGGAGGAAATCTTTCCGATTTTGCATGCTCGGGCAATGATGGGTTCCCATCCAGCACCGCGCATTTGTCATCTGATTTAGCCTAAACTCGACCTACCTCTCGATTACTAACTTGCAAATCAACTGTGCCATTCAGCCTTGCGAATCGATATGCGAGCAGCAAAAAGCCGGGGCTTTGGCACCCCGGCTGACCTGCACAGTCCTTATTGTTTAGCCGACACAACGGTGAACGTGGTGCCTGCTCGTTTGTCCTTAATGACTGTTGTCATGGTACGGCCATCTGCTGCGACCGTCATGTCCGAAATGACGACTGTCTTCCCCTTTTCCTTGTCAGTTTCCTCGACGTGGTGATCGTCAATCCGCTTCAGAGAAACCATCGTGATACCGGGGTCTCCCTTGAACGGATAGTCTTTGCCATCAAACTTCGCTGAGTACGACACACCGTTCGGCGCAGACATTTCAAGCCCATTTTCCGTGCCTTTGAATGTTACAGTGGAGATGCTTTCTGACGCATCCGTAGCTTTCTCCGTGCGCCATGAGCCGGAAAGAGCATGACTGCCTTCTGGCCCTTTTGCCACTCGCGTAT
>Ga0207675_100006737_pt1 | contig 10864 bp, 8 predicted proteins | sample KBSSwiS42_FD_184305 | JGI IMG/M metagenome (GOLD analysis project Ga0207675, IMG submission 184305) | Switchgrass rhizosphere microbial communities from Kellogg Biological Station, Michigan, USA - KBS Switchgrass S4-2 (SPAdes) (version 2) | ecosystem: Host-associated > Plants > Roots >...
CGGAGCTGCCGGCCATCTTCCGCGAGCGACCGGCGCCGCGCCGGCGCGTGCCGAGCGAGCCAGCGCGACAGTCGAACGAGGGGCAGCGCTCGAGCGGGCTGTCCGGGGAGCTCCTGGATGCCACGCCGATCACCTTGTTCGTGCGCCGACGCCCCGGGGACGCGCCGGAGCGGCTGGAGGCCTTTGCGCCGCCACTGCGGGCTCCGGACGGGCGGCGCTGGGGCGTGTTCGAGGCGCGCGGCGTCGGCCGCGTCCAGGAGTCGGTCGAGGTGCTGGCCGCGCTCGCGCCGCAGGAACGCCTGCTCGTGCGAGCCGAGCGCGACAATCCGTACAATCCCCAGGCGCTGTTGATCGTGCGTCGCGATGGCACGCCGCTCGGTTACGTTCCGGACTACCTGGCCAACGAGCTGGCCGCTGTCGCTCGCCGCACGGAGCAGTCCGATCTGGAGCTGCAGCGCGATCTGGAGCGGCAGCTGGAGCTGGAGCTGCTCGAATCGCGGCGCGTGACGTTCGCTCCGGCTCCCGTCGTGTATCGCGTCCTGTGCCGCTATACCTGCGCGCCGGAGCTGGGCCGCGCGCTGTTCACGTCGGAGAGCTATCGGCCTGTGCCGGCGTCTGCCCAGCCGTCGAGCAACTCCGCCGTGTGAGCCACGTCGCGCACCTGGATCACGTCGACGGGGCAAGGGCTGCCCTGCCACGCCAGGATGAAGTCGACGACGGCCGCGTCATTGCCGCCGGGGAACAGCGCGTCTCCCACGTAGGTGACGTGATCCATCCCCTCCTCGAGCAGGCTGCGTACGGCAAAGCTCTTGTCGCGACCGCGCACCACCAGGTCGAACGAGGTCTGCCCGCCGAGCGAGACCTGCAGATCGTTGCCGGGCAAGACCTCGTCCAGGGCCTTGCGCAGCACGGGCATCAGCCGTGTTCGGTAGCCCGTCTGCGCGTCGAAGCTCACGAACTGTTCCCGGCTCCGGCGCCCCAGCGCCGAGAGCGCGCCCCGCTCCCGACCCGAGGGTGCGAGGTTGATCATGCCGCGGCGGTCGATGATGCGCTCACCGACCACGCTCACCTCGGAGGGCAGCGCGAAGCGCGGATCCAGAAGCAGATCCCCGAGCAGCAGCTGCAGCGCTCCGAACGCCCACTCCCCCAGGTGCGAGCGCAGCGAGAACTCCCCGAGCAGCGTGAGCTCGAGCTCGCTGTCGCAGCGGCAACGATAGCGCAGCGCGCCGTTGCACAGAAATGCATCGAACTGGCCGCGAAAGCCGTGCGCGTGGAGCGGCTGAAAGAACTGGCTCATCAGCAGGTCTCGGTCGCTGCCGGCGGCGAGGGCAAAGGGGCGACCGAGAGCTCCCAGGCGGCGCGCCATGCCTGCGTCTAGCGCCTCGCGAGCCTTGGTCAAGGTGTTGTCGACGTCGAACACGACTGCTCGCTTCATGGGCTCTCGCAGTCTGACACCTATCGGGTCATCGGCTCCAAAAATCTGCCACACTGGGCCGGTGCGCGGCGATTTGCACGTCGTTTCTCCAGCGAGGCGGCCGCTACCCGGGTGGTCAACAGCGAGCCTGCCGTCAGCGAGGCGGCCGTGACTCGTGTGGCCAAGGGGCGCCTGGATGCGCTGCTGGTGGAGCGCGGGCTCGCACCTACGCGCAGCGTGGCGGTGGGCTGCATCCTCGCGGGCAGGGTGTTTTCAGGGGAGCGGCGCCTGGACAAGCCGGGCATCAGCTTGCCGCTGGATGCGCCGCTCAGCCTGCGCGAGCTGCCGCGCTATGTCTCGCGCGGCGGCATCAAGCTGGAGGGGGCGTTGCGCGATCTCGGGGTGGATCCGACGGGACGAGTCTGGCTCGACATCGGCGCGTCCACCGGCGGCTTCACCGATTGCTTGTTGCAGCACGGTGCCCTGCGCGTGTACACGGTGGATGTGGGGCGAGGTCAGCTGGCGCAGAAGCTGCGCCAGGATCCGCGCGTCATCGCGCGCGAGGCGACCAACGCACGTCACCTCGGCGCGCTGGACTTTCCGGAGCCGATCGCCTCGATCGTGCTCGACGCATCCTTCATCGGCCTCGGCAAGCTGTTGCCGGCGGTGAGCGCGATCCTGGCCGGCGCGGGCGAATTGTTGGCATTGATCAAGCCGCAGTTCGAGGCCGGCGTCGAGCTGGCGCGCCAGGAGCGCGGCGTGATCCGTGATCCCGAGCAGCGTCAGAGTATCATTCGCGAGGTGCTGGCGGAGCTGGAACAGAGCGGCTTCGAGCTGCTCGGCTCGTGCGACTCCTGTCTGCCGGGGCCCAAGGGCAACCTGGAGCATTTCGTGCGAGCGCGACTCGGCCCCGGGTAGGCTCCACAGCGCCGGGGTCCAGTGTTTCACGGTCTGAATGAGCCGGGCTTGGGTACGGGAGATATCGAGCTGTACGAGCGCTCGGCATCAAGGTCGTCCAGCCAGTCCGTGGCAAACCCCTCCCTCCGGGCAGGCGCGGCCCGATGCGAGACAGTCGGCAAAATGCCGCCGCACAGAGCTGGTTTCGCGCAGCGCTTTGCGAGCCGGCGTGGTAGTGCGCGACGCGTCTGCCGTTGCGACGAGCAGGCTGGCGCCGCGTCCTCGTAGTCATGCTCTTGCCGCTGCGGGCGGCGGCGTGCTTCGCAGAGCGAAGGCAGTCAACGTGTACGTGGGGGCGGACACCGGGAAAACCGGTGCCGTGGATCCCGGATGGTTCGCTTGCCGAAGACTAGTGCAGGGCTCGTAATGGTAGATGCGCGCCAGCGGGTGCTGCTGGTGCACCCGGGGGGCCCGTATTTTCAGCGCCGGGACGAGGGCGTCTGGAGCATCCCCAAAGGCTTGTGCGAGCCGGGAGAGCAGCTGGAGGCAGCGGCGCGGCGCGAGTTTCGCGAGGAGCTCGGCTTCGATCCGCGGCCGAGCGTGCTGTTCGACCTCGGCTCGGTGAAACAGAGCAGCGGCAAGACCGTGTACGCCTGGGCCTTCGCCGGTGAATGGGATACGAGCGCGCTGCGCAGCGTGATGTTCGAGCTGGAGTGGCCGCCGGGGTCGGGGCGCATTCAAGTCTTTCCCGAAGTCGATCGCGCGGAGTTCTTCGAGGCGCCGCAGGCCGAGCGCAAGATCATCGTCGCGCAGCGTCCGTTCGTGGCCCGTGCCATCGCCTGGGCGCGCGAGCATCCGCTCTGAGTTGCAGCTCGCCCGCTTGGCTCTTCGAGAGCTGCGGCCTGGAGCAGAGCGGAGCGGCCGGTGGAGCGCTGCAACGCCACGACCCGTGAAGGCACCGGCGGCGTTTGACGAGCCACGGCCCGGGTATTAGAACCTGATTCATAATTTGAATATGAATTCAGAGCGGCTCGCAAGACCTTCCCTTCGGGAGCGCTTTCGCATGGAAAGTGCTCAGGAAATTCTTGCGGCAGCCGAGCTCGTGTTCATTTCCGAGGGCCTGGCGGGAGCGTCGATGTCCCAGATTGCCGAGCGCGCGGGGGTGGCGGTCGGCACGCTCTACAATCGCTTCAAGGATCGCGAGGCGCTGCTGCAGGCCTTGCTGGCGCAGCGGCGCGCCGAGTTGCTCGAGGAAATCGAGGCTGCGGCTCAACGGGTCGGCTCGTTCGCCTTGCGAGAGCGGCTGACCGGGGTGGTGCAGACCGTGCTCTTGCAGTGTGAGCAGCACCGCCCCTTTTTGCGGCTGGTGCTGGCGAGCGAGTGGGCGCACGGGCCCAGCAAGGAGGCCATGCTCCGCGGGCTGCGTGAGCGCCTGGAGGCGGTGCTGGCACCGTCGGGCAGCGAGGCGAGTGGCGAGCTGCGACCCGACCCGGAGCGCTCTTTTCCCGTGCTCTTGCTGTGTCTGGTGCGCGGCATGCTGGAGCGGGACCGCTACGGTCTGCCGCTCTTGGACGCGGCCGCTGGCGCGACCCAGATCGTGGAGTTCTTCCTGAAAGGCGCGGGTCGGTGAGCGCCATGTCGGCGTCGATCGCTGCCGGCAAGCCCGTCAACAAGTGGCTGGTCGCGCTGTCCGTCACGTTCGGCACGCTGATGGGCACCATCGACGCATCGATCGTGAACGTGGCCACCCCGCACCTGCGCGGCGCCATGGGCGCCACCGTGCAGGAGATCACCTGGGTCACCACCGGCTTTGTGATCGCCAACGTGATCGTGATGCCGCTCACCGCGTTTCTGGGGCGCTTGTTTGGGCAGAAGCAGGTGTACCAGGCGGCGTTGCTCTTGTTCGTGATTGGCTCGGGCCTATGCGGGCTGGCGCGCAGCTTGCCCATGCTGGTCGTGTTCCGTCTGATCCAGGGCCTCGGAGCGGGAGCGCTGCAGCCCACCGAGCAGGCGATCCTTCGGCAGACGTTTCCGCCGGCAGAGCAGGGCATGGCCATGGCGCTGTTCGGTGTGGCCGTGGTGATCGGGCCCGCCTTCGGCCCCACGCTGGGCGGCTACATCGTCGACAACTACAGCTGGCAGTGGATCTTCTACATCAACCTGCCGGTGGGCGCTCTGGCGCTCTTCATGGTCAGCCGCTTCGTGCACGAGCCGGAGGACATCCGCATCGCCAATCAGGCCCAGGCGGAGCGGCAGCGCAAGTCGATGGACTGGATCGGCATCGCCCTGCTCGCCCTGGGCGTGGCCAGCCTGCAGTACGTGCTAGAGGAGGGCAATCGCCTCGACTGGTTCGATTCGCACGAGATCGTGGCCCTGTCGGCGTTCTGCGCCGTGGCGCTGACGGCGTTCATCATTCGCGAGCTCAGCGCGCCCGTGCCTGCGGTGAAGATCCGGCTATTTCTCGATCCGGTGTTCTCGTCCGGCACCTTGATCGGTTCGGTGATGTTCGCGATGCTGCTATCGCTCACCTTCCTCTTGCCCGTGTTCATGCAGGAGATGCTGGGCTACACGGCGGTGCAGACGGGCGTGGCGCTGATGCCGCGCGCGTTGACGATGATGGTGATGATGCCGATCGTGGGTCGGCTGTACAACAAGGTGTCGCCGCGCCTGACGGTCGCGTTCGGCGTGCTCTTGTTCGTGCTGACGGCCTACATCATGAGCCGGTACACGTTGCAGACGACCAGCCGTGACGTGATGTTGGTGCTGGTGCTGCAGGGCATTGCCTTCAGCTGTCTGTTCATTCCGCTGACCACGGTGGCGCTGACCAACATTCCGCGCCACAACCTGGCCGACGCGACCGGGCTCAATTCCTTGCTGCGTCAGATCGGGGGCTCGATCGGACTGGCCGTATTTGCCTCGCTGATTCCGCGCTTCGATCAGGCCGCGCGCACCGGCCTGATCGCGCACCTGGGCGCGACGCGCCCCGAGGTGGCCGCGCGCCTGGGCCGCATCAGCGCTGCCCTGCATGGCCGCGGCTACTCCGTGGAGAACGCGCAGCGCGCGGCGGAGCGCCTGCTGAGCGGCCTGGTGGAGCGTCAGGCTGCCGTGCTCAGCTTCGAGAAGCTGTTCCTGCTCGCGGGCATCGTGTTCTTGCTGGTGCTCCCGCTGCTCACGTTTCTCAAATCGAGCCCAACGCGGCCGGCGCTCGAGGTCGACGCGCACGCCGAGATTTGAGTGGAGATCTGAATCATGCAAGTCGAAGAACCGAGAGAGTTGCGCAGCGCCGAGCGCGCAAACGGACCCGAGCGCGCTGTCGGCGTCCCGCCTCGTCCCGCTCGAGCCGAGCTGGAAAATCCGCGCCCCCGCGCGCTCGAGCCCGCGAGTGAGTCCCGCCCCAAGGGGCCGGCGCGCCGCCCGTGGCTGGTGCTGCTGGGGTTGCTGTTGCTGGGCCTGACCGGGTTCGGCGTGTACACGCTGATCACGGCAGGTCGCGAGAGCACGGACGACGCGCAGGTCGCTGCAGATCTGCTGCCGGTGAGCGCGCGCGTGGGCGGTCTGCTGCAGAGCGTCGCGATCCACGAAAACCAGAGCGTGAAAGCGGGCGATCTGATCGCGCAGATCGACCCCGCGGAGTATCAGGCGCGCCTGCGTCAGGCCGAAGCCGAGCTGGAGAGCGCCCAGGCGCAGGCGGCCGCGGCGGACGCGGACGTGGCCATCGTCACGGCGCGCTCCACAGGCGGTCTGTCGAGCGCCCGCGCGGCGTACTCGGGCTCTTCGGTGGGCATCGCTTCCGCAGACGCGGAGCTCGCTGCCGCGCAGGCGGGGCTCGTGGGCGCAGAAGCGGAAGCGCGCAAGGCAGAATCGGCACTCGGTCGCGCGCGCGAGCTCGCTGCGGCGAACGCCATCGCGCCCGAGGCGCTGGACAACGCGCAAGCCGCGCGCGACTCCGCCAACGCGGTCGTGGCGCGCTCCAGGGCGCAGGTTGCAGCCGCCCAGGAGGCCAAGCGCGCGGCGGCCACGCGCATCAACGAAGCCCGAGGGCGCGTGGCGCAGAGCGAGCCGATCGCCGCACAGATCGCCTCGGCGAATGCCAGTGCCGCGCTGGCTCGCGCGCGCGTCGGCAGCCGCCAAGCGGAGCTCGAGCTCGCGCGCTTGCAGCTCTCGTACACGAAGATCACGGCTCCCGTGGCCGGCGCAGCCTCGCAGCTGGCCGTGCACGAGGGGCAGTTGCTGAGCGCCGGGCAGCCGCTGCTCGAGATCGTGCCGAACGAGACCTACGTGGTCGCCAACTTCAAGGAGACGCAGCTAGCCCGGATCCGTGCGGGGCAGCGCGCGACGATCGAGGTCGACGCCTATCCCGGGCGCGAGTTCGAGGGCAAGGTGCAGAGCATCTCCGGCGGCACGGGCGCGAGCTTTGCGCTCTTGCCGGCGGACAATGCCTCGGGCAACTTCGTCAAGGTGGTGCAGCGCGTGCCGGTGCGCATCGCCTGGCTGAATCCGCCCTCGGATGTGCCGCTGCGCGCCGGTCTGTCCGTGACCGCCAAGGTGTACGTGCCATGAAGCCGCTTTTCGGAGCGGAGTTGCTGTGGCTTTCCGTGCGCCCATCCCGGCGCTGGCTGGCGCCCGTGCTTTGGGCCTCTCCTATCGTGCTCGGCGCCGCCACGGCGGCGAGCCAACCTGGAGCGGCGCCGTCGAGCGTCGCTGCACGACTGGCTTCAGAGTCGGCGTCACAACCGGCGGCGAATGTCGCTCCACCGGCTGCGCCCGCGCCGGAAAAGCTGGGCGTGGAGGACGTGCTGCGGCTCGCCGTCAGCTCGCACCCCAGCCTGGCCGCGGCGCGCGCGCTGGCCTCGGCTGCAGAGGAGCAGAGCAAGAGCGCGCGCGGGCGGCTCTTGCCGGTGCTGTCCGTGCACGACGAGTATCAACACTGGGACTCGCCCTTCGCGATCTCGTTCGGAGAAACGGCGCTGGTTGCCCGCAATCAGGACACCAACACCTTCACGGCTGCCGCTTCGCAGCCGCTGCTCGGCTTGCTCGGGCGGGTTTCGGAGCACGCGGCGCGCGTCAGCGGGGCACAGGCCCGCGTGCTCGATGGCGAGGTCGCGGAAGCCGGGCTGCGCGAGGAGATCCAGACGCAGTACCTGCGGCTGTTCGAGGCGCGCGCCATGCGACAGATCGCGCAGGCCTCCCAGGCGGAGCTCGCGCAGCAGGTGAGCAACACGGAGGTCAAGGTCAAGGCCGGTACGCTGACCAACGCCGATCTCTTGCGTGTGCAGGTCGCGCTCTCGAACGCGCGTCAGCAAGAGATCGTCGCCGTCACGGCCGAGACGGTGGCGCGCACCAGCCTGCTCTCGGCCATCGGTCGCCTGCCGGACGACGGCGCGCTTTCGTTTGTCGAGCCCACGCGGCTGCTCGAACAGAGCCAGAAACCGCCAGCCCCCGCCCAGCTGACGCCGGAGCGGCGGCCCGAGGTGCGCGCCGCGCAGCTGGACGCAGAGTCCGCGCATCACGACGAGCGCGCGCGCTTCTATGCGCTCTTGCCGCAGGTGGACTTGAACGCCGCTTACCAGCGCGTGGACGGCCAGGTGTTTGCGCCGAAGAGCTCCGCGTTCGTGGGGATTCGAGCGGATTGGCCCGTGTTCGAGTGGGGCGCGACGGCGTCCGCTCACGCTGCGGCCGCGCAGCTGGAGATCGCGGCTCGCGCCAACGTCGAGGCGGCGCGGCGGCACGCGCTCGCGGAGCTGAGCATCCGCCGTGCGCAGCTCGCTGCCGCCGAGAGCGCCGTCGGGCTCGCGCGCGAGAGCCTGGGCAGTGCCGCCGAAGCCTATCGCGTGACAGAGGCGGTCGTGCGGGTGGGCTCTGGCACCACCACGGATCTGCTCGATGCACAGTCGTCCCTCAGCTCCGCGCGCCTGAGCCTGACGCACTCCGAGTACGAGCGCGCCATCGCCTACGTGCAGCTCGAGCGAGCGCTGGGCGCGCCGAGCGCGCGCTAGTCGGAGCTCGAGCCCCAGCCGAGGCCGAGCGAGAGCGTCAGGGTGGGCGAGTAGGTGTGCGAGGTCTGCTCGGCGCCCGAGGTCAGGTCGGCGGTGGTCTTGCGGGCGAGCCGGTACATGGGCAAGATCGCGTCGACCTGCACCAGCAAGCGAATGGTGCTGGCGCGGAACATCTCGTAGCCGAGCGTGCCCTTGAACTGCAGGCCGCTGCCGTCGAAGTCTCCCTGGGAGCTGGGGATGGAGTGGCTGCCCAGGCTGAGCCCTGCGCCGAGGTAGGGCGTGCTGTTGCCATAGGCGTCGAAGAAGTAGTCGGCGCCCAGCTCCACCCAGCCCGCGCTCAGCCCGTTGAAGCCGTCCGCGTTCTGGTACATGAGGAAGTTGAAGAACCCGAGATCGATGCCCACGCGATCGAGCTCCCAGCGGCGACCGAAGCCGAATTCCGGTCCGGAGTCGAAGCCGTCGGCCGTGGTCGCGCCGTAGCCGAGCTTGGCGTACCAGATGGCGTCGGCGCGCACGCGCTCGGTCTGGTTCTGCGTCTCGGTCACGTTCTTGCGATTGACCGCGCCGCTCTCGTTCGTCAGCTGCGTGCCGCCGAGGATGGCGCGCACCATCTGGCTGTATAGCCCGGGCAGGTCTTCTAGCTTGTTGACCTTTTCGCGCCGCGTCCCGCGCGAGCTCTGCACGACGGCCGTGATGCTGTCACCGAGCCGCACGTGGTACAGTGTCCAGGTGTCGGTGCAGCCTTCGCGGCTGACCTCCTGGTGCTCCTGGCTGAGCGTGTCCTCGAACAACGTGCGCACCGAGTTGCGCTCTTCGGGGCTGAGCCCGTCACGCTCTTCGTCGATCTTGACGCAGTTGGCTGCGTGAGCGAGCGCCGGCGCGAGCCCGAGCGCGAGGCAGCTGAGCAGCGCGCCCGACAACCTCGGGCACTTCCAATGAATACGGTTCGACACTCTGTGAATTTCCCTTTCACTCGAGCCCGCGGCTCTTCAGCGCCACCGCCAGCCCGGCCTTGTCCACGGCTTTGGCCATGGCCTCTTCTGCCAACACTTGCTTGCTCGCGACCAGCTCGCTGAGCGCCTCGTTCAGCAGCTTCATCCCCACGTTCTTGGCCGTCTGCATGATGGACGGGATCTGGAACGTCTTGCCCTCTCGGATCAGGTTGGAAACGGCCGGATTGACCAGCAGAACTTCCAGCGCGGCGACGCGCCCGCCACCGATCTTTTTGCACAGCGTCTGGCTGACCACGCCCCTCAGCGACTCGCTCAGCATGACGCGGATCTGCTCCTGCTGGTCGGGCGGGTACTGGTCGATGATGCGACTGACCGTGGAATAGGCGGTGGTCGTGTGCAGCGTGCCGAAGACCAAGTGCCCCGTTTCCGCCGTCTCGATCGCGATCGAGATCGTCTCCAGATCGCGCATCTCGCCGACCAGTACCACGTCGGGGTCTTCGCGCAAGGCGGCTCGCAGCGCGCGCTTGAAGGAGCCAGTGTGGTGGCCAATCTCGCGCTGGTTGACCAGGCACTGCTTGTTCTCGTGCACGAACTCGATCGGGTCTTCGATGGTGATGATGTGGCCGCTGCGCGTGCGGTTGATCAGATCGACCATGGCGCACAGCGTCGTCGATTTGCCGCTGCCCGTGGGGCCTGTCACCAGCACCAGCCCCTTGTGCAGGTTGCACAGGTCGGTGATGGCGCTGGACAGGCCGAGCTGCTCGGCCGAGATGATCTTGGCCGGAATGGTGCGGAACACTGCGCCCACGCCGTGCCGGTCGCGGAACAGATTGGCGCGGAAGCGCGCCAGCCCCTCGATCGCATAAGCGAAGTCGGTGTCGTTCTCCCGCTCGAACTGGCTGCGATTCGCCTCCGGGATGATCGGATCGAGCAGGGCGAACAGCTGCTCTGTGGTCAGCGGGCGCTCGCCGCTCAGGCGCTGCATGTCGCCGTCCTTGCGGATCATCGGCGTCTCGTTGGAGCTCAAGTGCAAGTCCGACGCGCGTTCGCTCACCAGGCGGTAAAACAGGCGATCGATGCCGCGTCCGCTGTCCTCGTACACCGGCGGCGGGGTCGCGGCGCGGGGGGCAGCCGCGAGCGCGGGCGCCGCAGGCGGGGAGTCCTTTCTGGCGACGTGTGACCTCGACATGCCGGTAGGCGGGGGCAGCTTGCCGCCGGCCAGCTTGGGTGGCAGCACGCCCACACCATTCGGACTGAGCTCCAGTTCCATGCTCGGTGGCGCGACGGGACGGCTACCGGCCGGCGTGATCTCGACGACGGTTTCTCCGGCCCAATCCTGGACCGAGACCTCGACCTTCTTGTCGCCAGAGATGAGGTAGGTGAACCTGGCTCCGCCCGTGCTCTTCAGCTCCGCCTGCTGATCGGTGGGCGTGATCTCTGCCACCAGCCGGCGCACCTGCACCGCCGTAGGCCGCTGATCCATCAGCTGGATCGGCTTGCGCCACTGCCGGGAGGGGGCCGCGCCGGAGAGGATGACCAGGCCCTCGGCGTGCCGCCGCATTCGGGTGGTCATATGGTCCAGGCGGAACAGGTCGGCCAGCTCG
>Ga0207675_100006738_pt1 | contig 10864 bp, 10 predicted proteins | sample KBSSwiS42_FD_184305 | JGI IMG/M metagenome (GOLD analysis project Ga0207675, IMG submission 184305) | Switchgrass rhizosphere microbial communities from Kellogg Biological Station, Michigan, USA - KBS Switchgrass S4-2 (SPAdes) (version 2) | ecosystem: Host-associated > Plants > Roots >...
CACATTGTGTTGCTTTATGACGACGCCTGTCTCGGCAGGCTGAAGCGTCAGTCGATCGGCCGCTACAGCTCGACGGTGTCGAACTCCGCCGGCAGGATGATTTCGAGCAGCTCGCAGTCGTCGGAGTAATCCAGCACGGTGTGCTCGATCCGCGGCGGCTGCAGCCAGGCGGTGCCCTCGCGCATCGTCACCTCGCCCTGCCCCTCGAATTCCGACCGGATCCATCCCTTCAAGACGTAGATCATCTGCACGTGCACGTCGTGATAGTGCCGCTTGGAAACCACCGCGGGGTCGCACGGCGGAATCAGTCGGATGACATGCGCCTGCATCAGCCCATTGGTGGCCTTGCTCATGCCGAGGTCGCGGTATTGCGCGTAGGTTCTCAGGCCGTCGCTACGGAAATCCTCCGGTCGCAGGTGGTTGACGTTGAACACCTGCTTCGGCTGTCCCGGCGGCTTCGGCCTCGCGCGTGAAGCGGCGGCGGGCCTCTTGGGACTTGTCTTCTTCGTGCGTGGTTGCAGCTTCGCCATCGTCTTCGCCATCGTCTTGGCCATGGCTGGTCCTCCGTATCGTTTGCGTTAGGCGGCGCCTTGCGGTCGCAGCTCGATGAAATCCGGACAGCAGTTCGGGGCGCTCGCCGCCGCGTACACGACCGCCTCCGCCACCTCGGCCGGCGTGAGCGCTTCGAATTTCCTGACTTTCAGCGCCTCCAGCACGCGAGGGTGGTCGCTCGTGGCGCGGATTTCGGTATCGACCATGCCGGGCGCGATCTCGCTCACCTTGATGCCGTGGCCCTGCAGCTCAACCCGCAGGCCGCGGGTGATCGCCGAAAGCGCGTGCTTGGTCGCACAGTAGATGACGCCCAACGGATAGACCTCGCGCGCGGCGATCGACGTCATGACGATGATGTGGCCGCGGCGTCGCTCCATCATCGACTTTGCCACCGCGTGCGTGACCCGAAATGCGGCGAGCACGTTGGTGCGGAACATCGCTTCGACCTCGCCGTCGGTCATGTCCATGAGCGGCGCATATTTCAGGATGCCGGCATTGTTGACCAGAATGTCCACGTCACGCGCCCGCTTGGCGAGATCGTCGACGAAGTGCGCGTCGTTGAGGTCGCCGGCGATTGCTTCGGTGACAGCTCCGCCACATTGCTTCACCAGCGAGTCGAGCTCGCGTTTGCGGCGCCCGGTGGCAATGACCTTCGCGCCCGCTTCCGCAAGCGCGATCGCCGACGCCCGGCCGATGCCGGCGCTCGCCCCGGTCACAAGTACTGTCTTGCCGGACAACGCCCCGCCCATTTCCTCCACCTCTTCTTATTATGGATTATAACTATACACGACGCGACGATGGGGCAAAGCGCGGAAGGCGAGTGGCCGGCAACCTGCCGTCGCGCTCTCGTCCGGCATCCGGAAATGAAAACGCCCGAGCGCGCCGGGCCGTCTGTTGCCGCGCACCGACGTTGGCGGCGCAGCTTCGAGCGGCCGCGATGAGCATCGGGTCGGTGAGGATGATGGATGAGCCGGCGTTCCGGATCGCGGTCGGGGAAACATGAGTGTGCGCCGTATGAGCGCAGTCGACCGCCGCCAAGACTTCGTCGTCCGTCATCATCGGCGCAGGCGCGGTGAGTGACGCATGACCCCCGGCCGCCGATACCGGCCCCGATCCCGGGGAGCAACCGGCAGGTTGCCTCGATTGACGGCCTTTGGCCGATGCGAATACTGTCGAATTCAGCCGACCCTTTTCCCCGGACATGGCTCATGTCATTCATTTCACACGTGAATTTTCGGACGGCGATCGCGGCCCAGGTCGCCGTCCTGGTTGCGCTCGGCTCCGCCGGCGCGCGCGAGTTCCGCGTCGCCGATACCCAGGCGGAAGATTATCCCACCGTGCTGGCGCTGCAGTTCATGGCCCGCGTGGTGGAGGAACGAACCGCCGGCCGCCACCGCATCCGCGTGTTCCACTCGCGCCAGCTCGGGGAAGAGAAGGACACCATCGAGCAGACCCGCGTCGGCGCCATCGACCTCAATCGCACCAATGTGGCGCCGATCGGCTCGCTGATCCCGGCGGCGAACGTGCTCGCGTTGCCGTTTCTGTTTCGCTCGTTCAACCATCTGCACACGGTGCTCGATCAGGCGATCGGGCAGGAGATCCTGGCCGGTTCCCAGCGTCATGGTTTCATCGGTCTGACCTTCTACGATTCCGGATCGCGCTCGATTTACAACAGCGTAAGACCGGTTCGCAGCCTTGCTGACCTGAAGGGGCTGCGCATTCGAGTTCAGCAATCCGAGCTGATGTTCGACATGATCAAGGCGCTCGGCGCCGAGCCGGTCGAACTCCCCTATGGCCAGGTCCTGACCGGCCTCTCGACCCGGCTGATCGACGGCGCGGAGAACAACTGGCCGTCCTATGTCACCACCAGCCATTACAAGCTCGCCCCCTATTACACCCTGACCGAGCACACGATGGGACCGGAAGTACTTGTCATGTCGCTGCGCGCGTGGGAAAGCCTCTCGCCCGAGGATCGGGAGATCTTTCGGGACGCGGCGCGGAAGTCGAGCATGTTCATGCGTGAGCTGTGGAGTGGGCTGGAAGAGCGCTCCCGGCAACAGGCGCGCGCCGCCGGGAACACCATCATCGCTGCGTTCGACCGCAAGCCGTTCGAGACCGCGATGGGCACAATTTATGCAAAGACAGTGACGGATCCGGATTTGCGCCAGTTGATCGAGCGTATTCGCCAGGTTCAATGACTTTCGATCTGGTCGCCCTCAAGGACGAACAGGCCGCGGCGCGAGGCGCGCGGCCGCGGCGAAGCCTTGACCTGGAGACCGAAAGCTTCGTGCGGGTGCTCCCGATCAGGTGGCGCCTGCTGTTGATCGCGGCGCTCAACGCGACCGTCGCGGTGATCCTCGCCACCTTGATCTGGAACGGCGCCAACGTGCTTAGCCGCGCCTGGGACGACGTGCGCAGGGTGCGTGAGTCCGACAAGCTGCTGGTCCTCCTGGAAAGCGAGGCCAGCCGCCTGCAGAACCTGATCCACCGCTACATCAATCAGCCCAGCCAGGAGGTACTGACGGAAATCCTGGGCTTACACGGCGAAGTCCTGAGCACTTTGCGCAACCGCGGCGCCGCCGATCCCGTTCTTTCCGGCTCCGCCGACGAATTGCGCACGGTCACCGAGCGGTTCCTTCAAGGCTTCGGCGAGGTCCGCGCGGTCCAGACCATGATCTCGCATACCTACGAGAATGACGTGATCAAGCCGGCCAAGGAGATGGCAGGCCTTTATGCCATCATTGAAGGCGCCATCGGCAAGCGCGAGGCCCTGCTCCTTCCGTCGCTCGGAAAATCGCGCGAGGCGTTCACCACCAGTCTCGTTGCCGCCAACGCCTTCTACCTGTCGCTCGCGTCTGACGCCGCCGACGAAGCCAAGCGAAGCATCGCCACGGTCGAGCAGACGATCCCGGTGATGATCGATCTCGCCGAGAACAATCTGCAGCGCACCGCCCTGACGGCGCTGGCTCAGCGCGCCGCCGCGTTCCGCGACGGACTGAAGACGCTGTCCGAGCAGTTCGCGACACGGACGAGCCTGTTGAAGACGGCGATCGACGACAACCAGGCCGCCATGATTGCGGTGATCAACAAGCTCTCCGCGCAGATGACGCTGCGCGAGCTGCAGGCGCAGGGAAGCTTCGATCACACCCTTGCCGACATCTATCAAAACGTCGCGCTCGTCGCGGTGATCTTCCTGACCTTGATTGTCGGCATCGGCGTGCTGATCGCCCGCAGCATCATCCAGCCGCTCAAGGAGATCATGGCGGCGATGCACGCCGTCGTCTCGGAGAAATACGACGATCCCATTCACGGAACGCACGCGCGCGACGAGATCGGCGAGATGGCGCGGGCGGTCGCGGTCTTTCGCGAGAACGCCATCGCCAAGCGCAAGGCGGAGAACGAGTTGCGGGCCTCGAAGGAGCGCGCCGAGCAGGCGCTCGAGGACCTGCGCGAGGCGCAGCAGAACCTGATCGCCGCGGAGAAGCTCGCCGCTCTCGGCGGCCTGGTCGCCGGCGTGGCCCATGAGGTGAACAACCCCATCGGCATCAGTCTGACCGTGGCCTCGAGCTTCGCGCGGCGGTGCGACGATTTCGCCAAGGAATTCCATTCCGGTCCGCTGCGGCGCTCGCGGCTGGAGGAATTCCTCGAAGGCGGCCGGGACGCCGCCACTCAGCTGGTGTCGAACCTCCAGCGCGCGGGCGAACTGGTGCAATCGTTCAAGCAGGTCGCGGTCGATCGCAGCCACGCGGAACGGCGCCCGTTCGATCTGCGGGAATCGACCGATCAGATCGTCGCCAGCTTGCGCCCGGTGCTGAAGAAATCGCAGATCGCGCTCACCGTCGATGTGCCGCCGGGCATCATTATGGACAGCTATCCCGGCTCCTACGGCCAGGTCTTGACCAATCTGTTTCTCAACAGCGTCGTGCACGCTTTTCCCGAGGGTCGGGCCGGAAGCGTCATCGTGGAGGCGCGGCGGGTCCGCGACGACGTGGATATCTTCGTATCCGACGACGGCGTGGGGATGACCGAAGAGATCCAGCGCCGCGCGCTCGACCCGTTCTTCACCACCCGCCGCAACGAAGGCGGTACCGGCCTCGGCCTTCACATCATTTTCAATCTGGTAACACAGCAGCTGGGTGGCCGGCTGACCTTCGAATCAAGGTTGGGCTGGGGCACCCGATTTCGTATCACCGTCCCGCGCGTAGCGCCGGGCGAACCGCCGGCTGAGCGGGCCGCACCAATCATGGACAAAGCTCATGGCTGAAGACGATATCGTCCACTTGATCGACGATCCCAGCGACGAACCTCCGGAGCAGGGCCCGCGCTGGAAGATCGCGGTGATCGACGACGAGCCGGCTGTCCACGATGGCACGCGCTTCGCTCTCCACGACTACCGTTTGAACGGGCAGGGACTCGAGATTCTCTCGGCATATTCGGCGGCCGAGGGGCGCGAGCTCATGCGCAACCATCCCGATGTGGCCGTTGTGCTGCTCGACGTCATCATGGAGAGCGACACCGCCGGACTGGGTCTGGTCGAATTCATCCGCAAGGAGCTCAAGAACGAGACCGTGCGCATCATCCTTCGCACCGGCCAGCCGGGCCAGGCGCCGGAGCGCCGCGTCATCGTCGATTACGACATCAACGACTACAAGGCGAAGACCGAGCTCACCGCCGACAAGCTGTTCACGGCCTTGACCGCGGCGCTGCGCAGCCACCAGCAACTCGAGCGCATGGTTCAGACCCGGCGCGGGCTCGAGATCATCATCGAGGCGGCGTCGGCGCTGTTCGACTTCAAGTCGATGCAACGGCTGGCGGAGGGTGTCCTCACCCAGATCGCATCGCTGCTCAACGTCGACTGCGCGGGAATTCTGGTACTGCGTGAAGGTCAGAACGCGCACGAGACGTTCTCGGTGCTCGCCGGCTCCGGCTGCTACAGCCGCTTCATCGGCAGCGAGGTCTCCGAGATCATCGAGCACGACCTGCGGCACCTGGTCGAGGAGGCATTCACCCGCCGCCATCACGAGTTCTCGCCGCGCCGATCGGTGCTCTACATCAAGACGCTGAGCGGCCGCGAAGTCGTGGTCGTGCTCGAGGCGGCGCGTCATCTCTCCAGCACCGACCGCGCGCTGGTGGAGATTTTCTGCAGCCGGCTTTCCATCGCCTTCGACAACGTCATTCTCTATGAGCAGCTCCAACGCGCCAACACCCGGCTCGAGGAGCGTGTCGCTGCGCGTACCCAGGATCTCACGACCGCCAACCGCCGCCTCGCCGCGCAATGGGCGCGGCTGCGACAGGCCAATACCTTCAAGAGCGAGATCCTCGGGACCGTCGCCCACGATCTGAAAAACCCGCTCGGCGTGATCCTCGGCCGGACCGAAATATTGCAGGAGATGATCGCCGCCGCCGGCCCGCTCGACGAGAACGTCAAGGGACAGATCGGATACATCCGGGATGCGGCCAACAGGCTCACGGAGATGGTCGACGATCTGGTGGCCGACGCGATGGCGGACGCGCTCGACATCACGATCCGGCGCGAGCCGGTCGACATCTCGGTCCTGGTCCAGGAGGTCGCGGAGGCGAATCGGCCGCTGGCTGCGCGCAAGGAACAGACGACGACCGTCGTCGCGCCGCCCAATCATGCCGCCATGTGCGATGCCGACCGGATCCGCGAGGCCATCGACAATCTCGTGAGCAACGCCGTCAAATACAGCCCGATCGGCGGAGCGATCGACCTCTTGGTGACGCGGCAGGACGACGGTATAGTGGTCGAAGTCAGGGATCAGGGCGCGGGTCTTTCGCCGGAAGATATCTCTCGACTGTTCGGCCGCTTCCAGCGGCTCTCGGCGAAACCGACCGCAGGCGAAACCTCGACCGGCCTCGGGCTGTCGATCGTCAAACGTATTGTCGATCTGCACGGTGGGCGGATTGCGGTTGAAAGCGCGGGTCCCGGAAAGGGCGCGACCTTCAAGATGACCTTGCCGGTGACATGAGCCAGGTTCAGCACATCGTCGTCGTCGATGACGAGCAGCCGGCGCGCGAGATGGTCGGCGACTATCTGCGCATGCATGGCTTCGGCGTCAGCCTGTGCGACGGCGGCGCAGCCTTGCGCAAGGTCATCGCCCAGCAGGTCCCCGACCTCATCGTCCTCGATCTCAATATGCCGGAGGAGGATGGGCTCTCGATCATTCGCGATCTCAAGCAGCGCATCAACGTGCCGATCATCATGCTCACCGCCACCGCTAGCGCAATCGACCGGGTCGTCGGTCTCGAGCTCGGCGCGGACGATTATCTGGCCAAACCGTGCGAGCTGCGCGAGCTCCTGGCCCGGATTCGCTCGGTCCTGCGCCGGAGCGGCGCCGGCCAGCAGCCGGCGGCCCAGCCCGCGCCCGTCACCCAGCCGCCGGCCACCGACCGGGCGAAAGTGCGCTTTGGAACGAAGTGGCTCGACCACGAGACCCAGGCGCTGCGCGACGATCAGGGCAATGAGCATCCCCTGACGGCTTCCGAATACGGCCTGCTGAAGGTGTTCGCCGCCAATCCCAAGCGGGTGCTGTCCCGGGATCGCCTGCTGGAACTGGCCAATGCCCGCGACGCCGAGGCATTCGACCGGGCCATCGATCTGCGGATCATGCGGATCCGGCGCAAGATCGAACCCGACCCCGCTCACCCCTCGGTCATCCGCACGGTGCGAGGGGGCGGCTATCTGTTTTCCCCGGGTGGCGAAACGTCATCCGTCGATTAATTTCAGAAATGTGCCATAACGAAACAATGTCGGTAATTTTATACCGTTTGTTTCATCCGGCTGCCGGCGACGAAACAATTCGCGCTACTGACGAAACCATTTTTCCCGGACGACGTAACATCGAAGCAACAGGCGCCTGTTACTTAGTTTGCGTAAGGGCTGACTAAAGGGGATCGTCATGCAAAACCAATATGTGCTGCGCGATGTTGCGTCGCCGCATTTTCGGCCGGCTGTCCAGGAGACATCCGACGAGGCGCTCATTGGCCTCATCGCCGACGGTGACAAGCGCGCCATGCAGGTGCTCTACGCTCGGCACAATGTGCGGGTGTACCGCTTCATCGTTCGCCTGACCGGGAACCAGTCGCTGGCCGAGGACCTCGTGAGCGAGGTGTTCCTCGATGTGTGGCGGCAGGCCGAGGGCTTCGAGTCCAAGTCTCAGGTGTCCACCTGGCTGCTCGCGATCGCTCGCTACAAGGCGCTCTCCGCGCTGCGTCGCCGCACCGACGAGCATCTGGACGACAACATGGCGGCGACCATCGAAGACACCGCCGACAACCCGGAGATCGTGGCCCACACCAAGGACCGCAACACGATCGTCCAGAAGTGTCTGACCCAGCTTTCGCCGGCGCACCGCGAAGTCATCGACCTCGTCTACTATCACGAGAAGTCGGTCGACGAAGTCGCGCAGATCGTCGGGGTGCCGGCCGCGACCGTCAAGACCCGCATGTTCTACGCGCGGAGCAAGATGGCTGACTTGCTCAAGCAGTCTGGAGTGAGTGCTCTCTGATACCCGTCCGTTCCCCTCGGACGATCTACCCTTCAGTCTCAATGTCCATGATAAGGCCCGACGGGCTGGTACCCAGTACCAGCCCGTCGATAATTTTGGGCCTCGAGATCCGGCCGAAACGCTAACGTCTCGCCGCGTTGCGCTGCATCCAATCCCGCAAGCGGCCGAACCCGCTCAGTACCTGCGGCGAAATGCACCCCGGAACAGACTGAGGAGAACCGCGGCCGCCAACAGAGCGCCGGCCAACGGGATGAAGATCACGAAGGCGCCCAGCACCAGCAGGAAGACCAGGGCGAGGATGATCGCGACCACGAGCGCCACCATCGCGAAGCCGAACGGGCCGACCTGCGCGACATAGACCCGCTGGGTGCCGCGGGCGTCGAAGGCAGGGCCCCGCCGCGAACGCGGATCCGGCTGGCCCGGCGGGATGATTTCCGGCTCGACCCGGGGGCGGTTGGCGTCTGGTACGGGTCGCTCCATCACCGTCTCCCGATAGTGTCCGCAACGAAGTCTATGTAGGGATGGCGGCAGGCAGCCACAACGGGAGGGCTCGAACCGAGCCTGGCGGACCATGACTGACGCTTTGCGCGAGAAACTTGTCGATGCCGGTCGCGTGCTGGTGAGCGAGGACCAGGGCGACTCGCCGGGCACGTGACCTTACGCCTGCCGGGCGGTGACGGACGCTTTCTGATGAAGCCCGCCGGCATCGGCCTCGAGGAGATGACGCCGGACGGCATCATTACGGTCGATCGCGAGGGCGAACGAATCGACGGCACCATGCCCCGGCACAACGAGGTGTTCATTCATTCGGAAATCTTGCGCGTGCGATCCGACATTGCAGCCGTCGTCCACACCCACCCGCCGCACGCCGTGGCGTTCTCATCGCTCGGGTGGCCGCTGTTGCCGGTCGGCAATGACGGCTCGATCTTCAATGACGGCGTGCCGGTCTTCTCCGAGACCACCGACCTCATCATCGATTCGGCACGCGGCAAGGCGGTGGCACACTGCCTTGGCGACCGCCAGGCGCTGATCCTGCGCAACCATGGCATCGTCACCGCCGGCCGCAGCATCGAGGAGGCGGTATGGCTTGCATTGAAGCTCGAACGCGCCTGCCGCGTGCAGCTGCTGGCCGAAGCGGCCGGCGGTCCCAAGCTGCTCGCGGACGGCGACGACCTGCGGCAGAAGAGCCGGCGGGCCAACCGCACCGATCTGCATACGAATGTCTTCAACTATCTCGTCCGGCGCTGGAAATGCCGGCACTGTCATCAGGATGAGGCCCGCGGCGCGGATCCATCCGGCCACAGCTCGCGCGCATAGGAAATCAGCGCCGCGCTGACCGCGTCCGGCTGCTCGGCGATCACCGCGTGGCTAGAGCGCGCGATCACCACGACGCTCACGCGCTCCCCGAATCGCTCCTTGTAGGCGCTGGCGTCCTCGACATGCGCCAGCGGGTCGTGGTCCGGCTGCAGGTACAGAATCGGCGCCCGACCGGCGGCGAAGTCCTCCTCCCGCGAGGTGCGATCACCGGCGATTCGCTGCGCCTGCAGGACCTCGGGGTGCCAACCCTTGAGCCAGCCGCGCGGATCATTACCAGGGGCGAAGAAGGCGAATTGCAGCGCCTCGATCCGCTCCGCATCTGACAGCAACGGGTCGGCACTGTTGCGAATCGCCTGGCGGACCTGCGGCGGGCTCGGCGCCTTGCCGATATTCGCAGCCACGAGCGCGACCGCACGCACCAGGTCAGGGCGATCGGTGGCCAACATGCGCGCCACCCGGTTGCCGAAGGCATGCCCCACGACGAACGCCGGCCCCAGGCCTTCATGCGCGATAACCGCCCCCACGTCCGCTGCCCAATCGTGCAGATCAATTCCCGTAAGCGGACCCCGGCTTTGCCCGATGCCGCGCGGTTGCGGGCGCAGCACGCGGTAGCCGGCAGCCGCAAGCCGTTCTGCGATCGGGTCGAAGTCGGACGCGCCGCGGCCGAGCGAGGGGAGCAGAACGATGACGCGGCCTCGGCCATCGCCTTGCGCCAGGACCTCGATACGCACGTCATGGTTCGCAACGAAGCTGCGGGTCGGCGTCTGCGGTGATGCGTCCACGTTTTCCTTCCTCGCACGACGGATGTTGGCGGTGATTACACCAGCCGGGAAGGTGCGACCAATTATTCGCTGCTGCCGGCACGCAGCGGACGGCCGTAGGCACGGGGTGCGCAATGCGCTATGCTTCCCAATGGCCTGGGAGGTCTTTTCAACTCCTTCTAACCCACTCCATCCGGCCTTCATCGACAAAACAACAACAAGAGTTTGCGTCGAAGGCAACTCCGCAAGAGGAAGCTCATGGCAAAGCTCAACATCAACGGCAATATCCGTGACGTGGAGGTAGAGGCGGACACCCCGCTCCTGTGGGTCATCCGCGAGCAGGTCGGTCTCACCGGCACGAAATACGGTTGCGGCGTGGCCCAATGCGGCGCCTGCTCCGTGCACATCAACGATCAGGTGCAACGCTCCTGCTCCATTCGCGTCGGAGACGTGAGCGCCACCGACCGGATCGTCACGATCGAAGGCCTTTCTCCCAACAGCTCGCATCCGGTGCAGAAGGCGTGGGCGGTCGTCGACGTGCCCCAGTGCGGCTATTGCCAGTCCGGCCAGATCATGGCGGCCGCGGCCCTCCTCAAGAGAACACCCAAGCCGACCGACACAGACATCGACGAGGCCATGACCAACATCTGTCGCTGCGGCACCTATCAGCGCGTACGCACCGCCGTCCACATGGCGGCCAACGAT
>Ga0207675_100006742_pt1 | contig 10862 bp, 5 predicted proteins | sample KBSSwiS42_FD_184305 | JGI IMG/M metagenome (GOLD analysis project Ga0207675, IMG submission 184305) | Switchgrass rhizosphere microbial communities from Kellogg Biological Station, Michigan, USA - KBS Switchgrass S4-2 (SPAdes) (version 2) | ecosystem: Host-associated > Plants > Roots >...
CACCAGAGCATCCTGCTACCGGTGACGCTGGTGTCGTTGATCACAGGAACCATTCCAATAATTTTGATTTGGCTCGCTCGAGGCGGAGCGAAGAAATCCCGGGGATGGGTGCGGCGGCTCCCCGGGGTCAAACAATTGTTGGACGCGATTGCGTCGGCTCCGCGAAGCACGCTCGAAGATGGCCGCTTGTTTGCCTACGATACACTCCTTCAGTTTTCCATCATGGCCTTGGATGCGGCAACCTTATTCGTACTGTTCCTTTCTTTAGGAGAGTTAGTGGACTTCAAAACAGTGTTTGCCGCCTTCATTCTCGCGTCGTTGGCCGGATCGATCAGCTTGCTTCCCGGCGGTGTAGGACCGTTCGAAGCGGGTTCGGTGGCGGTGTTCGGTTGGCTTGGCGTTCCGTTCGCACTGGCGATCGCGGGAACATTGTTGTATCGAGCGTTCACCTTATGGCTGCCGATGGCGCCAGGGTTATTGCTGGCGCGGAGAGAGCTGGCCAAGGAGAGGCCGCGGCAACGCAATTAACTAATATTTGCTTTTCAGCTTTCCCCAGGTGAGCGGCAGCACAGGGACGGTGTTGCACAATACGTCGTAGCACGCTGATCGGCATGGAACGACTCTCCAAACTCCTCCCGCGTATTCACACGCACGCTGGGATACCTGAGCTTGAGAATTACCGCACGTCGAGTCAGGCATACAGCAGACCGTCATCCAATCTGACCATCCCTGCGCACATGCATCATCTATAAATCCGTCGAACTCGCAGGCCGGCACCAGCCACCCCTCATCTCCGAAGCCTACTTCCCCCAGGGCCCTTGTGTAAAAATGGTCCGTCCAGGCGATCTGCGTCGTGTCGCCCGAGCAGTTCGTTACCACAGCCTTCTGAGTGTGAGCAGCGTTCCCGATTCTCGCGATTCCGGGTGCATAGGCGTAAACATACAGACTGCCGAGAAGAATTGATCCATCTCCCTCGGGATCATTTGGATCCGCGCTGGTGCCAACACATTCATCAAACGAAAGCGTGATGCCCGAGCCGGATGCAGGCCAATCATTCGAAGTCACTTCGTGACCAGAACACAATTGCCAGTCCAAGACTGACAAGGAGTCGTCATGTTCGAACGTAAATGAGACACTCCGCACTCCGATTGAGGTATTTACATCCAGCGCAATAAAATAGATGTAATAAGGAACCCGAACGTCGCCGCGAATGACTGCATTTGAAAGAGTCCATGGGTTATCGTCACAGACTAAAGCCGGTGGAGTGCAAGCCGGGCTGAGTCTAGTCCGTTCAAGATGAAGAGCAATTTTCATCAAGCTGAGATCTCCATTAACTGCGAGCGCGGCTGAGGGAGTGAATAAGTTTAAAGACGCGGCAAGAAGAGACAATATGAAACCTAAGCGATCAATGCCGCCCATTTGAGTATCTTAACAGCTAGCCCGAGAGACTAGGGGTTCAAAGCCATTTCTATGGCCTGCTCGAACGCGAGAAACCGACCGGCTTTGTCGGCTACCGCAACAGCTGAGAGGGGTAATAGTTCACGAGCCTTTCCAAGATATCGATCGAGGAGCTCGTCCCAGAAGCGCATGTGAGGATTTATGCCCAAGCGCTTCCATTCCGCAGTGACTGCGGCAGCCAGCTGCAACGCTCGCTCGCTCTGTCCTAGACCCGCCAGAGACATGGCGACACCTTGAATCTCGAAACTGGTTTCCAGGCGATCGCCAATTGCATGGGCCAGGCGAAGACTGTCCTTGTAGAGCTTCAAACTCTCGTCGCACTTGCCCTCGATGAGGGCACAATCCGCCAAGTAGTGCCATCCCAAGTGCTCGTTGCGCTTATCCCCCTGGGCGCTCGAGAACGCGATGAGCTCCTTCGCAATCTGCCGCGCTTCATCGACCCGATGTAACGCTACCAACGCTTGACCCAATGCGCCCATGGCGCGATTGATCAGCACGCGATCACCAAGCTCCCGAAAGAGAGCATGGCTTTCCTCGAACGTGGCGCACGCATCCAGGTCTTGACCCGCCAGTAATTCCGACCAGCCGATTCCTTCCAGCGCCAGCGCGATTTCCTTGCGTTCTCCCAGCGTTCGCCAGGCTTGGAGCGCCTCCTGCATCCACGGTCGCGCCTCATCACCTTCGCCCTGCCAGGTGAGCGTGTTTGCAATACCCCACAGGGCGCGCGCTCGCGCGGGGCGAGTCGGCTCCTGTTGCGTCCCGGCCATCGCGGCGGTGAGATGGGCCCGACCCTCCAAGAAATGAGAACGTGATTGGAAGAACCAAGCCAGCGTTCCAACGAGCCGGAGATAGGTTTCCGGATCTTCCTTCGAACGCTCGATCGCGACCCGCAAATTATCGTGCTCGGTCTCGAGGAGAGATCCCCAGAATTCCTCCTTCACGAACCGTTCGTCGTAGGCTTGCTCCGCGATTTCGAGGAACACGTGTAAGTGGCGGTCGTGCATTGCATCCGATTCATTGGCCTCGATCAGGCGTTCTTCTGCATACTGACGCACGGTTTCAAGAAAGCCGTACCGGGGTATTTCGTTTCGATCTCGATCGACGATCACGAGCGACTTATCGATGAGCCGCTCTAGCTGCTCCAGGACCTGCATCTCATCGAGATCAGGACGTAGTTTTGTCGCCGTCTCCAATGTCCAACCACCGGAAAATACCGCGAGCGCGCGGAACTGCTGCTGTTCCCCGGGGGAGAGCTGGTCATAGCTCCACTGAATGGTGGCCAGCAGCGTCTGATGACGAGAAACGGCGTTTGCCTTACCCCCCACCAAGAGTCGAAAACGATCGTCCAGTTTGGCTTTGATTTGATCTACGGAGAGCAGCTTCACTCGGGCCGCCGCTAATTCGATGGCGAGAGGAATGCCGTCCAACCGCCGGCAGATCTCGGCCACCGTCGGAGCGTTCTGATCGTTCAGCACGAACCTATCGGTGGCCAGACGCGCCCGATCCACGAACAACGTGACGGCGTCGGATTCAGCAATGTGGTGAAGATCAGCCGATGCCGATGGCATGGAGAGCGAACGCAACGCGACCAGCCGCTCGCCCTCGACACCAAGACCCTCACGACTGGTGGCAAGAATGGTTATTTGTTCGCTGGCGCTCAGAAGCGCATCGGCCAAGAGCGCTGCCGCGTTCAGCACGTGCTCACAATTATCCAGAAGGAGGAGGAGACGTTTGTCCCTGACGTATTCGGCAATCTGCTCGGTAACCCTCTTCCCGGGCGCTTCTTTGAGACCCAAACGCGCCGCGGCCGCCTCTGGAACTAAAGCACTGTCATTCAAGGGCGCGAAGTCGATGAACCAGACCCCGTGCGGGTAACGGTCCATGGCTTGTTGCGCAATCTGAAGCGCCAAGCGCGTTTTTCCCGAGCCACCGATTCCAGTCAAGGTCAGCATTCGGTTTTCGAACAACAGACGGGTCGATTCTTGCAGCTCTTTGTTTCGCCCAATGAAACGCGTTCGTGGCTTAGGAAAATTATGGAGAACTGTCGTGATCAAAGGTTCGCCATGCGTTGAGGTAGCGAGCGCTTCCACGAAATGAATCGCGTCGGGATAGCGATCCTCGGGACGTTTGGACAACGCCTTGGCGATGACGCGGTTGAGTCCGGGGCTCGTGTCAGTAAGCGGCGGCGGGTCCATCACCAAATGCATGCGCATGACGTCAGCCGCGGATTCCGCGCTGAACGGTGCTTTTCCTGCCAGCATTTCATAGAGCACACAGGCCAAGGAATACAGATCGCTGCGGAGATCGGCGTTGGCCCCGCTCACTTGCTCCGGGCTCATGTAGCGCGGTGTGCCGATGATGACGTGAGTGTCGGTCGATAGTCGCGTCGTTAATGCAGGATCGGACGTAATGCTGCCGCGCGCAATGCCGAAATCGGCCACCATCGCGATGCCGTGCGCGAGCAGGATGTTCTCGGGTTTGATGTCGCGATGTACCAGCCCTTGTTGGTGCGCGTGCCCGAGGGCACTCGCAATTTCGCGGGTGAGACGCAGTGCTTCGTCGGTCGGTAGCTTCGTGTCCCGCCCAAGGCGATCGCGCAACGATTCGCCCTCGATAAAGGGCATCACGTAATACACGAGATCCCCCGCTTGCCCCGAGTCGAAGAGCGGAATGATGTGCGGATGGGCAAGCCGCGCCACGGTGTCGATCTCACGAAGGAATCGGGGGCCGACAAGGGCGGCCACATCGGGCCGCAACACCTTGATCGCTACGTTGCGACCATGCTTGAGATCCTTGGCCAGATAGACGGTCGCCATTCCGCCTTGGCCGGCTTGGCGCTCAATGCGGTAACGGTGGGCGAGAGATGCGGCCAGGGACTCAGGAATGGACATTTGACGATTCTACAACGCTGGCTTCGGAGCAGGATCGCCGGGTCGCGACTGGCTTTGCCGCGCGATCAGGTTCTGGGCGCGTTACAGCGCGATCGTCTGGTCGCGTGCCGACCCCACCGAAACCAGCCCGATGGGCACGTCGGCAATCTCCTGGACGCGTTTCAAATAATTGCGCGCCGTTTCCGGAAGATCGTTCCAGGCGCGAGCGTTGCTGATGTTTTCAGTCCACCCCGGGAATTCTTCGTAGAGCGGTTCCGCCCGTTCTAGGAGATCCATGCGACCAGGAAATTCGGTGACGAGATCGCATCCGCTCACTTTGTAAGCAGTGGCTATTTTCAGCATGGGCCATCCCGAAAGCACGTCGAGCTTGGTAACGGCAAGCTTGTCGAGCCCGTTCACACGCGCCGCGTGCCTAAGTGCTAGACCATCCAGCCAGCCGCAACGACGCGGCCGCCCTGTGGTGACGCCGTACTCCGCGCCTTGATCTCTAAGTGCGGCGCCTTCGGTGCCGAGCATTTCGGTGGGAAATGGGCCGAGGCCGACGCGGGTCGTGTAGGCTTTTGTCACACCCATGACTTCGTTGATGAATCGGGGTGGAAGGCCGCTACCGGTGGCACCACCACCAGCCGTCGCGCTCGAAGACGTCACGTACGGATACGTGCCGTGATCCACGTCCAGCATCGTGCCTTGCGCGCCTTCGAGCAGAATGCGTTTCCCTTCCCGCGCGGCACGGTAGAGTTCAAGTCCCGTGTCGCCGACCATGGACGCAATGCGTTCGCGGAACGGCGCCAACTCCGCTTCAACCGATTCAGGATCGACGGCTTTCTTGGGAAGCACAGGCACCGTACGCTCGCGCCAGGTCCGCTGGCGTTCGAGCGCTTCGAGAAAGCGATTGCGATGCAGGAACTCGCCGATCGTGACGCCAATGCGCGCCATCTTATCCCGGTACGCGGGGCCGATGCCGCGCAACGTGGTGCCAACGGCGCCGGGGCCCTTTTCTTCCGCTTCTTCCATCGCACGATGGGCAGGCAGAATAAGATGCGCGCGCTCGCTCACCCGCATGCGTCCTTGCCACGAAATGTTTTTTTCGGCGAGTTTGTCGAGTTCCCGGAAAAACACTTCGAGGTTGATGACCACCCCGTTTCCAATTACGCAGCGCACGTTGGGATGCAGGATGCCGGACGGAATCAAGTGAAGGATGGTGGTCTCGCCGTTCACTACAACGGTGTGGCCAGCGTTGGGACCGCCCTGATAGCGCACGACGTAATCCGCGTCATCGCTTAGAAGGTCGACGATCTTGCCTTTGCCTTCGTCGCCCCATTGGGCGCCCACGATCAAGCGAACGGGCATTTCTCTGTTGTTGCTCCCTATTGGGGCGGGCGTTTATTTCTGCGAGGCGTGTTGACGCGGCAGGAAGCCTAACAATTCAGGGGGATGCGGGCAACCGGATTGCTTTTGCCCAGAGCACCTTGGGATGCTTGCAAATCGTCGCCAGCAGCTCGGGAGGCACCGCGTGGTCGAGATTGATGAGGGTGAAGGCTTCTTTCTTAGTGGCGTCGCGTCCCCAGGCAATGTGGGCGATATTGACCTTCGCTTCTCCGAGAAGCGTGCCAATTGCGCCGACGACTCCGGGAACATCGGGATTGCGAAGGACGAGGATATCGCCGGCGGGAGGCGCGTCCAGCCCGAGGCCTTCCCATTTGGCGAGGCGGGGTTTGGCTGCGGCCGTGATCCATCCGGCCACGGAGCAGCTGGCCTCCGAGCTCTGCACGTTTATTTCCACGAGGCCGGATTGATCGCCGCTGTCTTTGACTGCGGTGTCTTTGATTTGCAACCCCGCTTCGGACGCGGCGAGCCGGGCGTTCACGTAGTTCACCATGCTGCCGCCTTTGGCGGAGGCGAGGAGACCTACAAGGGCAGCGGAGACGATGGGGGTTCTCGGGAGGGACTCGGCCTCCCCGCGAAAAACGATTTCCAGACGTTGGAACGATCCCCCCGTGATTTGGCCGGCCAAGGAGCCCAGGCGCTCGGCGAGATCCAGATAGGGTTTCACTTGCGCGTACGCTTCGGCGGACAAGGACGGCATGTTGACCGCGTTTCTCACTTCGCCGTGGAGCAGATAATCGCGAATTTGCTCGGCCACTTCCCCCGCGACGTCCCGTTGCGCTTCTTCGGTTGAGGCGCCCAGATGCGGTGTGGCGACGACTTTGGGATGGTTGAGGAGCGGTGACTTGGTAGGTGGCTCTTGTTCGAAGACATCGAGCGCGGCGCCCCCGAGTTTGTTTGTATCGAGCGCGGATTTCAGCGCTTCTTCATCGATGAGCCCGCCGCGCGCGCAGTTGATGACGATCGCTTGCGGTTTCATCTTTTTGATCGCTTCGGCGTCGATGAGGTTTTTCGTTTCGGGGGTCAGCGGCACGTGCAGGCTCACGATGTCGGCGTTTTGGAGAAGCGTGTCTTTGTCGGTGAGCTTGGCTTCCCACTCTTTGGCCAGCGATTCGGTGACGAAGGGATCGGCGACGAGGATGTGCATGCCGAACGCTTTGGCGCGCGCGGCTACTTCTCTACCGATGCGGCCGAAGCCGATCAGGCCGAGGGTTTTGCCGTTTAGTTGATGACCGGTGAATCGCTTGCGATCCCAGCCGCCTTCATTCAGGTGCTTGGTGGCTTCGGGGATGTTGCGTAGGAGAGCAAGAAGGAGAGCGAAGGTGTGCTCGCAAGCCGCGATGGAGTTCCCACCTGGCGTGTTGACCACGACAATGCCGTGTTTGGTGGCGGCTGGAACGTCGATGTTGTCCACCCCCGTGCCGGCGCGCCCGACGATCTTCAGGCTGGGGGCGGATTCGAGGAGGTCGGCCGTGACTTGCGTGCCGCTTCGGACGACGAGCGCGTGGGCTTGGGCGAGTTCGTCTTTGAGTTGTTGTCCCTTGAGCCCCGGTTTGACTTTGACGTCGAACTCGGGCTGGGCCTGGAAGACCGTGAGGCCTTCTTGGGCGAGGGGATCGGTGATGAGAATGACGTACTTCTTGGTTGCCACGCTTGTTTGTCTCCAGTTGGGCCGCACACGATAAACGGGTTTTTTGGCGGGGGCTAGGATTTGTCTGTTGACCGTGTTACTACTCGTGTGTTTAGATGGACGAGCTCGTCCAGAAGAGGAGAATTCGCAAAGGGTTAGGGTAGAGACGGGGCAGGTTCCGCGAGCGGGCTTAACTGCTTTTGGGAGCAGTCGCGGCCATGCCTGGGTTTCGCATCTCTGCCAACGTTGGCCGCCGAGCGAGAGGCGAACTGGTTTTAAAACCTGTGACCAATGAGTCCAATCGCCCCGGGGCGATCGCGATGCATTGCCCGCGTTGGGGTTCGCGCTGACGGGAGTTGATTCTCTGCCAACGTTGGCCGCCGTGCGAGGGTGAATCCGTTCTGAGACTGAGTCGCATCTCTGCCAACGTTGGCACCCGGATCGCGCTGGTTTTGAACGAGCAGACCGGCAACGTTGGGCCACTCTGGAGTGAACTCGTTCTGAGACCGAGTCGCATCTCTGCCAACGTTGGCCCCTGTCTAAGAACGGTCTAATGAACAGTTAGATGGATGAAGAGGCGATCTTCGTGCCCGACCTACGCCGCGGACTGGTCGGACTGGGCGCGCAATGCCATCCCGGCCTCGGAAGTTTGGGCAACCTCGCCGGTCAACATGTTCTCCGCGGTAACGCGGGCGCCGGAGCGATCCGTCCAGCCGAGGTCGCGGCATACCGTTTCAAACGCGCCGATCAAATCGACAATGTCTGCGTCCGTGTAATAGCCCATGTGGCCCAAGCGAATCAGCTTGCCCTTCATGGGCTCCTGGCCGCCGGCAATGCGCATGCCGTGCTGCTTGAGCATGGCCTGAACCAGCTCCTGCCCGTCTTTCCCCTCGGGTGCGCGAACTGCGGTCAATCCGTTGGAGGGAACGTCGGCATATAAGTCCAAACCCAATGCAGCCACCGCAGCGCGGCAGGCAGAAGCGTACCGCGCATGTCGCGCCTGTACAGAGGCCAAGCCTTCGTCTTCGATCAACCGAATCGCTTCTTCCAAAGCCAGGACCAACGGCACAGCGGGGGTGAACGGGGTCGTGTTCTTGTTCAATGACGCACGGGCCTTCACTAAATCGAAGTAAAACCGCGGAAGCTCGGCTTCTTCCGCGCGCTTCCAGCCCACGCCACTCAAAGCGACGAACGACAGCCCGGCCGGCAGCATCAATCCCTTTTGCGAACCGGTCACCGCACCCGCGAGTCCCCAGCGGTCGAAATCGAACTCGTGCACGCCCAATGAGGTGATCACATCCGCAACGACCAGCTTCCCGCGTTCCCGCGCCACCCGTGCGATACCCTCTAGGTCATGCAAAGCGCCGGTCGACGTCTCGCTGTGGGTGACGAACACCAAGGTCGCCGTCTGCCCTTCGTCATCCAGAAATGCCGCAGCGTCTTCGGGCGTGATCGAAGTGCCCCACGGACGCATGAGCTCCACAACCGGAACGCCGTATCCTCGCGCGATCGAACGCCAGCGCTCACCGAACTTCCCGGCGTGCAACACCGCAACCGGCTCACCCGGGCGGGCCAGATTCGAAAACAGCGCTTCCATGCCCGCCGTCCCGCTTCCCGTCAACGTCAGCACCGGCTGCCGCGTCCCAAACAAGCGCATGAGCCCGGCTGTAATCCGCGCCAAAACGGTCTGGAACTCCGACGTGCGGTGATGTAACGAAGGCCGCGCGAGGATCTCGCGCACCGAAGGCGGTAGGGGCGTAGGGCCGGGCGTGAAGAGGCGTTCTTCGGTCATGGCGCGGTTATCTCCCCTGGATAGCGTTACATTCTAGTGATGCGTGAACGCTTCGGGCGGCGTATCGGAGGGAGGCGGCTCGGGAAGCGGAAGCTGACGGCGCGGCGACCGCTCCAATGCATGATGCAACACCTCGTCCATGTGTTCGACCTGCACGAAGGTCAGACCCTTCTTCACGTTGGCAGGAATCTCGGTCAGGTCTTTCCCATTGCCTTTGGGAATGATGATGATCTTCGCCCCCGCCTGCTTCGCGGCGACTACCTTTTCGGTTAGCCCACCGATTGGCAGCACGGTTCCGCGCAACGTGATCTCACCCGTCATCGCCACTTCGGGTCGTGTGGGCACGCCGGTCAAGGCCGACACCAACGCGGTCGCCATGGTGATGCCAGCCGAAGGCCCGTCCTTGGGAATCGCGCCTTCGGGAACGTGAATGTGGGTGTCCTGCTCCTGATAAAACCACTTGTCGAGGCCCCAGTCCTCCGCGTTCTTCCGGGCGTAGGTCATGGCGGCCGAACCCGACTCCCGCATCACATCCCCCAGCTTGCCGGTCAAATTCAAGTTGCCCTTCCCGGGCACGATCGTCACTTCGATCGTCATCAAATCGCCGCCGGCTTCGGTCCACGCCAGCCCGTTCGCCACCCCGACGCGATAGCGGCGTTCCAACGGACTTTCCAAAAACCGTGGGGGACCCAGGTACTGCGGCACCGAGGCCGGCAGCACTCGCACCGGCAATTTGGCCGTGCCTTCGGCTTTCTTTCGCGCCACCTTCCGCACCACCGCCCCCAGCTCGCGCTCCAGGCTTCGCACTCCCGCCTCCCGCGTATACCCGTTCACGATCGTGCGCACCGCCGCCTCGGTCATGATCAGGTCACCCGAAGCAAGGCCGTTTCGTTCTTTTTGCTTTGACAATAAGAATTGCTCCGCAATGGAAATCTTTTCGCCCAGCAGATACCCAGGCAACTGCAGGATTTCCATGCGATCGATCAACGCCGGCGGAATCGTGGAGGTGTGATTCGCAGTGGTGATGAACAACACGTTCGACAAGTCGTAATCGACTTCCAGATAATGATCGTTGAACGACGTGTTCTGTTCGGGGTCCAACACTTCCAAGAGCGCCGCCGCCGGATCGCCACGCCAATCCGCGCCCAGCTTGTCCACTTCGTCCAGCAAGATCAAGGGGTTCACCACGCCGGCGCGCTTCATCGCCTGGATGATGCGGCCCGGCATGGAACCAATGTAGGTGCGGCGGTGCCCGCGAATCTCAGCTTCATCCCGCACACCACCCAACGACAACCGGACAAACTTACGGCCGGTCGCTTTGGCAATCGACATACCCAAGGACGTCTTGCCGACACCGGGAGGTCCGACGAAGCAGAGGATTGAACCCTTGGGGTTCTTCACCAGACGACGTACTGCAAGGAATTCGAGGATGCGCTCTTTGATCTTCGGCAAGCCATAGTGATCGCCTTCGAGCACTTCTTCGGCGAACTTGAGATCACGGATTTCCTTCGACTTCTTTTTCCATGGCACCGCTAGCAGCCAATCCAGGTAATTGCGGCTGACAGTGGACTCGGCCGACATGGGCGGCATGTTTTCCAGGCGCTTGAGTTCGGCCATGGCCTTCTCTTGCGCATCGGTGGTCATGCCGGCAGCTTCGATTTTTTTCTTGAGCTCGTCGATCTCGCTCTTTTCGCCGCGGCCGAGT
>Ga0207675_100006743_pt1 | contig 10862 bp, 6 predicted proteins | sample KBSSwiS42_FD_184305 | JGI IMG/M metagenome (GOLD analysis project Ga0207675, IMG submission 184305) | Switchgrass rhizosphere microbial communities from Kellogg Biological Station, Michigan, USA - KBS Switchgrass S4-2 (SPAdes) (version 2) | ecosystem: Host-associated > Plants > Roots >...
AATGTTCCAGCCGCTCCACGGTAACCCGCTGGACGGAGCTGCCGGGACTCGACTACTGCAGCGCGGACGGCGTGGCCGCCTTCGGTCGTGCCTGGACGAAGGCGTAGATATTGGCGAGGTCCGCGTCCGGCAGGATCTTCTCGGTGTACGGCGGCATCTGCAGGCGCGGCGTACGCACGTAACGCGCGAACGCCGCGTAGGGGAGACCGTTCGGCCCAAGACGCGGTCCGGTCGTCGGTGATCCTTGTGCTTCGCGGCCGTGGCACTGTGCGCAGCCGATTTTGACGAACTCGAGCCGCCCCTTCTCGATGCTGGCTGCGGGGGCTGGCTGCGCAGGCGACTGCGCCGCCAGGGTCGCGCCGCTCAGTGCCGCGCCACTTAGAGCGGCGGCACACACGACGCCGATGACCAGGAGCGTCTTCATCGCGCCTGCGTGACCACGTCGACGAGTGCCGGCTGGCCGCGCTTGACGGCGGCAATCGCGCGAGCCAGCGACGGTCCCAGATCATCCGGATTGGCGATTGGCCCTTCGGCGTACCACCCCATTGCCTGCGCGAGCTTCGCGTAGTCGATCGCCGGGTTGTCGATCTCGTTGCCGATGTGCGCGCGATCGACGCCACGATTACGGCGATTCCCCATCCGCTGCAGGTGCATCGTCTCTTCGTGGTAGCTGCGGTTGTTGTGCACGACGGTAAGGATCGGAATCTTGTGATGCGCTGCCGTCCAGAGCACGCCCGGTGCGTACATCATGTCGCCGTCGTTCTGGATGTTCACTGAGAGGCGGCCGTGTTTCCGGTTGGCGAGCGCGGCACCGACCGAGGCAGGCATGCCGTAGCCGATTCCGGACCCGCCGGACACGCCGATGTACTGGTGATGCTTGTCGAAATTCCACAGCCGCAGCGGCCAGCCGCTCAAGTTGCCGTTGACGAGCGACCAGTCCTCGCTTCGGATCTGTTGCCACACTTCCGCCGCGAAGCGCGCGGTGCTGATCGGCGACGCGTCCCAGGCGTACGCGGCGTCGGTGCGCGCGCGCTCGAGCACGAGCCGGCTCGCGTCGGCAAGCTTCGCGCCGCGCGCGTCGAATGCCCGCCGGCGTTCGGGCGTGATCAGCCGCCGCACCGCTTCGATCAACGCTGGCAGCGTCGCCTCGCCGTCGGCGGCCATGGACAGGTCCGCTTCCACGTAGCGCTGGAAATCCTGGTAGTTGGCCTTGACGCTCAGATCCCCGGCCGTGATCGTGATCAGCTTCACGCCGGCCTTCGTTGCCGGACGTGACGTGCGTTCGAGCTGATCGCGGAAGATGTGCGTCGCGCCATAGATGTTGGCGATTTCGAGGCCGGCGATGAGATCGGCGTCTGCGATCGCGGCGACCGAACGCAGCGTCTGGTTGAGCGGGTGACGATTGGGGAAGTTCATCCGCCCAGCGGCGATCGGTGGAAGCGAGTTCGGCTGCGTGCTGATGACTGCTGCCTGCAGCAGCTCGGCGAGCTCGATCAGTCGCGCAAGCCCCGCGGGAGTGCGGGCGAGGCGATCGGCGATGAGGAGCGGAGAGTCGGCCGCGACGAGGAGCCTGGCCGCTTCGGCCACGGCGCCCGAATCTGCCTGCGGGGGTGCGGCGAGCGATAGCTGCGGCACTCGCAGCGCGCCGTGATGGTCGGCGATGGGGTGCTCCTGGAGCTCGCTGTCGGCGACGATCACCACGGGACCGTACGGCGGTGTCATCGCGATCTTGTAAGCGCGCACCGCCGATTCGGCGAAGTGCGGCAGCGACATCGGCGTGTCGTCCCACTTCGTGTAGTCGCGGACCATTGCTGCCGCATCCTGAACGCTGTGCACCCACTCCACTCCCGGTGCCCGCATCGTCGCATCGAGGGTGTTGCCGAGCAGCAGATAGACCGGCACACGATCGCACCACGCGTTGTAGAGGGCCATCGACGCGTGCTGCAGTCCGACCGTTCCATGCGCCATTACCGCCAGCGGCTTCCCCTCGATCTTGAAGTAGCCGTGCGCCATGGCCACCGCCGACTCTTCGTGCATGCAGGTGAGCAGCTCAGGCTTCTCGTTGCCGCCGTAGTTGATCACCGACTCGTGGAGACCGCGGAAGCTGGAGCCTGGGTTGGCGCAGATGTACTCGAAGCCGAGCGCCTTGATTGTGTCCACCATGAAGTCGGAGCCGGCGCGGCCGCCGGTGAGCGGTTCCGCCTCGGTGGTGGATGACTCGGGCGCTGCCGTCGATGCCGCTGGAGTCGCCGACTGTGCAGCGACACCTGCCGGCGCGGCCATGGCGGCGCTGACCGCCGCCGCCCGGCGCATGAATTCGCGCCGTGGATACGAGAAGCGGGATCGGCGTGTCATCGCGCGCCCAGAGTAACCATCCGGGCGCGCCGGCGCAATGGCAAATGCGAGGGACGAGATCTGTTCGAAAACGTCGTCATGCACGTGATATAAGAACGCGGTCGCGGCTCGCAGCAATGGAGCGACGTCAATGAGCGTGGACAATTCGCGTCACCCACGACACGGGTTGCTGCGCAGGCCCGGCGGAGGCGTAGCGCATGGATCGAAAGGTGGCTCTGCTCTATGCCGAAGATAACGCTTCCGATGCCGACCTGACACGCCATCATTTCGCGGCTCACGCTCCCGATATTCAGCTCGACATAGTCGATCACGGAGAGGCCTGCCTGACGCGGCTGCAGATCAATCACTACGATGTGCTCCTGCTCGATTACCGCCTTCCCGACATGGATGCGATCGACGTCCTCAAAGCGATGGCGCTCCGCGACGTGTACGTGCCGGTGATCGTGGCGACTGCGGTTGGCGACGAAGACGTGGTGGTTCGCGTTCTCCGACTCGGCGCATGGGACTATGTACCGAAGCAAGGTAATTACGTCGAGAACTTACCTTCACTTGTCAGGCACGCAGCCGCTGAATATCACAGGCTTCGTGATGCTGGCTACGCTGCCCGACGGAGTCGTCGGCGCATTTTGTACATCGAGCGAAATGATGCCGACATCGACTTGACTGTAGAGTACCTGGCTGAGCACGCCCCTCATCTCCAATTGGATATCGCCCGCTCAGCATCCGAAGGTCTGGAACTGCTGCAGCAGACTCCGGTCGATCTCGTTCTCGTCGATTTGCGCATGCCAGGCATGGACACACTGGACTTCCTGCGGCAACTGCGTCAGCGCAATCTGTCCGTTCCGGCCGTTGTGGTGACCGGGCGTGGGGACGAAACGACCGCGGTTGCGGCGCTGAAGCTCGGCGCCTACGACTACATATGCAAGCGTGAGGGGTACCTGACGCAAGTGCCGTATGCCATCGACAACGCCATCGATCGCTTTCACCTGACGCAGCTGAATCGGCGGCTCCAAGCCGAGCTGGCGGAGCGAGGGCGCGCCGAGGCCGAGCGCGCGCGTCTTTCCGAGCAGCTGCAGCAGGCACAGAAAATCGAGTCGCTCGGCCGGCTCGCCGGAGGGGTCGCCCACGATTTCAATAATCTGTTGACCGTGATTACGGGGCACGCCGACTTGCTGCTCGAGAGACTCGCCCCCGATGCTCCCTTACGCGAAAACGTCAAGAACATGATCGCGGCCACCAAACGGGCCAGCGATCTGACGCGGCAACTCCTGGCCTTCAGCCGGCGTCAGGTTCTTCAACCTCGTGTGATGGACTTGAATGAGTCGATCCGCGAGAGCACGAGCATGCTCTCCCGCCTGCTCAGCGAGCCGATTGAGCTCGTCACCATCCTCGATCCCCATCTTGGCCACGTCAAAGCGGATCCAAGCCAACTCAATCAGCTTCTGGTCAATCTCGCAGTGAATGCCCGCGATGCGATGCCACGTGGTGGCCGGTTGACGATCGAAACACACAACGTCGGCAGCGACGAGCAGGAGGCGCAGCGGCACAGCTCTCGCCCGCCCGGCAACTACGTCATGCTTGCCGTCAGCGACACCGGCATCGGCATGGACAACGACGTTCTACCCCACATCTTCGAACCTTTCTTCACGACGAAAGAACACGGCAAGGGTACGGGACTTGGATTGTCGACGGTCTACGGGATAGTGCAGCAAAGCGGCGGCTGGCTCTGGGTCGATAGCGAGGTCGGTCGCGGGACGACGTTCAAGATTTATCTTCCTCGTGTAGAAGGCGCCGTCACCGTGATTGGGCCACCACCCGCGTTGGACAACCCGCGTGGCGACGAGACGGTTCTCGTCGTGGAGGACCAACAAGAGGTCCGGAGTTTGATGCGTCAGGTGCTCGGGACCCACGGCTATGACGTGATCGAGGCCCCTGAAGGACGCGCTGCGGTCGAGGCGTGTGAAGCAGTCGCTCGACCGATTTCCCTGCTAATTACTGACGTAGTCATGCCGGGCATGAGCGGCCCCAGCCTGGCCGCACACCTGAGGACGATCCGCCCAGACTTGAGGGTTCTTTACATGTCCGGTTACACCGATGCTACGGTGCTTGAACAGGTGATGGGAGATCAGCCAGTGGCGTTCCTGCAGAAGCCGTTTACCAGCGGTGAATTGACGCGCAAGGTCCGCGAGGTGCTCGACGCGCCGCCCACGCGCCACACCAGCGGCTGAGGAAAGCCGTTTCCTCTGGGCATCCCCGTTTCCTCAGCGCCATCTCGGCATCGAGGTCGCGGGGCGGTGCTGCCGTGCTGCTGCCTGGTCGAGCATGAGCCGTACGGCTTGTGCCTTGACGTCGTTATCGAATCATTGGGTTAGGAAACGATGCAGTCACTGACCGACATTCTCGACCGTGTGAGCGACGGCTGTGTAGCGCTGGACAAGAACTGGCGTTACACCTACGTCAACCAGCAGGCGGCCAGTCTGTTCGGAAAACGGGCCGAGGACCTCATTGGCCGGCACATCTGGACAGAATTCCCGGAAGGGCAGGGACAGCCGTTCCACCTCGCGTACGAAAAGGCCATGACCGACCAGGTGTTCATACAAATGGAAAGCTACTATGAGCCCTGGGAGCGCTGGTTCGAAAATCGCATCTACCCGTCGCCTGAAGGTCTCTCAATTTTTTTCCATGAGATCACTGAGCGCAAGCTCGCGGAACAAGCCGCGCGTGAGAACGCGGCGCTGCTCGCGGCGCAGAATCGTGTCCTGGAGCTGATCGCGCGTGGAGCTCCGCTGCGAGAATCGCTCGATACACTGCTGCGCGTCATGGAGGCGCAATGCTCCGGGATGTTCTGTTCGATCCTCTTGCTCGATTCAGACGGCATCCACGTTCGCCACGGCGCGGCCCCAAGTCTTCCTGACGACTTCATTCGTCGCATCGACGGCCAGGTGATTGGTCCGCAGGCGGGTTCCTGCGGTACTGCAGCGTTTCGACGAGAGCCGGTCGTGGTCGAGGACATCGCGACGGACCCGCTGTGGGAATCCTATCGTTCCGTTGCCCTCGCACACGGGCTGCGCGCCTGCTGGTCGACACCGATCTTCGACGGACAGCGCGCCGTGCTCGGGACATTCGCTCTTTACTTCCTGATTCCGACGCGACCGTCGGCACAACAGTTGCGGCTGGTCGATCTGTGCACTCACATGGCCGCCATTGCCATGGTCAAAGATCGCGAGACGCAGGCGCTGTTGGCGAGCGAAGAGCGACAGCGCCTTGCGGCATCCAGCGGACACATTGGCATTTGGGAATGGACGGTCGGTTCGGGTCGGCTGGTGTGGAGTGACGAGCTGAAGGCGATGTTCGGCTGGTCCACGGCCGCGACCGACCTGACATTCGAGATGGTCATCAGTGCCATCCATCCTGACGACCGCGCGGACGTCAGAAGCGCGCTGCGGCGTGCACTCGCCGGCGGAGCAACGTACCACCAGGAGTGCCGGATCATTCGCCCGGACGGATCGGTGCGATGGATCGCTACGACAGGGCGCGGAGAATACGACGCAACCGGCTGGTGCGTGCGGATGCTGGGGGTCAGTCTCGACGTCACCGACCGTAAACAGGCTGACGAGGAAATCAGCAGGCGTGGAGCGCAACTCGCAGAAGCGCAGGGGATCGCCCACCTTGGGAGCTACGAGTGGGACGTGCACCGCAATACAGTCGAGCGATCGGAGGAGTTGTGCCGGATCTTCGGGGTGGCCCCTGATCAATTCCCGCCCACGTTCGAGGGCTATCTCGAACGTGTCCACCCCGACGATCGCCACGCGACGAGGTCCGCCATCGATGCCGCGTTTCAGCAGGGCACGCCGTTCGAATTCGAAGAGCGTATCGTCCGACCGGATGGTACGGTGAGGATGCTCCATAGCCAGGGCAGGTGGATTGTCGATACCGCCGGGCGCCCATCGAAGCTGGTCGGCATCTGCCAGGACATCACCGAACGCAAGCGGGCTGAAGATCAGCTCCGGCGGAGCGAAGAACGATTTCAAATGGCGGCTCGCGCTACCAATGACGTCATCTGGGACTGGGACTTGACGAACGGTACTGTGTGGTGGAATCGCGGAATCACCTCAGTCTTCAACTATGGACCGGACGACGTCGTGGATAGCGCCGATTGGATAGCCGCAAACGTCCATCCTGACGATTTGGAAGTGATGACGCAGGGACTTCGCGCGGTCATGTCGGCCGGTGGTGTGTTCTGGTCCGGTGAGTACCGGCTTCGCCGCGCTGATGGTTCGTATGCGGACGTCCTTGACCGCGCGTACGTGTTGTATGACGGCGCGCGCACGCCGATCCGCGTCATTGGCGCGATGGCCGATATCAGCGAGCGCAAACGCGCACTGGAAATCCTCGAGCAACGGGTCGCCAGCCGAACGAGCGAACTACGCGACAAGAACGATGAACTCGAGCGCGAGGTCAATCGCCGGGCCCATGTCGAGCGGATGTTGCGGGCGAGCAATGAAGAATTGAGGGCGTTCGCGTATACGGTGTCCCACGATCTGAAGGCGCCTCTGCGTGGGATTGCCGGTTACGCCGCGGAACTGGATCGACGGCACCGCGCGGGCCTCAGCGAACGTGCGCTTCACTGCCTCAAACAGATTGTCGGTGCGACCAATAACCTCGATCGCCTGATTGAGGATCTGTTGCATTACGCTCGACTTGACTCGGAAACACCCAGCGCCACTACGGTCAATCTGACTCAGATGGTCGAGGTTATCCTGCGCGATCGGAATACGACAATTCTCGAACACGGCGCTGAAGTCACCATCAGCCTCACCGCCACGATCGTCCACGCGTGGGAACGCGGTCTGCTCCAGGTCTTGACCAATCTGATCGACAATGCGCTGAAGTACAGCCGGAACGTGCACCCATCGTCGATTCGCATCGCCAGCCACGAGCGGGGCGAGGCGTTGCTCATCGAGGTGGCCGATAACGGAATCGGGTTCGACATGAAGTACCACGACCGCATTTTCAGGCTCTTCGATCGGCTGGTGCGGCAGGAGGACTTCGAGGGTACCGGCGCCGGGCTGGCCATAGTGAAGAAGGTGCTCGACAAAATGAGCGGCCGAATCTGGGGCGAGTCGGCGCCGGGAGCGGGAGCCACCTTCTTCGTCGAATTGCCGCGCCGGGCATGCGTTCCACAAGAGAGTGCGACGTGAACCCTTCGATACGTCCGATTCTGTTGGTCGAAGACAATCCCATGGATCTGGATCTCACGCTTCAGGCGCTCGAGGGGAACGGCGTCGCCAACCCGATCGTGACATGCCGAGACGGTGAAGAAGCGCTGGAGTACATGGAGAAACATCGGTCGCCGAGCGATTTGCAGGTTCCAATTGTGGTGCTGTTGGATCTCCGTTTGCCGAAGGTCGATGGGATCGAGGTGTTGAGACAGGCGCGGCGTGATCCGGTCTGGCGACAGGTGCCAATCGTGGTGATGACCACGTCGCGCGAGAACCGGGATGTCGAAACTGCCTATGAACTCGGGGTGAACTCGTACATCGTCAAGCCGGTGGATTTCCTGACGTTCACGGAAGTCGTAAAGAGCATCAAGGTGTACTGGCTGCTCACGAACGAACCACCATTTCGTGACGGTTCCGCGCGGTGACCACACATCCCCCTCTGCGCGTGCTCTATGCCGAAGACAACAGCGTCGATGCTGACCTGACGCGAGCGCATCTTGAATTGCACGCACCGGAAATCGAGCTCGAGATTGTAGACACAGGGCAGCAATGCTTAGCCCGGCTCGAGGAGCGCCCGTACGATGTGCTGCTGCTGGACAATCAGTTCCCTGATATGGAGGGGATCGATGTCTTGAGGGAAATCGGGCTGAAACAGCTATACCTGCCAGTTGTCGTGGTGACGGGCGTCGGTGATGAGGTGCTGGTCGTACAAGTGCTTCGGTTGGGAGCGGCGGACTACGTTGTCAAGCGCGGTAACTATCTGGAGACCCTGCCGGGAGTGTTGCGCCGGGCAGTGGCTGAACACTCGGCGCCGGGTAAGGCGGGGGTTGCGGCGCGACGGCCCCGACGCATTCTTTACGTTGAACACCATCCTGCAGACATCGATCTGACGCGACAACATTTCAGGGAGTTTGCAGCGCACCTGACGCTTGAAGTCGTTCATTCCGCAAAAGACGCCCTGGTCGCGCTGCAGGCAGCTGATATCGACCTCGTCCTGGCTGACCTGAGGCTGCGGGACATGAACGCGATCGACTTTTTGCGTGAAGCCAAGCAGGGAACCCGCGTTCCACCCTTTATCGTGATTACGGGCAAAGGCGACGAGGAGGCGGCCGTCGCGGCACTGAAGTTGGGTGCCTCCGACTACATGGTAAAGCGTGAGAATTACCTCACCCAACTGCCGTACGCGATCGAGAACGCCATCAGCCGCGCACAACTCGTTCACGCCAACCAGCGCTTGCAGACCGAGTTGCTCGAGCGCGAGCGGGCGGAAGCGCGCGTGCGCCAGTTGAATACGATATTAGAAGAGCGCGTCGTGCAGCGGACGCGTGAACTCGAAGCGGCGCACCAGGAACTGGAGGAAACCACCATCCTCGAGTTGATCGCACAGGACGCACCGCTGACCGAGATCTGCGGGCGTCTCGCCAGTCTGCTGGCCGTGCGCACGAATGCGTCTGTCAGCATCAATACCTTTTCGCCGGCCGATCGATTCAGGACAGCCTCGCATTCAGGAGCAATGGCGAGTGAGCCAGATGGCGTGGAAGACTCCCACCGTCAGACGGCTTTCGCCATCGCGAAACCAGATGGAACGATTGCTACCGCTCCCACCCTGCACCTTGCCGGCGCACACCTCCTGGACACGCTCGTGGCTGCCGAGCAGCAGCCCTCCCATCATGAGTTCCCCATCCGGTCGACGGTTGCACATCGTGATCTCGGCACGGTGACGCTGTATGACGATTCGCGCCGCCTGATCGATGCCGCAACGCGCTCGATTCTCGAGCGCTGCTCGAAATTGGGCGCGATTGCGATTCATCGCGCTCGCAGTGAAGCGAGAGTTCGGCGACAGGCGCTCGAGGATCCATTGACGCGGTTGCCCAACCGTCTCTTATGGCGTGACCGCCTGGATCACGCGCTTGCGGCCGCCAGCCGCCACGGCTCGCTTGTTGCCGTGCTGCTGTACGACCTCGACCGCTTCAAGGATGTCAACGATACGTTGGGTCACGACGTGGGCGATCGGGTACTTCGTCATGTCGCCGGACAGCTCGAGCAGTCGATGCGGCCAGGGGACACGGTCGGCCGTATCGGTGGCGATGAGTTTGCCATCGTGTTACCCCATCTCACGACAATCGACGAGGCGCAGCGAATCGCCCAGCGCGGGCTCGCCGCGATCGAGCAGCCTGTCGAACTCGACGACGTCGTCCTGAAGCTCAAAGCGAGTGTCGGGTTGGCGTTGCACCCGACTCATGGAGACGATCCGACCCACCTCCTTCGCCGGGCCGACGTCGCGATGTATCGCGTGAAGCGGCTCGGCGGGGGGCTGGCCACATATGACGCCAACCGCGATCAGGAGCAGCTCGAATCCTTGAACTTTGTTGCAGAACTTCAGCGTGCGATCGCAAGCGATCAGCTGTCGTTGTGTTATCAACCGAAGATCGAGCTGCGCACCGGCTCGCCTGTTGGCGCTGAGTGCGTCGTACGGTGGCATCATCCCAGCCGGGGCGTGCTCAAAGCCGCCCAGATCGTTCCCGTTGCAGAGAGTACCGGGCTCATCAAGCCGCTGTCGCTATGGGTGATTCAGCACGCGTTACGGGATTGTCGCTCGTGGTACGACCGAGATTTGGAAATACCAGTGGCCGTGAATTTGGCGGCTCCGCTCCTGTATGACCCAGAGCTTCCTACCGTCATTCACCGCGAGTTGGAGGCGAGTCATGTCCGTCCCGCTCATCTGGAGGTGGAGATCACGGAAAGTACGCTCATGCTCGAACCCGAACAGGCGATGAAGACCATCAACCGCCTGCGCGAGAGCGGGATCGCGTTCGCGTTGGACGATTTTGGCACCGGGTATTCGTCATTGGCATACCTGAAGAACCTGCAAGTGGAGTCGATCAAGATCGACCAATCGTTCGTGCGGGACATGGTGACCGACGCTCGCGACGCGTCGATCGTCAAGGCGGCGATCGAGCTTGGTCACAGCTTCGGTCTCGACATCGTCGCGGAGGGCGTTGAGACGGCAGGCGCGCGCCACCTCCTGGAGAATATGGGCTGCGATTACGCGCAGGGGTTTCTGTTCGCCAAGCCCATGGTCAGTTCTGAGTTTGTTGCATGGTACGAAGAACGATTGCGAGGGCGATCGTAATTCCTGCTGTTCGTACGTGACGCGGGCACGAGACCTCATCTCCCACAGGTCTGCCGTCAGGCGGTATCACCCCTGAATCCCTGCATTTCCAGCATGACTTCGCTGTGCTCACAAATCATGCACGTGCGCTTGAATTGCCCCCGCAGGTTTTC
>Ga0207675_100006744_pt1 | contig 10857 bp, 9 predicted proteins | sample KBSSwiS42_FD_184305 | JGI IMG/M metagenome (GOLD analysis project Ga0207675, IMG submission 184305) | Switchgrass rhizosphere microbial communities from Kellogg Biological Station, Michigan, USA - KBS Switchgrass S4-2 (SPAdes) (version 2) | ecosystem: Host-associated > Plants > Roots >...
ATCTCGAAACCATTCAACGCGCGATCGACGATGTGGCGCAGACCGTGTCGCGCATGCGCGAGTTCTATCGCCAGCGTGAGCCGCAGTTGACGCTGGCTCCGGTGGATTTGAACAACCTGGTGCAGCAGGTGATCGATCTCACCCGCGCCCGCTGGAGCGACATGGCGCACCAGCGCGGTGTCGTCATCGAGATGCGTACCGAGCTCGCGCCGGACCTGCCGGCCATCATGGGCGCGGAAAGCGAGATTCGCGAAGCGCTGACCAACCTGGTCTTCAATGCCGTCGATGCCATGCCGCAGGGAGGCCTCCTCACGCTGCGAACCCGAGCCGCGTCCACGTCGGTTTCGCTGGAGGTCATCGATACCGGTGTGGGCATGGATGAGCACACCAGGCTTCGATGTCTCGAGCCGTTTTTCACGACCAAAGGGGAGCGCGGCACGGGGCTCGGATTGGCAATGGTCTATGGCGTCGTGCAACGACACAGCGCCGACATCGAGATCGACAGTGAGCCGGGGCGGGGCACCACGATTCGCCTTGCTTTCGCGCTCTCAACGGCCGTTGCGGAGAGCAGCAGCTGGAAGGCGATAAGAGATACGGCGCCGACGCCGTTGCGTATTCTGCTCGTAGACGACGATCCGGTATTGCTCAAGTCGCTCGAGGATATCTTGCGGGCCGACGGCCACGTTGTGACCGTCACCCACGGCGGCCAGGCCGGCATCGACGGGTTCCGTCTGGCGCACGAACGCGGCCGTCCGTTCGACATCGTGATCACGGATCTTGGCATGCCTTACGTCGATGGGCGCGCGGTTGCTGGCGCGGTGAAAGCGCTCTGCCCATCCGTGCCGGTGATCCTGTTGACGGGCTGGGGCCAGCGAATCGAGATCGAGGGCGACATTCCGGCACACGTCGACCAGGTTCTCAGCAAGCCGCCGAAGTTGCACGGACTGCGTGAAGCGTTGGCCGCCTTGAGCGCCGGTGCGCCCGGCACCGGACCCACTGACGCTTCGTCTGTGGGGCGACCTGTAGACGCCGCATGAACTGGTGTTGCGCTTCCGATGGATCTTCACTGGCGCTCTAGAAGCGCCACGCGAGCGCAAGACCGAGACTGCCGGCGTCCCACTTCCCACCGAACTCATCCTTGTAGTCGATTGCGGTGTACGAGAGGCTGATCCATTTCCAGCCAAACTCCGCGGTGAAGCCGGTGGCATCGTCGAATCTGACGTTCCGGCCAAAACCGTCGGCATCGAACTCGATGTTCGTATGCTGCGTGAGGCCGGCCCCGACGCGCCACCCGGAAGGCCAGTCGTAGTTGGCGACGAGCTCGTACACCATGCGATCGATGCCAATGTCGGCGTTGTCCGCCGCGGTCATCACGAACTTGTAGCCCACCGTTGCGCGCACGGAAAACGGCGCATCCGCCTGTGGCTTGAAGTAGCCGCCGACGGCAATCGTGCCGCCTTGTCCCGCCTTGATGTCCTGACTCGAGCCGTCCTCGAAATCGACTGTGACGATATCGTCGCCGCCGTACTCGAGGTCGCCCTCGATGAGGAAACCCAGCTTCACGCCCGACTTTTCGCCCGCCAGCGCGGGCTGCGCCAGGCCACCGAGCACGACCGCCAATGCGCAAACATGCGCAACCTTGAATCGCATGAAACCTTGCTCCCTGCGCGCTGTCAGCGCGCTTCGATATGGAACGGACGTCGATCGCGCATCTGAGCGCAGCCCGACGCTGTTACTGACCGTTGATCAACGTACCTTCGGGGTTGAACACGAACTCCACCACGTTTTTTTTGGCCTTCGCTTTGCTGTGCTCGATGGCGGCCGCCGGGATCGCGCCGTTGGTGTTGCCCACCACACCGCAACCCAGGCACATGCCGGTCAGATGTGCCGACCGTTCGTAGAAGTAGTGATCGTTGCCGGCGTCGTCCTTCTCCACGTTTTGCGGCAAGCCGATCTTGTTCACGACGTCGGTGCGCGTCGTTTTGCCCGCTTCGAAGGGCTGCGACCCGACGTCGGACCTGACTCCGATCGAGCCGGTGGAACATCCCGAAAGCATCACCACTGCCGTCACCAGAAGAGCGGCGCCGCAGCGCTTCATGGAGCTCATGCGGGCTCCTTCAGGCCAAGCACCGTGCCAACGGTCGGTTTGGGCGGGTCCTTGAAGCGCGCGCGGATCTGCTTTTCCACCTGCGCGCGGAATCCTGCGAGATTGTCCTTCTCGAGGAAGTCCTTGCCCGTCTGACCTGCCAGATCCACGCTGTGCAGCCAGCCGACATCGCCTCCGCCGAGCACCTTGTTCTGCTTCAGATCGACGATCCAGTAGCGGAGCTGGAACTGCTCGTTGGGGGGCAACCCGAGCGTCTGGATATGCAGCGTGTATCCGGACCAGCTCGCCCAGATCAGATAGTCCTGACCCTTGTCGAGCAGCGCCTGACGCAACTCCGGGGCAACGCCCTGGGCCGCAGGCGCGCCGGCGCCGCCGACCGGCGGCCTGGATTGCATCGTAAAGCGAATCTTGTCCTGCTGGGTCAGGCGCGCGAGGTCCTGTTCACTGAAGATTTCGTATGCGGACTTTGCTTTGAGACCCAGCTTCGAGAATTCATCCGCGTTGACGGCGGAAAGATCCTTGCTGCTATTCCAGATGCCCTTGTAGACCGACGTCGATCCTTCCTGTGTGACGGCGAGCACGTAGTACTTGTCTTGCAGGTAATTGATCTGCGCCACGTCATCGACGAACAGCACGGCGCTCCGGCCACCCTGCACGCGATCTGCATCACTTGCAGACAATTTTGGGACGGCTGCGCATCCAGCAAGCATCAGCACTAACCCGAACGCCGCGAAAAGCCTTGTCATAACGCTCCATTGTGAGTGACAGCGGAGCGTAGTGAATCATTGCCGACCTTTGCGGACCATGAAGACGTTCACGATAGCTCGATGGTCTCTGCCTCGATAGCTGCATTCTCTCGACCCTGTTCATTGTCGAATACAACTTCAGTCTTCGCGGTAGTACCGCACCCCGGAAATTCTGCCTTCCATGCACCTGCGCCACAGCCCCGTAATGAAGCACTCGACTGACACGCGCGGCCGTACCAGAGCGGGGGCTGTTAGACTCACTTCTGGCCCGCGCAAATGGACGGACAAACCGGTGACGAACCTGCATGCCGTTCTGTTAGCCCTCATGGTGTTAGCCGTGCCCTGCGCCCAAGCTGCAGGCGCCCCCGACATCGAAGGCGAATGGGAAGTGACCACGGCCTATCCCGGAAGCTCGTCCGTCGCACGGATCGAGATCCGGAGAGAAGGCGACAACTACACCGGCCAGTCGGGCTGGCTGTTTCCGGCGTTTGCACCATTCAGCTATTCGGGCAAGGCTGAAAAGGGCGCTGTCAGATTCACGGTCACTTATGGCGGCCAGGACCAGATCGGCGATCTCCTGCTGCGAACCGAGCGCGGCATGCTCAAAGGCACTGGCACGATTCACGGCGTTGGCGTCTCAATGACCGGTCGCAGGCCGGCAGTTCGACCGGCGAATGCGCCACGCGTGCATGACTTCAATCCCGGCGTCTTCTATCGAACGCTGTCCGGCGCACACCCAATTGCTCTGCGCGTATTTCCTGGCGACACCATCCGCACGAGTACGGTGGACGCCGGTGGCGTGGACGGAAACGACAGACCGCGCTCCCCGCCGGGGAACCCGGTGACCGGCCCCTTCTATATAGAAGGAGCGATGCCCGGCGACACGCTCGCCGTTCACTTCAATCGCATCCACCCGAACCGACGGTGGGCCTCGCAACAGCGTGCGTTTATTTACGAGAGCGCCCTGAAGCCGGGACATCCGCAAACGCCCACGCCGAAATGGAGCGATCGCTGGACGCTCGATTTGCAAAACGGCACAGCAAAACCGGACGCAGCGAGCGACAAGCTCGGGAATTTCTCGGTGAAATCGCAGCCCATGCTAGGAGTGGTCGGCGTCGCGCCGTTCTGGGATCAGGCCGTCTCCGCACCCGATCTCGGCCGCTGGGGCGGCAATCTCGACTACAAGGAGATTCGCGACGGCGTCACGATTTATTTCACGGTGTATCAGGCCGGCGGAATGCTGTTCCTCGGTGACGGCCACGCCTTGCAGGGCGACGGTGAGATCACCGGGCAGGGACTCGAAATCTCGATGGACGTCGACTTCACCGTCGACGTGATCCGCGGCCCGTATCTCGATCAGCCCTGGGCGGAGAACGATGAATACGTCATGGTCTCGGGCATCGACGGCTCGCTCACCTCAGCGATGCAGGCTGCGACGACCGGTCTGACCAAGTGGATGGCCCAGCACTACAAACTCAACGACTCCGAGATCGCGACCGTGCTGACGAATGCCATTCGGTACGACATCGCGGAGGTGGTCGATCCACACGTGCACGTCGTGGCCAAGGTCCGTAAAGATTTTCTGAACCTGCTGCCGAAGTCCTGATGCGCTCGCACGCGGCTAAGTGCCGATCCCGCCAGCGACATGAAACGCAACATTGGCGAGGCCGTGAACGAGAACGGGGATGAGGAGACTGCCAGTCTTGAATCGCAACCAGCCACCGGGAATGCTGCCGATGAACGGGAACAATGCCGACATGACATCGAAGCCGAACCTTCCATCCGAATAACTCAGACCGTGCCAGATACCGAACACCGCAGACGAGGCAAGAATCACGACCCAGGGCATTCCTTCAATGGGCCCTTTCCCGCGTATCAGCCCCAAAAGCAGCGCCGGCAAAATGCCGCGATAGACGAGCTCCTCTGACAGGCCCGGCATGAAGACCTGAAAAGCCAATGTCTCTGCGTCAGGCGCGCCGGGTTTGAAGAGCAGGCCGAGGCAGGTGCCCCAGGCAATGAACAGCACGAGGGCGATCAGGCCGATCTTTGTGTGACGCTGCCTGAATGTGAGACCGACGGTGGCCGGAGAAAGCCTGAGCGCAGTGATGACCCCTGCCGAGAGGACGAGGCTCAAGAGCTTTCCGGTCCAGTTCCAGTGGCCGCCAAGGACATCGATATCCCGGAATGTCACAGGAACACCCGTCACCAGGTCGTCTGCGGCCAGATAGATGGCACACGACAGGGCGAAGGCTGCGGAGATTCGTCGCTCGAAGAGCCTGGCCAGCAGGAATACAGTGGCGGCAGCAACTGCAAACGAGACCGAGAAGATCACGAAGTCCATGCAACTCCACTTTTCGTCCTGATGCTGAGCTACTGAGCGATGCGCGCCAGGGCTTCCTTCGACACCCGCGCGACAACGTGGTACTCGGGATCTACCACCTCGGCAACGTCATACCTCATGGCCGTGCCGAGCACGTAAGCGACCTCCGCACGATTGAGCTTGAAGTCGTGCTCGAGCCAGCGCGCCATGTTGGTCGTGGCCTGTTGCAGGGCCTCGTTCAGTGAGCCGGCAATGCCCATGGCCATTCGATACTCGGCATCCTCGGCTCGCGGTACGCCAGCCGACTCACCGCGGATGAGCTCGACGCGGAATTCCACGTCGAGGGAGGTCTCGAGCGCATTGCCCGTCAACTCGCCATCGCCCTGAGCCGCGTGCCCGTCGCCAACGAACAGAAGAGCCCCGGGCTGAAAGACGGGGAGGTACACCGTGGTGCCCTCGCGGATCCGGTTGTAATCCAGGTTTCCCCCGAAACTCCCGAGATAGCCGGTGCGAAACGCCATGCGCTGCGGGGGCGCGACGCCGACGCAGCCGAGCATCGGGCGAAGTGGAACGGTGTAGTTCTTCAGTTTGTCGGAGGGGGCCGCGAGCCGCGCAATGCCGTGTTCCCGATCCAACTGCCAGATGGCATTTGGGGTGCCCGGCTCCTTGTAGGCGGCGTGGTACGTGGGGTCGAGCGCCTTGGGTGACAGGCTTCCGCCTGAAAATGCAGTGTCGCGATTGAGGCTTATCCTGATGAGATGCACGGCCACCGTGTCGCCCGGCAATGCGCCTTCGACGTAGAACGGCCCCGTCTGCGGATTACCGCCTTCCGAAAGCTTGCGGTTGCCCGAATCCGATCCGCCTGCGTCCACAGTCCAGGTTCGCACGGTGTCGCCGGAATGAATTCTCAGCGCCGGCGCAATCGACCCGGAAAACAGCCGGTGGAACTGCGTCGGTTTGAAGTCATGTGTCTTTGGTGGGGAAGTCTCCGAAGTCTCGCGATACGCGCGCCACTTCAGCTCACCCCTGGGAACCTGCGCCGTACCGACCATCTCGCCCGACTTCAGAACAGCCGTATAGGTGTTGTCGGGCACTGTGCTCAGGCGCAGATCGATCTTGCCGTTGTCGATGGAGCCTGTGACCGATGCTGTGCGCCACGTACCGGTTAGCGTGTTGCCGGTCTGCTGCAAGGTGAAGCGGAAGTAGTCGATTTCCCCGTTCGAAGTTCCAACGGGAAGGAACTCCGCCACCCAATCGCCGGAGAGATCCGGCGCAGCCTTGCTGGCAGACCAGGCAGCGCGAGAAACGCTCGAAAGTGCAAGGATGATCGCAACCGCCGTGATCGCTACACGCATGGATTCCTCCCTTCGGTGAAGCCAGTCTACGGCTTCTTGAATCTTTCCCATTCATACGGCGTGAAGGTGTTGCGGATGAGTGTCTCGAGCAGAGGACCGTACGCATTCTCGCCGTTGTCGCTGTTCGTCATGATGAGAATGCCCGTCCCCGGCTGAGCAAAGCACACTACGTAGTGCTGAAAGCCGTTGTCGTGCCCCTCCTTGAAGAAGGCCTGGCCATACGGGCTCCAGTAGAGTCCCCAGCCAAGCCCGTAGCTCAGACGAATAGAGTTGTTGGCGGTGGTTGTTTCCGCGGCCAGCGTAGGAAATTCGTGTGCGGATGTGATCTGAACCTGCGGGGAGAACATTGCGGCAGTCCACCTGGCGTCCAGCAGCTCACCGCCCATCACCGCTTTCACGAAACGAGCGTAGTCACGCAGCGTCGTCTGCATCGAGCCGGCGGCGTCACCCCGGGCTCGCCGCTGCGGCCCGAGTGAGACTCCTTTTTCGTCGTACGCATTGGCGTAGTCGCTCTCGAACCGCGGCTGCCACACCATGCTCGTGCGTGTCATTCCGAGCGGCTGAAAGATGCGCTCGCGCATGAGCTCCTCGACCGACTTGCCGGTTACGATTTCCACGACCCTCTGTGCCAACGCGATGCCTTCGCCCGAGTAAGCGAAACGCGAGCCCGGCGGAAAGTAGATTCGGAGCGTGCGATCGTCCGTGAACCGGCGCCAGTTCGGTAGCCCGCTCGTGTGGTCCAACAACATCCGCAGGGTAATCTGCTCGTAGCGTCGATCAGAGGCCAGATCCTGGTAGAGCGCGTATTCCGGCAAGGGTTTGGGCAGGTATTCGACGATGGGCCGGTCCAGATCGACGACCGCTTCTTTCGCCAACTGCAGCACCATGACTGCAAACGCAGCCTTGGTGAGCGACGCCGCTGTCATCACGGAATCTGGCGTCAGCGGCTTGGAGGTCGCGCCGTCACTCACTCCATACGCTTTGGTATAGACGATGTTGCCGTGGTTGAAGATGGCGATTCCGATGCCAGGAACACGCGCCTCCTGCATCGATCGGATCACCGTAGCATCGATCTCCGCTGCGGAGATCGGGCTGCCATCCAGTCGAATGACGCTGGCGTCGCGTGACACCGCCGCGAAAGGGAACGCGACGATCGCGGTCGCGATGAGCATCACGAGCGCTGACGTGGCGGGCCAATGCACTGCGTCTCCTCACAGTAACGCGAAGTATTTCTCTCAGATGCGTTCACCGCGGAAAGGGTTGAAACGAGAGCACCGAAGTATCCTCAAATCCCGGGAGGACACTCCGGGTAAACCCCGACTCAGTTCCTGCCGAGCCGCATCGCTGGATCGAAGTCGCTTCCCGCGATGTCCTTGAACAGCAGAAGCTGCGGGACCTGCGCCGAAGCGCCGTCGAAAAAGCCGCTCTCGCTGACAAATTCCTCAGGATTGCGGAAGGTACCGAACAGGATGTCGAACAGCGGCAGGTCGGAGTAGTTGTACTGATGAACGCCGCGACCATGGTGAACGCTGTGGCTCTCGGGCCTCTGCACGATATAGCCCACCCATCGCGGCGTGCGCACGTTGATGTGCTGAAAGACTGACAGGAACATCGTGGCGTACAGGAAGTATTTGACGGCCTCGGCGCCGAGCCCCAGCACGGTCAGGCTGACGCTGGTGAGAAAGGTGAAGCCGACGATGTCCAGCGGGCTGAAGTAGAAGGCGCCATAGCTGTCCACACGTTCGGCGCTGTGATGCATCTGATGGAACGCGCGCCAGATCCAGTGGACCCGGTGCATGGTCCGGTGCCACACATAGACGAGCAGCTCATAAATCAGTACTCCGATGCCCGCGCCGAGGAAAGGGTTGAGGCCTGCCAGATTGAGGAGCTGATACCGGGATAGGGTGTCCCCCCATAACAGGGGCAAATAGGACGACAGGTAGAAATAGCAGGCGAACACTACGAGGGCGCGGGTCTTCCAGCCCTTGACCGCCGGCAGGCGCCGAGCCGGAAAGAGTGCTTCCAGCAGGATCAAGGCTGCGTACAGCGCCAGGACGGTCAGGGAGACGGGGTCCAGCAGAATTTGCAGCGGCGTAGGCATGAGGGTTCTCCCGATGCAGGTGTTGTTCGATCGGGGGCCACACTGGCGGAGTGACTGCAACTCTGCTTGGCGCCTGGATAATTTTTGCGTAATGCTCCGATAATGATTCGCAGGGTCCTGCCGGTACGTGCAGCGGTCGCATGAAATACCAGGTCGCCGAATACAGCATCGACACAGCCCGCTATCGGATCAGCTGCGGGAACGCCGTCGTGCCGGCCGAACCGAAGGTCTTCGATCTGCTGGTTTACCTGATCCGGCACCGCGAGCGGGTGCTGTCCCGGGAAGAGCTGTTCCAGGAAGTCTGGGACGGGCGCGAAGTCTCGGATGCGACGCTGAGCAATCACGTCAAGAGCGCACGCAAGATCCTCGGCGACAACGGCGAGCTGCAGAACACCATCCTCACGATCCGCGGCCGTGGCTATCAGTTCATTGCGCCGGTCACATTGATCCCGGAAGGTGCAGCTGCCGCGTCTCAAGAGGCACCGGAGCCGCAACCAGCGATCGGTCGCGTCGGTGAGCCTGTCGCCGGAATCCGGACAAGAGGTTCTCAATCGCCGGGCGGCTGGCTGGCGTGGCGCTCGCGGCCGGTGATAGTCGGTTTGGTCCTGCTGGTCGCTGCGACCCTCGGCGGCTGGTTCGCCTTTGCGAAATTGCAGGCGCACCCGGGTTCGGAATCGCCGTATGTCCTGGTCGTGCCCTTCGATGTGTCCGGCGATGCGCCCGCGGCCTGGCGGCCCTTCGCGGATCAGGCCACGCGGGAAGTGATCCGCAACCTGAGGAAGATATCCGGCCTGCGCGTGGTGCCGACCCCTTCAGCATTTACCTTCAGGGACAACAAGACGCGCGATCACATCCGGCGCCAGATACCCGACGTGCAGTATGTGCTCGATGGCGTCGTCAGCGTGTCCGCCGGCAACATGCTGCGCATCACCGTGGAACTGGAAGATATAAAGAAGGGACTCGTCGTCTGGGACAAGGATTACGAGGGACGGACCGACGACACGAACCTCTTCGCGATGCAGTCGGGTATCGCCGCCGCGGTGTCGGATTCGTTGAAGGTGGCAATCCTCGCGGAGGAGCAGCGTGCGCTGGACGAGTTTCCCACCACCGACCTGAAGGCCTACGAGGCGTACGTCGCGGGCCGCTATCAATTGGACCTGGTCAGTCATGAATCCCTGCCGCGCGCGATCGAGCTGTTCGATGAGGCCATCGCGCTCGATCCGAAATTCTTCGACGCGTACATCGCCCGCAGCGATGCCTACCGCCAGTTGTTTGCCTACTTCGAGCCACCGATCAACATGCTGCAGAAGGTGGTCGACTCGCTCTCCGAGGCACAGGCGTTGCGACCCGACTCTGCGGAGGCATGGTCATCCCTCGGTCTGACCTACGTGATGGCCTGGCGCTGGAAGGACGCCTGGATCGCGTTGAACAAGGCGAAGCGCCGCGATCCGAGGCTCGCACAGACGGAACTGGGCTTTGCGCTGTACTACTCCGGCCTCGGCGAAGTGGAAAAGGTCAAGCGCGCACTGGCCGACGCCGATCGCCTCGACCCGCTCAACGCGGAGATGGCCGATTGGGGCAACTGGGCCTTGTTCACGATAGGCGAGAGCAAGGCGGCGCGCGAGTGGGTGGACAAGAAGATGCTGCAGCACCCGGACATCGGGATGCTGTTTTCAGGCGCGGGTGTCGGCGCTTACATCGCCGGCGACAGTGCAAGGTCCGTGCAGCTGGCGGAACACGGGGCGCAGCTGGACGGATCGGCCGTCGCGCTGATCATGCTGGCACAGGCATACGGTTATGCGGGGCAGAAGGAGAAGGTGCTGCCGTTGCTGGAGAAGGCCGCCAGCGTGGGTACTTATATATGTCCCTATGAATCGGCCGCGGCGTATCTAAGCATCGGCGACACGGAGCGCGCCGTGTCTCTGCTCGATGAGGCCGTCGCCAAGCGCTCGAACTGCCTCATCTTTCTGCGTAACGATCCCCGGCTGGAGCCCATCCGGCAGCATCCGCACTACGCGGTCCTGCTGAACCGCGTAGGGCTGGATGATGTAGCGCGGGCGTCGTACAAGAGGTGAAGCGAGCATCCCGTTCCGTTCACGGCACGATGCGCAGTATCTCTCCGTCGTCGGGAGCGAACGAGATGCCCCAGTTCGCCGTGTACAGCGCACCGTCCGGGCCTTCGACGAGCCCGTTCGGGAGACTCGCGAACCCGGTCAGCACCTTGGTCC
>Ga0207675_100006749_pt1 | contig 10854 bp, 12 predicted proteins | sample KBSSwiS42_FD_184305 | JGI IMG/M metagenome (GOLD analysis project Ga0207675, IMG submission 184305) | Switchgrass rhizosphere microbial communities from Kellogg Biological Station, Michigan, USA - KBS Switchgrass S4-2 (SPAdes) (version 2) | ecosystem: Host-associated > Plants > Roots >...
CTGAGAACTCGGCCGGCGTGCTCCCCAGGATCTCCATGTCGATCTGCTCGGCGAATTTCTGCCGGACGTCGGGCGCGTTCACGGCCTTGACCTGGAGCGTGCTTCCAGGCGGGACCGCCGCCTGCGGCCCTGGCCAACCTCAGCATCGACGACAAGGGCTTCGCCTGGCTGCCAGAGGACGACTTCGTCGGCCACTTCGCCGCGGATGTCGATCCGGCCCAGGCGCGGGTCATGCACGCCGTCCAGCAGCCGGTGCACACGGACGCGCTCGGCCAGGAGATGGGCACGCCGGCGTGGAAGTCGCTGCCGACCTGGTACCTGGTCGCCGAGAACGACGAGGCGATCCCGCCCGAGGCCGAGATGCAGTTCGCCCAGCGCATGGGCGCGACCTCCGTCGAGGTCGCGTCGAGCCACGTCCCGATGGTCTCGCACCCCGACGCGGTCGCGGAGCTCATCGAGTCGGCCGCCGCATCGGTGCCCGTGGCGCCGTAGGCCTTCGCGCGCCTGGGAAGATCCAGGCGATGGCCAGCTACTCGGTCAACGAGCGCGGCGTGGAGCGCGCCCGCCAGCTCATCGAGGCCCGCCAGTACGTCCTCGACAGCGAGTGGGGCGCGGTCCAGCCGCGGGCGCCCGATGAGAACGCCTTCCTCGAGTCGCACTCGTGGGACGAGTACTCCTCCTGGCACCTCGGTCTCACCGACGGGGCGAACGACGAGACCAAGGCGCGCTACGCGTTCGTCTACGGCGACTTCCGCCGCCTGCACCGCATGGGCCTCATCGCGTGCCACTACCGGGCCGCCGAGTGGGGTCACAAGGAGGTCGAGCTGGCCGCCCACGAGCTGTTGCAGTACCTGGACGGCCGCAGCGGCCGGTAACGCCCGCGCCCGCGCCGCCGACCATCCGTCGCAGAGTAGGTACGCAGAGTGCGCGGAGGACGGACGTGGCGGACCCGACGACGCCCGGTCGCGTCTTCATCAGCTACCGCCGTGCCGACGCTGCAGCGACCGCTGGCAGGCCGGCTGATCGCATCGACGCCCGATTCGGTCGAGGAACCGCCCGTATGGACGTGGAGTCCATCGCGCCCCAACGCCTCGCGGCCGCACCGCCGTGCGCTCCTGATGTCGGCCGGAGCCGTGCTCGTCATCCTCGCGATCGTCATCGTCGTCATCGTGCGCGGCACACCTCCGACGAGCGCCTCCGGCGGATCTCCGTCGCAGACGGCGGTTCCGTCGACGACGGCGGTTCCCACGGTCGCGTGCGCCGACGTCGCCGACGGGGCGGCGTTCGTCCAACCGCAGGTCACCGACACAGGGCGGCGGTCCGGCCTGACCTTCTGCCCATCGCGCATCAACGGCGGCAAGCTGCCGATCACCGGACCGTTCGAACTCACCGGGCAGGTGCTCGGACCCGTCGGCGACCGCAAGGACGTCCTCCTGGTCACCTCCGGAGACCCCAAGACCTGCGACGCACTGGGCAACGCGCCCAGCCGTGGCGCGTTCCTCATCGACCAGGCCGACCTGGGTGGATCGGACGGCCGCTGGTCCTACACGGACCACCTCGGCTACGACGAGGCCGTGACGATCGCACGGCACTACGAGTACGTCACCGGGCCGCCCGCCGCGCTGCTCGCCATCCGGAACACCCGAGCGAACTGGGAAGCGGCGAATCCGGGCAAGGCCGGGGATTACCCGGGCATCCTCGCCCTGCCCGCCGACGCCGAGGTCCTGGCGACCTTCGAGGTGCCCGCCGGGGTCTACCAGGGTGCCAAGCCCTGTCGATAGCCTGCCGGGGGCGACCTCGCTACGTAGCCTGGGGAGCATGACCGTCGCGCAACCGCTGATCGAGCTCGACGCCTCGTACGCCCGGGCGGTGCCCCGGCTGTCCGTGCCGTGGACGGCGGCACCCGCGCCCGCGCCCGAGCTGCTCCTGCTCAACACCGAGCTGGCCGACGAGCTGGGTCTCGACGCAGCCGCGCTGCGGGCGCCCGCGGGGGTGGCGCTGCTGACCGGCCACGAGCTGCCGGAGGGGGTCGCGACGGTCGCGCAGGCCTACGCGGGCCACCAGTTCGGCTTCTACCAGCCCCGGCTCGGCGACGGCAGGGCGCTGCTGCTCGGCGAGGTCGTCGACCGCGCGGGCCACCGGCGCGACCTGCACCTGAAGGGGTCGGGGCGCACACCGTTCGCCCGCGGCGGCGACGGCCGGGCCGCGGTGGGCCCGATGCTGCGCGAGTACCTCATCGGCGAGGCGATGCACGCGCTCGGGATCCCGACCACGCGGGGCCTGTCCGTCGTCGCCACCGGCGAGCAGGTGCCGCGCGAGCAGCTCCTGCCCGGCGCGGTGCTCTGCCGGGTGGCCGCGAGCCACCTGCGGGTGGGCACGTTCCAGTACGCCGCCGCCACCGGCGACCCCGGCGTGCTGCGCGCCCTCGCCGACTACGCCATCGCCCGCCACCACCCCGACGCCGCCCACGCGGAGAACCCGTACCTGGAGCTGTACCGGCGGGTCATCGCCGCGCAGGCCGAGCTCGTGGCCCGCTGGATGCTGGTCGGGTTCGTGCACGGCGTGATGAACACCGACAACATGACGATCTCCGGCGAGACCATCGACTACGGCCCCTGCGCGTTCATGGACGTGTTCGACCCGGCCACGGTGTTCAGCTCCATCGACGAGCAGGGCCGCTACGCGTACCGCAACCAGGCCGCCGTGGCCCAGTGGAACCTCGCGCGCCTCGGCGAGGCGCTGTTGCCCCTCATCGACGAGGACGCCGACACCGCGGTGGCCGCCGCCGTCGAGGCGGTCAACGGGTTCGCCGCCGCCTTCCAGGGGCACTGGGACGGGGGCATGGCGGCCAAGCTCGGCCTGCCCGCGCCCGACCCGAAGCTGGCCGAGGACCTGGCCGCCCTGCTGCGCACCCAGCACGTCGACTTCACGTCGTTCTTCCGCGCGCTGTCCGCGGGCACCGCCCGCGACCTGTTCCTCGACCGCGACGCGTTCGACGCGTGGGCCGCCCGCCGCGACGCGCTGCTGCCCGCCGACCGGGCGGCGGTGGCGGCGGCCATGGACCGGGTCAACCCCGTCTACATCCCGCGCAACCACCGCGTGGAGGAGGCGCTCACCGCGGCGACCGCGGGCGATCTGGGGCCCTTCCGCACGCTGCTCGACGTGGTCGCGCGGCCGTTCACGCCGCGTCCGGGGCTTGAGGAGTACGCGGGCCCCGGCGACGACACCCCGTACGTCACCTACTGCGGCACCTGACCGTCAGCCCAGCGCCCGGCGCATGATCACCCGGGGGAACCCGCCCGACACCGCGTCCGTCGCGCTCGCCAGCGTGAACCCGCCCGCCTCGAACAGCGCGCCGGTGCCGACGTAGGCCATCGTCAGGTCGACCTTCGCGCCCTGGTTGTCGACCGGGTAGCCCTCCACCGCGGGCGCGTCGTGCTCGCGCGCGAACGCGACGGCGCCGTCGAGCAGGGCGTGCGCAACACCGCGGCCGCGATGCCCGGCGCGCACCCGGAAGCACCACACCGACCACACCGGCAGGTCGTCGACGTGCGGGATCTTCCGCGAACGCGCGAACGGCAGCTCGGCCCGAGGCGCGACGGCCGCCCACCCGACCACGTCGTCGCCGTCGTAGGCGAGCACACCAGGAGCGACGTCGCGGCGGGTCAGCGCGCGGACGTACTCCCCTCGCTCCGGCCCGACCAGCGCCTTGTTCGTCTTCGCGTCGACCCGGTGGCTCAGGCACCAGCACACCGACGACGTCGGGTTCTTGGGGCCGAGGATCGCCGCGACGTCGGGGAAGGACGTAGCGGGCCGGACGTCGAAAGCCATCGGCCGACCCTAGCCGCGGCGTGCCATCCTGCCCGGATGACGACGTTGCGGGTGCTGCGCGGCGGTGCTCGGCCGCCGCTGGTGCTGTTGTTGCACGGGCTGGGCGCCACCGCCGACGTGTGGGGCGGGGTGGGCGCGGCGCTCGGCGACCGGGCGTGGGCGGCGCCCGACCTCCCCGGCCACGGCGGCTCCCCCGCGCCGCCCGAGTACACCTTCGCCGCTGTGGCCGACGCCGTGGCGCCGCTGCTCGACCCGGCGGGCACCGTCGTGGTCGGGCACAGCTTCGGCGGGGTGGTCGGGCTGCACCTGGCGCAGCGGCCGGGGGTGCGCGCCGTCGTCGGTGTGGGCATCAAGGTCGCCTGGACCCCGGACGAGCTGGCCCGGGCGGCCGCGCTGGCGGACCGACCTGCCCCGGTCTTCGCCACCCGCGCCGAGGCGGTGGCCCGCCACCTGCGGGTCTCCGGCCTCGACGGTCTCGTGGACTCGGCCGACCCCGCGCTGGACGCCGGCGTGCGGGAGAGCGGATCCGGCTGGCGCACGGCGTTCGACCCGCGGGCCTTCGCCGTGGGCGAGCCCGGTGTGGCCGGGCTCGTCGCCGCCGCGGCGGGGCCGGTGCTGCTGGCCCGCGGCGAGCACGACCCGATGGTCACCACCGCGCAGTTGGCCGAGCTGGTGGCGGACCCGGTGGTGTTGGCCGGGCTCGGGCACAACGCGCACGTCGAGCGGCCGGAAGCGGTGCTGTCACTCCTCGGGTGATCTGGGCCTGCTGTCGCGCTCCGTACCGGTCGGCACCTCGTTCGGAGGAGTGGCCGCGGGGTGTCGCGGGCCGACGGCTACGCTCCGACGTCTGTGGCGGCCCCGTCGCTCCGGTACCCCAGCGCCGGAGCCGTCGGCGCCCCCGGCGCCACCGGAGGTGCTCGTTGAAGCTCGTGACGTGTCTGGCCGGGCTGGCCCTGCTCGGTGCCACCGCGTGCTCCGCCACCGTGCCGGGCACCGCCGCGCCCACCCCCGCGCCGACGGCGGGGCCTGCGGCGAACCAGCCGTCCCGACCCGCGTTCGGGGCGTACCTGGACGCGGAGATGTCGTTCCCCGACCTGGCCACGTTGTCCGGGCAGACCGGGCTCAAGCACGTCGTGCTCTCGTTCGTGCTGGCCAAGGGGGGCGCCTGCGAACCGGCCTGGGGCGGCACCGAGCCGATGGACTCGCTCAAGGGCTCGATCGAGTCGTTCCGCGCGGCGGGCGGCTCGGTGACGGCCGCCACCGGCGGCGCGGAAGGCGCCTACCTGGAGAACGTCTGCGCGAACCCCACCGACCTCGCGGCCGCCTACACGAAGATCCTCGACGCCACCGGCACGAACCTGCTCGACGTCGACATCGAGCAGAACGTGCAGATCGACAAGGTGATCGGCGCGCTGGGGCTGTTGCAGCGCGACCGCGGCACGGACATCACGCTGACCCTCCCGACCGAGCTCGAGGGCCTCGGCCCCGGCCAGCTGAACCTGGTCAAGAAGGCGGCGGCGACGAAGCTCGCCGTCACCGTCAACATCATGGACATGAACCTCGACGCGGGCGGCGACTTCGGCAAGGCGATGGTCCGCGCCGCCCAGACCGTGCTCACCCAGCTGCGCAAGGTCTACCCGAACGACACCAAGGCCGAGCAGTACCGCAGGCTGGGCATCACGATGATGATCGGGCGCAACGACACCGGGCCGATCACCCGGCTCGCGGACAGCCGGACGGTGCTGGAGTTCGCCAAGACCAACGGCGTCGGCAGGCTCGGCATCTGGTCGCTCGCACGGGACTTCGGCACCTGCTCGGGCCAGCGGGAGGCGCAGCCGGACTGCAGCGGGATCGCGCAGCAGGACTACGACTTCACCCGCCAGCTCGCGGCGTTCACCGGTCCGACGCCCGCCTGACCGGGTCGACGACCGGCGGGTGCAGGTCGCCCGCCGCCACCCCCAGCTCGCGCTCCGCGTTGGTGAAGACCAGCTCGTGGACCGCCGCGTAGTCGACGTCGGGGCCGACCGCGGCCAGCACCGCCAACCCGTCTATCACGGCGTAGATGCGGGCGGCCGACGCCGTCGGGTCGGTGGTGTCGAACTGGCCCGCCGTGACGCCGTCGGCGATGAGCTCGCCGAGCCGCTGCTTGTCGGCTTCCATCTGCCGGTTGACCTCGACAGCGAGGCCCGCGCGGTGCCGGAAGGCGCTCCAGGCGTCGAGCCACAGCAGGCTCACCCCGTCGCGCTCGTGACCGATCAGGCTCACGAGCAGCTTGGCGAGCCGGTGCAGCGGAGTCGGCTCGTCCGCCACCGCCGCGTAGCACGCCGCCGACTCGGTGGTGACGGCGTGCCGGAAGGCGGCGATCACGAGCTCGTCGACCGTCTGGAAGTAGTGGCTGACCAGCCCCGGGTACACCCCGAGCTCGTCGGCGACGCGGCGGAGGGTCAGGCTCTCCAGCCCTTCCGCGCTGGCCAGCGCGCTGGCGGTGGTCAAGATCTCCGCCCGCCGCTCGTCCGGGGGCTTGCGACGGCGCACTGCGGAACGGGTCATGCGAGCAGTCTATTGGACATTCCGCCAACAAGCTGTTGACACGCGAGCCAACAGCTTGTTGAATTTGCCGCCAACAGCTTGTTGTCGCTGTCACCAACACTGATCAGGAGCGCCCGCCCGGACGCATCGAGGAGCCCCATGAGCACCACCACCACCACCACCGAAGCCCCGACGCGTGTGGAGCAGGTCGGCGTCGAGTTCATCCCCGACGCCGAGCGCGACTCGAACCCGCGCAACCTCTTCTCGGTCTTCGCCGGGGTCAACCTCGGCTGGGTCTGCGCCATCTACGGCTGGTTGGGCGTGGTCCTCGGGCTCGACTTCGTCGGGTCGCTCAGCGCGAACCTGGTCGGCACCCTGATCGGCACGCTGGTGGTGATGCCGCTGGCCCTGGTCGGCCCGCGCACGGGCACCAACATGACCGTCTCCAGCGGCGCCCACTTCGGGATCCTCGGCCGGTTCATCGGATCCGGCCTGGCGCTGGTCTTCGCGCTGGTCTTCGCCGCGATCACCGTGTGGACCAGCGGCGACGCCATCGTCGCGGCGGGCCACCGGCTGCTGGGCACGCCGGAGAACGGCATCGCACTCGGGGTCGCCTACGCCGTGGTGTCGGCGGTGATGGTCGTGATCGCGCTGGTCGGCCACGACCTGATCGTGCGCGTGCAGCGGTTCGTCGTGCCGGTGGCCACCGTCGTCCTGGTCGCGGGCTTCTTCGCCTACGCGGGCAGTTTCGACGCGCACCGCACGCTGGGCGAGCCGACGACCGGCGGCTACTGGTCGACCTGGGTGCTGGTCACCGTGCTCGCCGCGGCGGGTCCGATCTCCTACGGCCCCGCGCTGGGCGACTACACCCGCCGCATCTCCCGCCGCCACGGTGACGCCCGGGTGGCGGGCGCCGTGGGCGCGGGGATCGTGCTCGGCACGATGCTGCCCGCCGTGCTCGGGGCGTTCGCCGCGGCCGCCTTCGTGATGCCGACCGGCTCCTTCCTGCACGACCTCGTCGACGCCGCGCCGCTCTGGTACGTCGTCCCGATCCTGGTCGTGTCGGTGCTGGGCGGGTTCGGCCAGGGCGTGCTGTGCATCTACGCCAGCGGTCTGGACATCGAGTCGCTGTGGCCCCGGATGCGGCGGGTGCACACCACGGTGCTGGCCGCAGCGGTGGCGGTGGTGTTGCTGTTCGTCGGGGTGTTCGTGTTCGACGCCGCCGACTCGGTCACCACCATGAGCGTCGCCCTCAACGCGCTCGCCACACCGTGGGTCGTCATCCTGCTCATCGGCTTCCTGCGCAACCACCGCCACTACGACGCCCGCGACCTGCAGGCCTTCACCGAGGGACGGCACGGCCGCTACTGGTTCACCCGCGGCTGGAACGTGCCCGCGGTGCTCGCGTGGATCGCCGGGTCGACGTTCGGGGTGCTCTCGGTCAACACCGACCTGGTCTCCGGGCCGCTGGCCGACATCGCGGGCGGGGTCGACGTCAGCGCCCTCGGCTCGGGAGCGGTGGCCGCGCTGGTGTACCTGACGGCCGTCGCCGCCGTGCCCGCCCTGGTGGACCCGCCCCGCTCGCAGCGGCAGCCGCGCCGGGTGCCTGCGCTCGTGCCGGCCTGAACCTCAGAGCATCGCGTCGATCTCGGCCCGGTGGTACTTCAGCGGGGTGGTCGGGAAGCCGAACTCGTCCTTGTGCAGCTCGGTCGACCCGCACCAGCCGCAGCGGCCCGAGGCGTCCATCACGGCCTTGCGCTCCAGCTCTGCCCGCCGGTCGAGTGATCCGGCGGGCAGTGCCTGTGCCGACGGCGCGACGACGGGCTTCGCCTCGCGACCGGTGACCTTCTTGAACACCCACACCCCGCCCGCGACGAGGGCGACGATCACGGCGATCCCGATCAGCCACTGCACGAGCCCGACCACGATGCCGATGGCCAGCCCGGCCAGCACGAGCACCCCGATGATCTGCGCGATGCGCAGGACGATGCGCGACACGCCTCCGACAGTAGCCGACGAAGGTCACGGATTCGTCGTGTCGGCCGTAGATCGATGACTCGCGACGGCACCTGCAGGCGGCCGGCTCAGCCAGACATCACCCATCGGATCCCCATCGTGACGACCTGGCCGCCGCCGCGGACGAGGGTCGGCCCGATCACCGGGAGGTGCGGCAGCCGCAGCGGCGCGCGGGCCCACGGCGGCAGCAGCTCCACCGCCGCCGCGGCGAGCAGGGCGTAAGGCGCCCGGGCGGCGAGCGCGAGGGGCGGGTCGAGCAGGAGGAACCGGGCCGTCGCGCGGGCCTCGGGGGTGCCCGCGAGCTCCGGCCGGAAGGCCGCGATCCGCTCCGCGAGCGCCGCCTCGGTCTCCGGCGGGTCGAGCACACCGAGCTCGCGCGCGATCCGGGCGGTGTCGGCCACGTACCCGTCGCAGCCCGCCTGGTCGAGCGGGCGGGAGCCGTAGCGCTGGTGGGCCCGCAGGAAGCTGTCGATCTCCGCGATGTGCACCCACTCCAGCAGGTGCGGGTCGCCTGCCGAGTAGGCGCGGCCGTCCGGCGCGCGGCCGCGCACCCTGGCGTGCACCGACTTGATCCGCTCGATCGTCTCGCGGGCCTCCTCGTCGGGGCCGAACGTCGTGGCGGCGAGGAAGTAGCTGGTGCGGGCGAGCCGCCCCCACGGGTCGCCGCGGTAGCCCGAGTGCCCGGCGACGCCCGCCATGGCCAGCGGGTGTAGCGACTGCAGGAGCAGCGCGCGCAGGCCGCCGACGAACATCGACGCGTCGCCGTGCACCCGCCGGATCGGCCGGTCCGGGGCGAACCAGCGCGGCCCGGGCGCGCTGTGGATCCGCTTCCGACGGTTGGGCCCCTCGTCGCCCGCGACCTTCTGGAACACGTCGGCGCCCAGCCGCGAGCGCAGCTCCGCGATCCGGCCCGTCAGCGAGCCGACCCCGGGCACGCGCAGTTCCACCACACCCGCCATCATCCGCGACGCCCGCTGAGAACGCGCGGTGGTTGTGGCTGAAGAGGGACGCCCGCTGAGCGCCGGGCGGTGGTGGGGACCCCGCGCCGAGAACGGGCGGCGGTCAGGGCCGTCCGGCGTGCGGGACGTCCACGCGAACGGCGATCAGGCTCCCCTCGCGGGCGGCGGAGCGGGCCTTCTCGTCGAAGTCGGGCGCCGCGCAGGCGTACAGGGTGCGCCCGTCGCCGCCGCCGAGCATGCAGGCGTACACGCCGGTGCCGACACCGATCTCGTCGACGACCTCCCCGCCTTCCCGCACGCGCAGGAGCCGCGCCCCGACGGCGTCGGCGATCCACAGCGCGCCCTCGGCGTCCAGGCAGCACCCGTCCGGGGCGACGACGAGCTGGCCCAGCGCCTCGTGCAGGTCGCTCGCGGTCGGGAGCTCGGCGAACTTCGCCCAGGTGCGACGGTTGGCGAGCGACCCGTCGGCCGCGATGTCGAACGCGCTCACCCGGTTGCCGAACGTCTCGTCGACGATCAGCACGCCCGCGTCGGTGATCACGCTGCCGTTGCTGAACCACATGTCCTGCGCCACCGCGGTGACGCCGCCGTCCGGGTCGACCCGCAGGAGCGCGGCCGTCGCGACCGGCGCCCCGCCCATCAGGTCGAAGCCGAAGTTGCCGACGTACGCCCGGCCCTGCGCGTCGACGACCATGTCGTTCGGGTAGCCGCCGACGTGCTCGCCGAGCTCGGCGTGGGTCACCAGCGTGCCGTCGGGCTCGCGGCGGAGCAGCCGGGCGTCGCGCATCGACACCACCAGCATGCGGCCGTCGGGCAGCCAGCCCAGACCGGAGGGCTGCGCGGGCACCTCGGCCTCGGTCCGCAGGTCGGAGCCGTCTTCCTCCGCGGAGAGCACCCGGTGGGTGTAGAAGTCGACGAACCAGATCCGGCCCTCGTGCCAGCGCGGGCACTCGGCGAAGGTCAGCCCGTCCACCACCGTGGTGATCTCGCGGCTCATGAGGTGCTCCCTTCGGTTGCGGCGGACAGGAACCGTTCGAGCTCGCCCGCCACGTCGGGCCCGCACGGCTGGAACACGATCTCGGTGACGCCGTGCGCGGCGAGCTCGGCGATCCCGTCGCGGATCTCGGCGGGGGTGCCGCTGAGGGTCACGTCCCGGAGCATCGCGTGACCACCCGCGTCCCACGCCGCCCGGTCGGCCTCGTTCAGCGCGACGCAGTGCCCGACGTGCACAGCGAGGTGGCGCTGGTCCGCAGGCGCGCGCTCGACGACGTCCATCCACGCGCCGCCACCGGGGAGATCGCGGACGGCGTCGGGACCGCCGAACTCGTAGGCGCCGTGGTAGGCCAGCGCCCAGCCGGGCCCGCCCGCCACCCGGGCGTGGTCGGAGTCGGTGGCCTCGGCCTCGTCCAGCACGGTGCCCCACGCCAGGTAGGGCACCCACGAGTAGGCGCCTGCGAAATCCGGGAGCTGCAGGGTGATGTAGAGGCCGTCCCCGAGCTCGCGGGCCACCTCGTCGCCC
>Ga0207675_100006750_pt1 | contig 10854 bp, 6 predicted proteins | sample KBSSwiS42_FD_184305 | JGI IMG/M metagenome (GOLD analysis project Ga0207675, IMG submission 184305) | Switchgrass rhizosphere microbial communities from Kellogg Biological Station, Michigan, USA - KBS Switchgrass S4-2 (SPAdes) (version 2) | ecosystem: Host-associated > Plants > Roots >...
TGGGTCGTAGGCATGACGCTTTCCCTACATTTGGGCGGGAGCATTACCGCTCGGCCATTGGTGACAGGCATTTACAGATCGACAATGCCTTTAGCCGCGCCGTGCCGGCTTGATATGGGTCAAACTACGTTTCCATCAGTTGATCACATCATGTTGCCTGGAAAATTTTGACGCGTCAGCCGCACGGATCTGGAGCAATTCGCGCTTCAGGTCGGAGCCTTCAAACAGGCACTGAAAGTGCGTCTACTGCGACCGAAGCAAGACTCATGGATTATTTTGCTCGCCGGTGCAGGTGCTGTTGTCATCATCGCTCGACAATTAGCAGATTTCCAGGTCTTTCGCCCGTAAGCGCAACTCCTCCTTCGCGTAGCAAACCAGCTTTGCGAATATCCTGCTGCTACATTTGCAAGAATGTCCTTGTGCAAGAATTTAGCGACAGGAGGCTCGGACCTTATCCCAGATCAACATAACGTCCAGCCAAGGGCCTAGCGTCGCTCGCAGCAATGGCCGAGCGGCCCCGAAAATTGTTGTTCCGGTTTTTGCCAGAGGCCCGGATATCCCGATCGGCTGTATTGAATGCCGACGACACGCCGATTGGGCTGCTTACGCTTCAGAAGGATCTGCGCGTGATCAAATCACGTCAGTCAATCGATACCAACGGCATGGTTTTCGCACCACACCAAAGTCCGGGCGTTTGTACTCGATTGCGCTGATCGATCACCGGATGAGCCCGCGACCATGACGACCTACACGCAAAAAATCACATTCGGCGAGATGCGGGAGTCCGGCGTCCGCGATGTGTTAATCTATCGTTGCGATCATCGCTAGTCGTCCGTGAAGAATGCAGATCGGCCTGAGAGATAGGCAGAAGTTGTCTGGATAAAGTATTCGATTTTGCAGGAAAGCCGGGCGTAGGGCCGCCATTGCGTTTGTGGGCGCACGCCGAAGGGCTTTATCTAGCGCTCCGTGAAAGCCTTGGCCACCTGGTCGGACAGCGGTTTCAGGAGATAGGAGATTGCGGTGCGCTCCGTGGTCTTGATGTACACCTCGGCGGGCATGCCGGGCACGAGATTCAAGTGGCCCAGCCGCTTCAACTCGGGCTCGGACAGCGCGATGCGCGAAAGGAAGTAGGCTTGGTTTGTCTGAGCCTCCTTCGTGACGTCCGCCGCGACGCGCATTACCTCGCCTCTGAACTCAGGAGTTGTGCGCTGGTTGAAGGCCGTAAAGCGAATGAATGCTTGCTGGCCGGGCCGCACGTGATCGATGTCCTGTGGTGCGATTTTTGCCTCGATCACCAGCGCGTCTCGTTCGGGCACGATCAGCATGATCGGCTCAGCGGGGTTGATCACGCCCCCGATGGTGTGGACCGCCAACTGATGGACGACCCCGCTCTGAGGCGCGCGGATATCCACGCGCTTCAACTGGTCCTCAGCCGCAACACGACGTTCCATAAGCTCGGCGTTTTTTGCCTGAATCTCGCGCAGCTCCTTCATCACCTCGGTGCGCATGTCGTGATCAACCTGGATAATCTGCAGCTCGGTCTCGGTGATCTTGCCCCTAGCCTGGGCGACAGCCGCGATCAACTGGCCCCGCTCGCCTTCGATGCGGGCGGCGTCGCGCTTAAGGCTTAGAAACTTGCTCAACTGCACCAGGTGTTTGGCCCACAGCTTCTCAATCTCGCCCAGCTCACGATTGATTAGCTCCAATTCATTGGCCTTCGCGCGTTGCTGCGCCTCGACACCACCAATTTCTTCGCGAAGCTGGGAGATGCGTTCGCCGAGTTGCGCCTTCTGCCCCGCCCGGGCAGTGCTGCGGCTCGCGAATAGGGCGCGCTCGCCGGCGATGATTTCGGCGATGTCGGCCTCCGCCTGGCGATCAGCAAGCCTGAGCGGTATCTCGACCGAGGCTGAGCCGTCGCGCTCGGCCTTGAGGCGGGCCTGCCTAACTGCGAATTCGTTGAGCTGGCTGGCGACGATGCCAAGGTTGGCGCGCGTTATGACCTCGTCGAGCCGCATGACGAGGTCACCCGCCGCCACCCTGTCGCCGTCGCGCACTCTTATCTCGCCGACCACGCCGCCGGTCGGATGCTGCACTTTCTTGACATTGCTGTCGACTACGACCGTGCCGGCGGCTAGTACAGCTCCCGCGAGACTGGAGGTAGCGGCCCAACCGCCAAGGCCGCCCACCAGCAGGAGCACCGTAGCGAAGCCGGTCATCAGCTGAGCGCGAACGTTATCATTGATCACGCTATCGGTCGCGACGACTACCTGTTCTTGCACACTGCGAATATGATTGTGAACATCCATACTCAGCCGGCTTCCTGTCCGCCCTCTGTGACCACCTTTAGCCGACCGGATGTCGATTGGCCGGTCGCAGCAGGCATCGGCACAACTTTGCGGAGCACCTCGTCCTTGGGCCCGAACGCCTGGACCTGTCCCCCGCTCATTACCAGAAGCTGGTCGAGGCCCGAGAGTGCGGCCGGGCGATGGGTGACGATAATCACAATGCCGCCGCGCTGACGTACCGAGGCAATTGCGCGCATTAGCGCCGCGTCGCCATCTGCATCGAGGTTGGAGCTTGGCTCATCGAGCACAACCAAAAAAGGATCGTCGTAAAGCGCGCGGGCGAGCGCAACTCGTTGTCGCTGTCCGGCCGACAGTGCTGTGCCGCCGTCGCCAATGCGCGTCTCGTATCCCTCGGGGAGTTGCAAGATCATCTCGTGCGCGCCGGCCTTTTGGGCGGCCGCGATGATGGCAGTCGCCGGCGCATTTTTGTCGAACCGCGCGATGTTCTGGGCAACCGAACTATCGAAGAGTTCGATGTCCTGGGGGAGGTAACCTATATTTACGCCCAGAGCCGCCGGCGACCACTGGTCCAGTGCGCCCCCGTCTAGTCGAATATTGCCGCGCAAGGGTAGCCACGCACCCACAAGAGCTCGGGCGAGCGTCGACTTGCCCGACGCCGACGGGCCAATCACGCCGAGACCGTCACCGGCTTGCAGTAAGAACGACGCGTTTTCTACGATCGGCTTCTGATAGCCAGGTGCTGCTATCCAAAGCCCCTCGACCGCGAAAGTCCGCGCCGGCGTCGGCAGCACCATCGCCTCGGGCCTGATGGGGAGCGACTGCAGTAGCTTCGACAGCCGCTCCGCGCTTTGGCGGGAACTGAGGAAGCCGCGCCAGTTTGCGATCGCGATCTCGATCGGCGCGAGTGCCCTGCTCACTAGGATGGAGGCTGCGATCATCACGCCGCCGGTGACCTGACCCATGATGACGAGATAGGCGCCAAGCCCGAGAACCGCCGACTGTAGGATCAAACGCAATACCTTGGAGAGGGTCCCATAGGTGACTGCGACGTCAGAAGCTCCGACTTGATCGGTGAGGTATTTTTCATTGTGGGCTGACCAGGTAGCCGAAATGTGGGGCCCCATCCCAAGTGCCCGGATCACTTCCGCGTTCCGGCGTGCCGCCTCGCCGAACGATAAGCGGGCGGCGGCGCTGGTCGAAGCGGATTTCGTCGGCGCACGGCTCCTCACCTCGGTCAGCATCGTGAGGCCTAGAAGGGTCGCCGCACCGATCGTACCGAGCAAACCGAGCCAGGGGTGCAATAGAAACACGAGGCCCAGATAGAACGGCATCCACGGCAGATCGAACAGCGCGATCGGCCCAGCACCGGTTAAGAAGCCGCGCACTTGATCGAGATCACGAACTGGCTGTAGGCTGTCGCTGCTCTTGGCCCTTAGAGGTAGGAGCAGTACCAGCTCGAACACACGAACGCGCAGTGCCCGGTCGATGCGCAAGCCGATAGACTGATGACACGACTGCGGACGGTGTCGAGCACGCCATAGCCGGCGAACAGCCACAGCATCAGGATTGTGAGCCCCACCAGCGTCGGTACGCTGTGCGACGGGATCACCCGATCATAGAGCTGCAGCATGTAGATAGAGCTCGTCAGTGCAAGCAGGTTGATCAGCCCAGAAAACACGGCGACGCCGAGAAATGCCGCACGGCAACTCGCAACCGCCGCTCGCAGCTCAACCGCGCCAGCATTCATGAACTTGAGCATGGTGCAATACCGACCAATCCAGCGGGCCACCGCAGGTGCGGTCCAAGCACCGCTAGAAGCAGGGTTGTTGCGGCATTTTCGTATCGAAGGCGCTAGCCTGATATGCGATCAGCCTCACACGAAGTGGAAATGCTCCTGGTTCGCTACCAGTGACGCGACAGTTGTGTGTTTCAATGTGACGGTGTCGTTGGCATCGAACGTGATCTTGACGTCACCTGCTGGCGTATTCTGCGCATGGCTGGCGATGAAGGCGGCGACGTTCGTGAAATCGGTGACCATGCCCGTGTCGATCTCGAGGAAGTCGGTGTGTGCATCAAAATCCCAGATCGTATCGCGGCCGGTGTCGACTTTGTTTGTCGCAATGTCTCTGTAGAACAGGAAGGTGTCCGCTCCATCGCCTCCCCTCAGATCGTCATTGCCGCTTTGACCCCAGATACGGTCAATGCCGCCACGGCCGTTGATCCAATCGTTGCCCGCGCCGCCGGCCAGGAGATTGTCACTGGCATTGCCGACGATCCAGTCGTTGCGAGATGACCCGACGACGTTCTCGATTGAACTGAGCTTGTCGTTGCCTATTTGCACACCCGCTGCAAAGCCGTCGGGAGTGAACTTTTCGCCATTGGCGACGGTGCGTGCGACGGCCTCGACTGCAGAAAGCCCATCGATCCCGCTGCCGGACCAATCGCTGGCGCTGCCGAGATTCACGAAGGCGGAAGCCGTCGTCCTGGAGAGGTCGAGCGTGTCGACACCGACGCCGCCGTCGTACCGGTCGTTGCCGTCGAACGGGGTGGCGACGAAGCGGTCGTCTCCCGCACCACCATTGGCGACGTCGTTGCCCTTGCCGCACGTGATGCTGTCGATATCGCTGGTACCGTTCAGAATGTCACGCTTGCCTGTGCCGTCGACCGTGTTGATGACGTGGTAGGGGCGCATCATATCGTTGTTTTCATGCGACAGGATGTGGCAGTGCCAGACGTAGTCCCCTGGCAAGTCGAACGTCTGTATGATCTTCAGCACCTCGCCCGGGCCGACCCACACCGTATCCTGGTTGCCTGTGTCTTCGGGTCGCAGTGGGAGGGCACTGCCAATATCGTTGACCAGGCCGTCTCCGTTGCTGTCAGCGGCTACGGTGTAGTCCAATTGGTCGACAACGCCGTCTCCGTTGCTGTCGATCTGATTCATCATGTACCGACCGAGCACCTGATACTGCACCAGATGCAAATGCATCGGATGCGCATCCGCCGTGTAGTTGAAGATCTCCCACGTCTCGGTCGAGCCGAGCAATGGCGTCTCGGTCGCCGGCATATGGAACGCCATCGCGCCGGCCTTGATCGGATTGCCGGTGATATCGATCGTGTTCTCGGCCGTGCCAAGCAATGGCAGGATGCGTCCGAACTGATCCGTCGTCTCATAGAGACCGACCTTGCGCGTATGGGTGGAACTCGCCTCGCTGATTGGCTGGAAATTCGGATTGAGCACAACGTTGGGCGTGACATCGGCCGCGTCGGTGAACAGTGACGAATGGAATGGTGTGAGGCTTGAGTTCCATGTGAATTTCATTACCTCGCCGACCGGGTCCACACCCGGAATTGCATTCGTAACGCCGGCCGCGGCTGCGCCAAGGCCCTTGAACGGCTCGAAGGCTGGGCCGGTATTCTGCAAGATCACGTCGCCCTGGGCATTCGTGAAATCAACGACGAGGTCGATGCGATCGCCGGGCGCAAGAATGATTTCCTCTCCTGCATCGTGCAAACCGTCATTGTTCGCGTCAATTCCATCGCTTATGACGATGGCGTTCTTCAGCAAGCCACCATCCGCGCCAACCAATGTGACCTTCACGTTGGGGTCGCTCAGCTGAAGGTCATAAAAGCGCGAGTCGGACACATTCGTGTAGTGCAAAAGGTATTCGCCCTTGGCAACGTCAAGCTTCGGCCAAGCCATGCCGTTGACGAGATTGAAATCGCCAAAAAACTCTGGCAGCGCGCTTGGGAGAGGACCCGCATAGTCCTGCGGCAGCATGTCGGCCACAATGTCGGAGGTACCAGGAATCGGATCATCGAGCGCCCGTCCTGGCACGTAAAGCTGGCCGTCCGCTGTAAAGGCGTGATCCTGGAGCGCCATACCGATCTCGTTGCCGCCGCTCGGTAGCACGCCATCGGACATTAGCTTATTCAAGTTCGCGTCGCGGATCAGATAGAAGCCGCCAAGCCCCGCGGAGACGTTCTGTGGCGTAAAGCCAAACGCGTGATCATGATAAATCAGCGTGGCCGCTTGCTGGCTGTTGTCATAGGTGTAAGTCGCAATCTGGTAGGCCGGCCCTGTCTGGGCGTTGTCCTTGGTGAACCAGGCGTCGGGATGACCATCGCTCGCTGCTTGGGTATGACCGCCATGGAGATGCGTGACGATCGGGATGGCTCCTGCCGGGAGATTAGGTGGAATGATACTCGGGTCGATCGGCAGCAGGTGGTCTCCCTGCAGATTGTTGACCCACGTGACATGGATCGGAACGCCTGACGCCGCAACGATCGTCGGCCCATAGAGGCTGCCCGTAGCCAATTGTCCATTTGGTTGAAGCCACTGATAAGAATAGACCGTAGTACCAAGAGGTTCACCAAGAGGGTCCACAAGGCCCATGAAGAAGTTGTCGACCTGATTTGCCTGAATAGTGTAGGTGCCGCCCCCGGTCGCGTCGAGCACCGGCGGACTGGGCACGGCGTATGTGAACTTCACCTGAGACTGCGCTTGAGAAGTGGGATCCAGCAATGACACGGCCATGACACTACTCCTATTGGCTAGAAGCAGGTTGTCGATCTCGGACCCCGCCCAGTGGGCAGGAGCAACCTTCCTGCTACAACTTCAGGTTACGCTCATTAATCTGGTAGGGTGCTGATCTGGGTTAGCCTCGACGCACATATTTGACCGTCGCCGTTGACCACCGAGTCCTCTTAACGATCGTGATATCCGGCCAGCGCCTTGAGCCCTGGGAGGTTTTGAATGATCACCTTGCGTTCCTTGAGTGTCAGCAGCTTGCGTTCCCGCAACTGCCGCAGCATCCGGTTCACGTGGATGGCAGTGAGCCCTAGGGCGTCGGCCAGGACGTATTGATTGAGCGGGCAGGCGAACTCATTGTCTGTTGTTAGCTTAACCAGCCGGAGACGTTCCCACAGCTCGAGAAAAAAGTGGGCCGTCCGCTCGATGGCACTGCGACGCCCAATGCTGACGAGGTGCTCCACGACCATAGCTTCGTCCCGCGAGACCGCCCACAGGATCGCAGCGCCGAGGCGAGGAAATTCGTTGAATATGCGCATCATGCGAGAAGCCTCGACGCGACTGACAACGATGTCGGTCAAAGCGGAGAAACAGTGATCCGACGTGAGCAGCAGCGCGCTCCGCAATCCGACGCAGTCGCCGGGAAGCGGGAACGCTATGATCTGCCGTCCGCCGTCGGGCAGAAGCTTGAAGCTGCACGCCCATCCCGCCTGAAGGATGTAGGCCATGTCGCCAACTTGACCTTCGTGCACAAGCTCCTTGCCGGATTTCAATCTGATGGGTGCGGTCTGGAGCTCCGCTAGACACAACAACTCGCGCTCGGACAACTCAACGAAGCTATTGAGCTTCTTCGCGAGGAGGGTTTTCTTCCCAGACGACGACATTGAAAGGGCAATTTCGTTTGTTCCCGGCGGCACGGCTAAGAAGGCGGAGCCGTGCCGGGTTCTCGCATTACGCATGACGGCGCCGTTCATCATGGCGTCAGGCAAGCATCGAACTGTAGGGTTCTCCGCCTTCGCCTCTTCTTTGGCAAGCAACGTCAGCGGCATGGCGTGCCGGTCCTCATCCCGTGACGGATTACCTTCGCTCTTCGCAATGAGTTTGCGGTACAGCGCGCTGTTTTCGTCGTGCAAGAAAGACTGCATCTCGACCTCCCGGTGAAGGTCCGCGCTCGCATCAGCAGTACCCGCCGGTCCCGCTACGCAAGGATCATTAATGCCCACACCAAAAAGTAAAGATGGGGAGCGTTACAGAACTCTCGGTCACACGGTAGATGCCGCGATCGGACGGTGATGAGTTACCTTGGAACTGGCGCCATTTGGGCGCTGTTCCATTTTGCTCATTTTTACAAAGTTAATGAATTAGCCCCCGCTAAATTCGGATGTCCGAGAATGGGATGGACCGGCCGTGCTCCCGCCCCTAACGGCTCAGAGAGTGAGCGAGGGCTTAAGAGCACGAGGAGCGCACCGCCCTTCAAGACAGACACCGCAGAGGGAGAGCCCCAGAAAGACGCTGCCGCGTCGAGGGTGCAAGCAAGACCAACTTCTTTGCCAGGCAATGAGCGCCGATCGGGTTGTCCGATCGTTTTCGCCAAAGCTCTCAAATCTCGATCTCAGTGCCAAGTTCCACCACTTGTCTCGCGGGCACGCCGAAGAAGGTTGCGGAGCCTTTGGCGTTGTGCTGCAGAAATGCGAAGAGAGTCTCGCGCCAGACTGCCATGCCCACGACTTCTTCACTCGGGATGATCTTCTCGCGGCCAACATAATAGGTGATATTTGCGGGATCGATGCCGCATATTTTTCCTTGATCGCAGGCGGCCTGCAGTCCTTTTGCGATCGTGATGTTGTTTTCCATAAAGCCGAAGTGGAGAATGACGCGTGTAATGCCCTTCATCACTTCAATGACATCCACCCGACCCTCGTCGGGGACACGCGGCGTCTCCTCGATAACGACAGTGAGGAGTAAAATACGCTCGTGCATCACATGATTGTGCCGGATGAATTGGGTCAGCGCGAGTGGCACGCCTTTGGCCGCGGATGCGAGAAACACAGCGGTACCGGGTAGTCGCGCCTGGCATCCGCTGGTGGCGGTCTCGATCAGGTCTTCTTCCGGCTGACGCAAGTTGCGGCGGGCCCCCTCGACCAGCTTGGCACCGCTCCGCCAGGTCAGCATCACGAATGCAACCGCGCCCGCGAGCACAAGCGGAAACCAGCCGCCCTCAAGCAGTTTGGTCGAATTCGCGGCAAAGAAGATGCAGTCGATGATAAAGAAGAAACCGTTGACCGGGATGACGACGATCGGATGGTAGCCCCATTGCAGCGCGACCAGCGCCGCAAGCAGCGTGGTGATCGCCATCAAAAGCGACACCGCGATCCCATAGGCGCCCGCGAGCGCGTCGGATGTGCCGAAGCCGATCACGGCTCCCAAGGTTGCCGCCGCAAGCAGCCAGTTCACAACTGGCACATAGATCTGGCCGATCGTGTGACTGGTCGTGTGCCAAATCTGCATGCGCGGCAGGAAGCCGAGCTGGATCGATTGTTGCGTCAGTGAAAACACGCCTGAGATAATCGCCTGCGAGGCAATCACGGTGGCCACGGTGGCGAACGCTACGAGCGGGTAGTGCGCCCAGTCTGGCGCAAGCTGATAGAATGGATTGTCGAGCGCGCTGGCGTCAGTGATCAGCAGCGCGGCCTGTCCGAAGTAGTTAAGCACGAGGCCAGGAAGTGCCACCGCAAACCATGCGAGCCGGATTGGCACCCGGCCGAAATGACCCATGTCGGCATACATCGCTTCGCCGCCTGTCACCGCGAGAAAGGCTGCGCCCAGGACGGCGAAACTGATGTGAAAATCCCGGTGGATCAGAAAATCGAAAGCGTAAAGCGGGCTCACGGCAACGAGCACCCCGGGCGCCTGCACTATACCGTGGATGCCGAGCAGTGCGAGCACCACGAACCAGGCGAGCATCACCGGCCCGAATATATTGCCGATGAAGCCTGTGCCTTTCCGTTGCATGACGAAAAGCCCGATCAGAATGATGAGGGTGAGCGGCACCACGGCGGGCGCCAGCGACGGCGCATCGACCTTCAAGCCTTCAAGGGCGCTGAGCACGGAGATGGCCGGCGTGATGGCGCCGTCGCCGTAGAGCAGCGCCGCGCCGACAAGGCCGACGACCAGAAGCTGGGCACGCCACGTTCCCGGCTGGGCGTTGCGGGCGTGAAGCAGCGCCAGCAGCGCGATGATGCCGCCTTCGCCGCGGTTGTCCGCGCGCAAGATCAACAGGGCATATTTGACTGAAATGATCAGGATCAGCGCCCAGAGGATCAGCGACACCACGCCAAGGATCGCTTCTGCAACGAGCGGCCCGCCATGGGCGGTCGCCTTGGCCGCTTCCTTCAGGGCGTAAAGAGGACTTGTGCCGATGTCGCCGTAGACGACGCCGAGCGCGCCCAGTGTGGCGACAATCGGGAGACCTTTGGTGTGTGCCGCTTCACCTGGGTGAGGAACAGTCATTGTTTCCCCCGATCAGCATTTTTTCGCTGCACAGTCTGCATCCGGCCGACGCGAATTGCTAGAGACGATGTCGGTTGATCGGGTTCATCATCATTATGTCCGGGTTGGAGTTTTCGGTACACACAGGAGGGAATATGGCTCAGTAGAGCCATTCTCAAGTGTCGCACTACCGCCGTTTCTCGACCGCAGTATTTTGCGACACGCCAGACCGTTCGTCAAAAGTGCTGTCTCGCGATGAAGGCTAAGCCCGTTTGATGCAGCGTTTCAGCCAGCCTATCATCGCTTGGATAGCCGACGGCTTAGGACCCATGATCGCTGCGACCTCATGCAGCGCCACGTCGATAAACTGAGCCAGAGTGCGCTTGCCTGACGTAGCTGCGCCGACGATCGCATCACCAATGCGCGTTCGATTTTGGACGGTATCGAAATTGCCGGACAAATGTCGGCAGCCTAGATCAATCGCTGTCATCATGTTCACCAGGGTATTGTTATCGAACTCCGACATTCTGG
>Ga0207675_100006751_pt1 | contig 10854 bp, 10 predicted proteins | sample KBSSwiS42_FD_184305 | JGI IMG/M metagenome (GOLD analysis project Ga0207675, IMG submission 184305) | Switchgrass rhizosphere microbial communities from Kellogg Biological Station, Michigan, USA - KBS Switchgrass S4-2 (SPAdes) (version 2) | ecosystem: Host-associated > Plants > Roots >...
GCTCCTGGGAGCGGCGGTAGATCGAGAACACCGCCATGTTGCTGCGGTGGTCGATCGCGTAATCGCGCCACAGCCCGCGCGACACCTGGCGGCTATAGACGGAAAGAATGCGCATGAGATCGGCGCGGTCGAAAAAGACCTTGCCGGCGCGAGGCCGGTAGTCGCTCAGCAGGACCGGCTGCGACATTGCTCCTGCACGATGCTCATTGGCGCCTCCGACAGGGCCCGTTTCGACTCGGGCTAACGCCTCTCGTCGCCAAAAGTTTCACCGCAAACCGGCGCCTTCGTCCAGATCGATTAGTTGACGCGGATCTCGTCGCTGGCGGTCGGATCGGGCGTGTCGTAGCAGGCGACGCCGCCGCGCCGGCGGTAGCAATAGGCGCTAAGGTCGCGCCGCTCGATCGCCTCCTGGGCGGCAATTTCTGCCGCGCTCCGGCAATAATTGCCGGTGTCCTTGTAGCGCAGGAAGCTGCAGTCCTGGCCGGTGATGGCCGAGGCCGCGTGGTCCGATGCCAGCTTGCCGGTCTGGTTCAAGGCAATGCCCTCCACGCCGGCATAAACCGCGATGGCTGGGGTCAAGGCGAGGGCTTCGCAGCCGGTCAGAACCGCCAGCAGGGCGAGGCCGACAATCGGCGCCAGGGGCCGCCTGAATGTGTCCCGAATAGGCATGGGTTTCAGCCTTCCAATCTGTCCAGCCTATCCATCAGCAAGAACCGTTCCAACCGGTCAAGCGCGGCAAAAGGGCCAAGAAAATAGCCGGGAGATGGTTTGCCATCGCCGGGGTCAGCCGCTATGTTACGGCCCGAATTTGTTAATCGATCCCGTGGGTTGCGCACGTCGACGACACGAAGCGACGGCCAGGGAGCGGAACGGGACAGCGGAGACATCGAGTGGCGGACATTTTCCACGAGGTCGAAGAGGACCTTCGGCGCGACCAGGCTGCAGCGATCTGGAAGAAATACGGCAGCTACATCGTCGGCGCGGCGCTGCTGCTGGTGCTGGCGGTGGCGGCCCATTGGGGCTGGACCAAATACGCGACCAACCGGCAGATGCAGGCCTCGGCGGATTTCCTGAGCGCGGCGTCGACCAGCGACATCAAGGTGCGCGAGGCGGCACTGGCCAAGATCGCGGCGGAGAGCGGCACCTATGGCGTGCTGGCGCGCTTCCGCCTGGCCGAGACCGCGATCGAGAGCGGCGACAAAGCCAAGGCGCGCGGCATCCTGGGTGAAATCGCCAAAGAGGGCGGGGCCGACAAGGCGCTGCGCGACCTTGCGCTGATCCAGGCGGCGCTGCTGGAACTGGAGATCGGCAAGCCGGAGGCCGCTACCGACCTGGTCAAGGACCTGACCAAGGAGGGCGAAGCCTATCGCCTGTCGGCGCTGGAGGTCACCGGCCTGGCAGCGCTGGCGGCAGGCGACAACGCAAAAGCCAAGACCGCGTTCGAGACCCTGAAGAAGACAGCGGACGCGGAAGCCGGTCCGGGTTCGGGTTTCGCGCAGCGCGCCGAGCAGATGCTCGATCGGCTTGGGAACTGATCGCGTGGGGGACGTGATGAGCGGGTTTCGGGGAATCGCGCGCGCCCAGCGCCGGGGCGCCGCATCGGCTCTGGCATTCGGCGCGGTCCTGTTGCTGGCCGGCTGCAGTTGGTTCGGCGGGGACGAGAAGCCGCCGCTGCCGGGCGATCGCGTCTCCGCGCTCCAACTCAACCGGCAATTGGATGTCGATCCCGAACTCGCGGGCACCGACGTCATCCTGTCGGAGCCCTATGCCAACGCGGCCTGGGCGCAATCCGGCGGCAACCAGACGCATGCCATGTATCATTTGAAGGCCAGTTCAAGCGCACTGCAGCAGGTCTGGTCGGTCGACATCGGCGCCTCGGCCAGCGACGACAACCGCCTGCTGGCGGAGCCGGTGGTCGCCGATGGCCTGGTCTACGCGATGGATGCGGATTCGGTGGTGAGCGCGCACGACGCCGGTACCGGCAAGGAAACCTGGCGCGAAGACCTGACCCCGGACGACGAGGACGACGATCTGTTCGGCGGCGGCATCGCCTGGTCGGAACAGGGTGTCGTGGTCTCGACCCCGTTCGCCAAGGTCTTCCTGCTCGATGCCAAGACCGGCGAAGTGAAATGGGAAGCGCCGGCACCGGCACCGATGCGATCCGCGCCGGCGGTGAGCGACGGCCGCGTGTTCGTCATCACCATCGACAACCAGCTGGTGGTCTACGCGCTCGATGACGGGCGCAAGCTGTGGTCCAACGCCGGCGTCGAAGAGGCGGCCGGCCTGCTTGGCGGCACCACGCCGACGGTCGAAGGCAGCATCGTGATCGCTGCCTACACCTCCGGAGAATTGCTGGCGTTCGACGTGACCGACGGGCGTTCGCTGTGGAGCGAATCCCTGGCCGGCGGCGCGCGCGGCAACGCCATCGCGACCCTGACCGACATCCGCGGCCGGCCGGTGATCGACCGCGACTTCGTGATCGCGATCGGCAATGGCGGCGTGATGGCCGCGATCGACAAGGAGCGCGGCGGGCGCGTGTGGGACAACGGCCTCGGCGGCACGCAGATGCCGTGGGTCGCCGGCGACTTCATCTTCGTGCTGACCAACGACAGCGAAGTGGTCTGCCTGCAGCGCGTGGACGGGCGGGTCAAGTGGATCACCGCTCTGCCCCAGTTCGAGGATTCGGTCGACAAGGAGGACCGAATCTACTGGTCCGGCCCGGTGCTGGTGAGCGACCGCCTGCTGGTGACGGGATCGAGCGGCCTCGCGATCGCGCTGTCGCCGTACGACGGCAGCGTCATCGGCAAGCAGGACCTGCCGGATTCATCGCACCTGCCGCCGGTTGTCGCCAACGAGACGATCTATATCCTGTCCGACGATGCGCGCCTGATCGCGCTCAAATAGGACAGCCATGGCCTTCACCGTCGCCATCGTCGGCCGGCCCAATGTCGGCAAGTCGACCCTGTTCAACCGCCTGGTCGGCAAGAAGCTTGCGCTGGTGGACGACCAGCCGGGCGTGACGCGCGACCGGCGCTTCGGCCCGGGTCATCTCGGCGACCTCGACTTCACGGTGGTCGACACCGCCGGTCTCGAGGACGTGTTCGACGAGTCGCTCGCGGCCCGCATGCGCGAGCAGACCGAGGAGGCGATCCGCCAGGCCGACGTCGCGCTGCTGCTGTTCGATGCGCGCGCCGGCATCACGCCGCTCGACGAGCATTTCGCCAAGCGCCTGCGCAAGACCAAGACGCCGATCCTCCTGGTCGCCAACAAGTGCGAGAGCCGCGCGGCGGAAGCGGGCTTGAACGAAGCCTTCCGCCTCGGCCTCGGCGCGCCGCTCCCGATCTCCGCCGAGCATGGCGAGGGCATGGGTACGCTCTATGACGCGCTGCGCGAAGCGGCCAACCGCAAGGAAGGCCGCGGCGCAGAGTTGATCGATGCCGACGCGGCGCTGGAGGGGCTACCCGATGACGAGGCGCCGGCGCCCAAGGTGATGCAACTCGCCATCGTGGGGCGGCCCAACGTCGGCAAGTCGACGCTGGCCAACGCGCTGCTGGGGGAGGACCGGCTGCTGACCGGGCCGGAGGCCGGCATCACGCGCGATGCCATCGCGGTCGATTGGCAATGGAAGGGAACGCCGATCCGCCTGATCGACACAGCGGGCCTGCGCCGCCGCGCGCGGGTGGTGGAGAAGCTGGAGCGCCTGTCCGGCGCCGACACCGACCGCGCCGTGCGCTACGCCCACGTCGTGGTGCTGGTGCTCGATGCCAACGACATGCTGGAGAAGCAGGACCTGACGATCGCGCGCCACGTGATCGAGGAGGGCCGTGCCCTGATCATCGCCGCCAACAAGTGGGATGCGATCGAGGACAAGAACGAGGCGCTGAAAAAGCTGAAGGAGCGGGTGGAGAAATCCCTGCCGCAGGTGACCGGCATCCCGATCGTCACGCTGTCGGCCCGCTCCGGCCGCAACCTCGACAAGCTGATGTCGGCGGTGTTCAAGATCTACGCCGAGTGGAACAAGCGCGTGCCGACCGCGCAGCTCAACCGCTACCTCGAAGCCGCGATGGTGGCGCACCCGCCGCCGCTGGTGCGCGGCCGGCGCATCAAGCTGCGCTACATGACCCAGATCAAGACCCGGCCGCCGACCTTCGCGCTGTTCGCGGCCAAGGCCGACGACCTGCCGGACGCCTACGCGCGCTACCTCATCAACGGCATCCGCGAGCGCTTCGGCCTCAGCGGCGCGCCGATCCGCCTGCAGCTCAAGCGCACGGACAATCCATTCGCGGAGAAGGAATAGGCTGCTTCGGCCCCTCTCGTGCCGATGCTCATGACGCATCCGCCGGGCCGACAAACCCGCCGACAGGAATGAAGGCCCTGCTGTCGCACCGGACGGCAATCTGATCGGATGCTGCGGCGGAGTAGCATTTGGCTTGGCACCGGCTGACGCTTAGACTCCAGGTCCAAGCGTCAGCCGGGGGATGCCATGATCACTGCCGCGATTGCTGTCACCATCCTGGTCGCGCTGACCATCCTGGTGCACTACGAAGTGCTGCGCGTGGCTTCGGTGCTGATCCCGGAAGAGCGGCATGTGCGGCCGCGCTTTCGCGTGGTGCTCGTGGTTTTTGCCTGCTTCGCCGCGCACACCATCGAAGTATGGCTGTTCGCGCTCGCCTACTACCTGTTCGTGGATGTGTTCGGGCTTGGCAGCTTCGGCGGCGCGCATGAAGGCACCTTCATCGACAATATCTACTTCTCCGTCGTCAGCTATACCTCCCTCGGTTTCGGCGACGTCTATCCGGTCGACAACGTGCGGCTGATCAGCGGCGTGGAGGCGCTGGTCGGCCTGCTGATGATCGGCTGGTCCGCGTCCTTCACCTATCTGGCGATGGAGAAGTTCTGGCCCATGCATGGCGACCGGAAATGGCCGCTCGGCTCCGCCAGGCGTGGCCGCCGGCAAGCGGGAGCGCGCAAAGACGGGTTGTGAACCAGGCCACAGACGGCCGCGCGCGCTGCGGGCAGAAGGTTTCTGCACACTGCGCGGAGAGGCCCCATGGTCATACCGATCGTTACAACTGAACGCTTGCGGCTGGATGCCTTCAGCGACGCCGACATCGGCGCGCTGGCGGCGATCCTGGCCGAGCCGGATGTCGCCAAGAATATCACCGCCAACGGTTCGACACCCGAGAAGTGCCGCGCCGGCGCCAGGCATCGCATCGGCTGGCACAATGCCAGCTGGGGCGAGCGCGGCTATGGTGTGTGGGCAGTGCGGGCGCGTTCGGACGGTGTGATGTCGGCCGGCGGGCTGCTCGGCTGGTGTGGCTTTGCCGCGCCGGACATCGGCGAAGACCCGGAGGTCTTGTATGGCCTCGCGCCGCAGTGCTGGGGCAGCGGCCTCGCGCAGGAGACGGTGCGCGCGGCGATCGGCTGGCTGTTCGCCGAAACGCCGCATCAAGGGGTCTCGGCCGTGATCTTCGGGCGCCTCAATCCGGTGTCGGCGGCGATCGCCGGCAAGCTCGGCATGACCAAGCGCGGCACCATGGCGATGAAGGACTTCCTGCCCGACCTGGCGCTGGCGCGCGACGTATTGGAATACGAGATCTGGCGCCTCGGCTACGGCCGCACGCGCGATGCCGAGGCGCTGCTGTTCCAGGCGCCCTACAAAGGCGGGCAGATCGCATCGCTCCGGCTCGCGGACTTGGTGGCGGTGGAACAGGTGTTCTGCGATGCCGCACGCGCGCGCGCCGAGTTCGTGCCGTTCGATCGTGCACAGACCGAGCGGCGCGTCCGCGATGCGTTCCGCCAAGGCGTGGCGGAGCCGTGGCTCGACTGGTATCACCTCGAACGCGCCGATTGGCTCAACGCGCGATGAACGCCTGGAGGTCGCGCGTGACGCGGTCTCGCTCCGTGACCACCAGTCCGTGGGACACATCCGCATATTCGATCATGGTCGACTGCCGAATGCCGCGGGCCGTGATGCGGGCGAGGGCAATGGGCACAGGGATGTCGGCGGTACCGTGCAGCACCAAGGTCGGCACCGTCATGGAGGCCAACTCGGGCCGGAAATCCGTCAGGCTGAAGGAATCGACACAGGCAACGGTGGCCTCGAGGCCGGCTTGCATAGCGATGCCGACGGCCCATTCGATGGTCGCCGGCGTGACGGGATTGCTGGCCGGCCGCTTGGCATCAAAGAACACGTCGCTCAGCAAGCCGGCGAGATAGCCCTTCCGGTCGCCCAGCACGCCCTGCTTGATGCCGTCGAACACCGTCCGATCAAGGCCGTCGGGATTCGCGTCGGTTTTCAGCAGGTAGCTGGCGGCGGCGCCGACCAAGGCCGCTTTGGCCACCTGCTTGCCGCCGTGGCGGGAGAAGTAGCGCACGATCTCGCCGCCGCCCATGGAATATCCGACCAGCGTGATGTCGCGCGCGCCGGTCTCGGCAATGACGGCGGCCAGATCATCGGACAAGGTGTCGAAATCGTAGCCGGCCGCGGGCTGGCTGGAGCGGCCGAAGCCGCGCCGGTCATAGGCGAGGACGCGATATCCGGCCTCGGCCATGGCGGCGGCCTGATGGTCCCAGATGTCGGCCGACAGCGGCCAGGCATGGGTGAAGATCACGGTGCGCCCCCTGCCGCCCCATTCCTTGACGTGAAGCTCGGTCGAATCTTTGGTCCTGATCCTGGCCGATCTGGTTTCAGCGCGGGCGGAAGTCGGCAAAGCGAGTGCGGCGGCCGCTGAGAGCGAGCCGGCGATGAAGGTGCGACGCGTGGTCATGACAAGCTCCTCTTGATGAGTGAGGGCCTGTTCTAGCCATTTGACGCAGCGTCAAAGTCAAGCGCCGATCAGCGCCGCAGCCGGTCCGGGAATCCGTCGTGCGGCCCGAGCGGGCGTTGCGGCGCATCGGTCCACCAGTCGTCGCCCCAGCGCGCACGCTTGTAGACGTGGCGCGGATAGAAGAGCTGGTTGCCGGCGACGTTGCGCTGGCCGATCGTCATCAGGCGCGCATCGGCCGTGCCGTTGTTGATGACGTTGTGCGTGATGCCGGTGCCGGCCGGGAAGGCGATGGCCTCGCCCTCCGTGACGCGGTGCAGCCAGCCGTCGATCCAGGCATCGCATTCGCCTTCGAGGACGAAGACGAACTCCTCTTCCTTGCTCTCGGCGTGCGGATAGCAGGTGCGGTGCCCGGGCAGCAGGCGCTGGTGATGGATGCCGATACGGGTCAGGCCGAAATGGGTGGAGAGGTCGACGTTGATCTTCATGCGCTCAGGGTCGTCATAGTACGAGCATTCCGGCTCGCCCTCATAATCGCGCACCTGAGTGATACAATCGGGGCGATGCTCCAGCATTGTCGGACCGGTGGTTCGCTCGCCGGGCTTGCCGTGGTGCGGCCCCATCGGGCGGTGGGGCACGTCCTGCCACCAGTCCTTCCGCAACGGCATCATCTCCGAATTGCAGGGATAATAGACCTTGTTGTCGGCGCGCGCCGCCTCGCCGATGACCAGCAGGCGGACCGCGTCGCCGGTGTTGTTGAGGAAGGTGTGGCACAGCCCGGTGCCGGCCGGAAATCCGACCGCGTCGCCGGCGCCGAGGCGATGCAGATGCCCGTCGATCCAGACATCCGGCGCGCCCTCGAGCACATAGACGAATTCCTCCTCCATGCTCTCCGCATGCGGATAGGAGGTGCGCCGGCCGGGCAGCAGGCGCTCGTGATGGATGCCGAGCCTGGTGAGGCCGAGTGCGCGCGCCAGCGGCGCGCCGATGCTCAGGAGCTCATCGCTGTTCGGGTAGTGCCCGGTATCGGGACCTTCGAGCGCGGTCCAGTGGCGGATGAAGTCGGGGCGGGGTGGCTGGTTCGGCATGCACTGCTCCAGCGAAAGGGACTGATTATCAAGCGCGGATGCCGAGTTATGTCAGGATCTCAGCCAGCGCGTTGCGGCAATCTTGATCCGCACCACGGGCAGAATGCAATGCCCACGACGGATGTTCCGCCGTCATGGACGATGAGGCCATAGCTGCCATCTTGCGACTGGTGAACCAGAATATCGGGGCACTCGAATCGGTTGGGATGCTGCTCGCACTTCTGATCGAGATCGAACGCCATGCGTTCGCAGCAGTGCTTGCTCTTCTTGTGGTTGGTTTGCCTCTTGCTCGCCATCGCGATGACTAGTAGGCCTTCACCACTTCGCCATTCCCCGCATAGTCCGCGCACGCCAGGCGCACGAACGGCTCCATGATCTCCTCCGGCGTGCGCAGGGTCATCGGGTCCTCGCCGGGATAGGCGGTGGCGCGCATGCGGGTGCGGGTGCGGCCGGGGTCGATCAGGTTGGCGCGCACGTTGCTCTGCTGGATCTCCTTGGCGTAGATGCCGACCAGCATCTCGAGCGCGGCCTTCGAGACGGCATAGGCGCCCCAATAGGCGCGCACGTCGCGGGCGACACCGCTGGAGACGAAGATGGCGCGGCCGGCGCTGGACTGGCGCAGCAGCGGATCGATGCTGCGGATCAGGCGCCAGTTGGCGGTCAGGTTGACGTCGATCACTTCCTGCCACGCCTTGGGCTCGGTGTGGGTCAGCGGCGACATCTGGCCGAGGATTCCGGCATTGCCGACCAGCACGTCGACCTTGCCGTAGCGCTCGTAGAGGCCGGCGCCCAGCTGGTCGATGGTGTCGAAGTTGCGCAGGTCCATCGGCACCAGCAGCGAGGTCTTGCCGTTGATGGCACGGATCGCGTCGTCCAGCTCCTCGAGCGCGCCGACGGTGCGGGCGGTGAGGATGAGGTCGGCGCCTTCCTGGGCATAGCGCAGGGCGATGGCGCGGCCGATGCCGCGGCTGGCTCCGGTCACAAGGCAGATGCGGCCGGCCAGTGCTTGACCGGCAGGCGCTCCTCCGGTCGCCTCGCTCATGCCGCCACGCTCATGCAGGTTGGGCCAGCAGCGAGAGCTGGGTCTGGACCATGCCGCCTTCCTGGTCGGTGAGGGCGGTCGGATAGTCGCCGGTGAAGCAGGCATCGCAATATTGCGGCCGGCGATTATCGCGGCCGCTGAGGCCCATGGCGCGATAGAGCCCGTCGATGGTGATGAAGGCCAGCGAATCGGCGCCGATGAAGTCGCGCATTTCCTCGATGCCGTAGTTGGCGGCGAGCAGGTTCTTCCGCTCCGGCGTGTCGATGCCGTAGAAGCACGAATGCGCGGTCGGCGGCGAGGAGATGCGCATATGTACCTCGGTCGCGCCGGCGTTGCGCATCATCTCCACGATCTTCTTGGAGGTGGTGCCGCGCACGATGCTGTCGTCCACCAGTACGATGCGCTTGCCGGTGACGTGCGCGCGATTCGCGTTGTGCTTCAGGCGCACGCCGAGATGGCGGATCTGGTCGGTCGGCTCGATGAAGGTGCGGCCGACATAGTGATTGCGGATGATGCCGTATTCGAACGGGATGCCCGACGCGGCGGCATAGCCGAGCGCGGACGGCACGCCGGAATCCGGCACCGGGATCACCACGTCGGCGGTGGCCGGCGCTTCCTTGGCCAACTCCGCGCCGATGCGCTTGCGCGCGTCATAGACGCTGTGGCCTTCCATCACGCTGTCGGGCCGGGCGAAATACACATACTCGAAGATGCAAAAGCGCTTCGGTTGGACGCCGAACGGCTTCATGGAGGTGACGCCGCGTTTGTCGAGGATGATGAGTTCGCCGGCCTCGACGTCGCGCACATAGTCCGCACCCACGATGTCGAGGGCGCAGGTCTCGGACGCGAGGATCCAGCCGTCGCCGCGCTTGCCCAGCACCATCGGACGGACACCGAGCGGATCGCGCACGCCGATCACCATGTCGTCGGCAATGCAGACCAGCGAATAGGCGCCTTCGACCTGATGCAGCGCGTTGATCAGGCGGTCGATCACGTTGCCGCGCAAGTGCGTCGCCATCAAATGCAGAATCACCTCGGTGTCGCTGGTCGACTGGAACATCGAGCCGCGCTTCACCAGCTCCTGCCGGATCATCTGGGCGTTGGTGAGGTTGCCGTTGTGCGCGACCGCGAAGCCGCCGAAGTGCAGGTCGCCGAACAGCGGCTGCACGTTGCGCAGCGAGTTCTCGCCGGTGGTCGAATAGCGCGTGTGGCCGATCGCGGCGTGGCCGGTCAGCTTGCTGACCACGGATTGATGGGAGAAGTTGTCGGCGACATGGCCCTGGGCGCGGTGCGCATTGAAGCGCTGCCGGTCATAGGAAACGACACCCGCCGCTTCCTGGCCGCGATGCTGCAGGGCATGCAGGCCCAGCACGCAATGGGTTGCGGCCTCCTCGACGCCAAAAATTCCAACAACGCCACACTCCTCCTTCAGATGATCGTCATCGAAAGGATGGGTCGTCAGCATCGGCCCGAAATTCCCTTTTGGGTTATTGCGATTGGCCCTGAATCAGCCGTTCCAGGTCCTTGCGCTCGGCGTCCTTATACCCGGATTGTTCCCCTTGTCCATCTTGATTTCCAGCAGGGCTGCGTTGCGTTCCCTGCCCGCCATTTTGGCTCGAGTCGCCCTGCGAATCGCCGGACGGCGGGGTGGTCGGCTTGGGAATCTCAGGGCTCAATTTCTGAATCGTGTCGTTCAGTTCCTTGCCCTGCTCGACCGCCTTGGAACCCTCGTCGAACATGGTGCCGGCGCGGTCCTTCCAGTCCTGGGGAATCTTGGATTTGATGAAATCTGCTGCCATGGCCACGTAGGGTTCGGTGCGCGCTTCGTTGATGACGGGCGGGCGCTGATCCTTGTTCGGCATGAACCAGTCCGTCATCACCATGTGGGCGAGAGCGACCAGCACCACGCCGCGCGCCAGCCCGAACACCAGCCCCAGCGACTTGTCGAGCGGACCCA
>Ga0207675_100006754_pt1 | contig 10852 bp, 7 predicted proteins | sample KBSSwiS42_FD_184305 | JGI IMG/M metagenome (GOLD analysis project Ga0207675, IMG submission 184305) | Switchgrass rhizosphere microbial communities from Kellogg Biological Station, Michigan, USA - KBS Switchgrass S4-2 (SPAdes) (version 2) | ecosystem: Host-associated > Plants > Roots >...
AGGCGGCGGCGTCCGCGGTTTCCAGCGCGCAGCGCAGCCGCCTGAGCCCGTAGTGGACCCGGGTCCGCAGGGTGCCGGGCGCGACGCCGAGCTCGGCGGCGACATCGGCGTAGGGGCGGTCGCGCAGCACCGTCTCGATCACCGCGTCCCGGTGGTGGGCGCCGATGCTGCCCAGGGCGTCTCGCAGCTCGGAGCGCAGGATCAGCCGGTCGATGTCGCTGAGCCCGCCGGCGGGTGCGTTCTCGTCGGCCGGGACGGACGTCAGCGGGGGTCGCCGGACCCGCGCCTTGACCATGTCGATGGCGGTGTTGCCGGTGATGACGAGGAGCCAGTTCACCAGCGGGCCGCCCTCGGGATCGAACGACGCGCAGGCCCGCCAGGCCCGCAGGAAGGCTTCCTGGACGACATCTTCGGCCAGATCGGGGTCGACGACGACGCGGCGGGCGCGGGCGAGCAGGCGAGCGTGATACGCGGCGTGCGCGGCCGCCATGCCCTGCTCGGTGCAGAGCCCGGCGCACCGTGCTTGGAGTTTCAGTGCCCGGGGTTCCGTGAGCGCTTGGGGTTTCATGACCCGAGCGTCGCGCCGGGACCCCGGCCGCCTCATCGGTGAGCGCTGCCTATTCATAGCGGCACGGCTGCCTATCCGTAAGGCGCGGCCGGCACCTACGTGAACGACGCGGGCGGCCGCGACGTGCTCCCGGTGCTGTCGATCACCTGGAGGCTGGCCATGAATTCCCGGTTGTGCTGGACGTTCGCGATCACGTCGCTGGCGCTGTTCGCGTTCACGCTGGACCGGCTGGTGGTAGCGATCGCGCTACCGGCCATCCGGACCGATCTCGGCGCCCAGGCCGCCGGCCTGGAGTGGACGGTGAACGCCTACACGCTCAGCTTCGCCGTGCTGCTGCTGACCGGCGGCGCGCTGGGCGACCGGTTCGGCCGGCGACGGATGTTCACGATCGGCGTGGCGGTCTTCACCGCAGGGTCGGCAGCCGCCGCATTGGCGCCGACGATCGGCGCGCTGGTGGCAGCCCGGGCGGTGCAGGGGGTGGGCGGCGCGATCTTCACGCCGCTGACCCTGACGATGCTCGCGGCGGTGACGCCGCCCGGACGGCGCGGCACCGTGCTCGGCGCCTGGGGCGGGATCGGCGGCCTGGGGGCGGCGCTCGGCCCGCTAGCGGGCGGCGTCCTGGCCGGCAGCGTCGGCTGGCGCGCCATCTTCTGGCTGAACGTGCCGCTCGGCCTGGTGCTGATGCCGCTGGCCCGGGTGCGGCTCGCCGAGACCTACGGCCCGCGGCGCCGGCTGGACCTGGCCGGTGTCGCGCTGGGCAGCGCCGGATTGTCCGGCGTGGTCTGGGCGGTGATCCGGGCCGGAGCGGCGGGGTGGACGAGCGCAGAGACCTCGCTCGCGCTGGGCGGCGGGGTGGCGCTGCTGGCGTTGTTCGTGTGGTGGGAGATGCGGACGCCGGCCCCGATGCTGCCGATGCGCTTCTTCCGCAGCCGGGTGTTCACCGCCGGCGCGCTGGCCTGCCTGGCCATGTACGCCGCGGTATTCGGCGCGCTGTTCCTGATCACCCAGCTGCTGCAGGTGGGGACCGGCGCGACCCCGCTGCAGGCGGGCCTGCGCACGCTGCCGATGGCGGTGATGCCGCTGCTGCTCGCCCCGGCCGGCGGGGTGATCACGGACCGGATCGGCTTCCGGCCGCTGATGATCTGCGGTCTGGCCCTGGAGTCGGTCGCGCTGGGCTGGCTGGCCGCCGTGGTGACGCCGGACGTGCCCTACGGCCTGCTGGTCGCGCCGCTGGCCCTGGCCGGCGCGGGGGTCGCGGTGTTCTTCGCGCCGCTGACCACCGCCATGCTCTCGGCCGTCACGCCGGAGGAGCAGGGTCAGGCGTCGGGAGCGGCCACCGCCATCCGCGAGCTGGCCGTCGTGTTCGGGGTGGCGGTGCTGGGCCTGGTCTTCGCCGGGCACGGCGGCTACGCCTCGCGCGCGGACTTCACCGCCGGCTTCGTGCCCGCGATGTGGCTGGCCGCCGGGCTGGCCGCGGCCGGCGTGCTGGCCGCGGCGGCGCTGCCGCGCGCGGCCGGCCGCAGGCGGAAGCGGGGTCCACGGGCCCTTACCGATCCGCTGGCCCGATGCGACAATGATGCGCGTGACGCCGTCTCTGCTGGAGCGGCAAGCTGAGCTGGAGATGCTCGGCACGGCCGTGGCACGCGCCGGCACGGGACGGGGTTCGGCCGTACTCGTGCTCGGCGAAGCCGGCGTCGGCAAGACCAGCCTGGTCAAGGCCTTCCTGTCCGCGGCGGCCGGCCGCGCGCGGGTGCTGGCCGGAGCGTGCGAGGACCTGCTCACGCCGCGGGCACTGGGCCCGCTGCGGGACGCGGCCCGGTCGGCCGCGGGCGGCCCGCTGGCCGCGGCGCTGTCCCCGGAGGTTGATCCCGACCTCGTGTTCGCGGCCGTGTGCGACGAGCTGGCCGCGCCGCCGTCACCGGCCGTGCTCGTGGTCGAGGACGTCCACTGGGCCGACGGCGCGACCCTCGACGTGCTGCGCTACCTCGGTACCCGGGTGCAGGGCCTGCCGGCCGTGCTGCTGATGACCTACCGCGACGATGCCCTGGCCCGGGACCACCCGCTGCGCGGGGTGCTCGGCGCGCTCGGCAGCACGGCGGCCAGCCGGCTGCGGCTGACGTCGCTCACCTCGGACGCGGTCCGCGCGATGGCCGCCCCGACGAGCCTGGATCCGGGCGAGCTGTTCGAGCTCACCGGCGGCAATCCGTTCTACGTCAGCGAGGTGCTGGCCAGCCCGGGTTCGGTGGTGCCGCCGACCGTCGTCGACGCGGTGCTGGCCCGGGTGCGCACGCTGAGCCAGGCGGCGCAGACGGCGCTGGACCGGCTGGCGGTCATACCGTCCGGCGCCGAGGTGGGCCTGCTCCGCGTCCTGGTCGGCGACCTGACGCCGGTCGCCGAGGCGGAGCGGGCCGGCGTGGTGGAGGTGCGGGGTGACCTCGTGGCGTTCCGGCACGAACTCGCCCGCCGGGCGGTCGCGGAGTCGCTGCCGGCCAGCGTCCGGCTGGAGCTGAACGCGGACGTGCTGTGCGCCCTGCTCACCGGCCCGGACAGCGACCCGTTCCGGATCTTGCACCACGCGGTGGAGGCCGGCGACGACACTGCCGTCATCACGCACGGCGAGGAGGCGGCGCGGGAGGCCGCCCGCGTCGGCGCGCACCGGCAGGCGGCGGCCTGCTACGCCCAGGTCCTGGCGCGCGGGCACCGGCTGTCGACCGCCCGGCGGGCGGCTCTCGGCGAGGCGTACTCATGGGCGCTGTCCAACAGCAACCAGCTGCACTTCGCGGTGGCGGCGGCCGCCACCGCCGCCGAGCTGTGGCAGCAGGACGGTGACGACACCAGGCTCGTCCGGGCCCTGGTCACGCTGTCCCGGCAGCAATGGCTGACGGAGCGCACCGCCGCCGCGCGCGCGTCGGCCGAGCGCGCGTTCGAGCTGGCCCGCCCGCTCGGCGACAGCTACCAGAACGCGCTGGCCACCCTGAACCTCGGGGGCCTGCTCGTGGTCATCGACCGGGAGGCGGACGGGCTGCCGTACCTGGACGAGGCGCTCGGCATCGCCGAACGGTGCGGGGCCGCCAGCGTGGCCGCGCTGTGCCGCAACTACCGGGGGTCCGCGCTGCTGCAGCTGGGCGACCTGCGCGGGTGCGAGGACCTGCTGGCTAGCATGGCGCAGGCGGCCGAGCTGGACAACCACGAGTACGTCATGCGGGCCTACTACAACCTCATCGAGGGCCTGTGGCGGCTCGGCGAGTACCGCGAGGCGCTCGGCTACCTCGAGCAGGCGGAGAGCTTCGGCCGGGACCGGGACTTCCGCGTCCACGGCTACATGTTCGCCGCCCGCCGGGCCCGGCTGGCGCTGATGCGCGGCCAGTGGGCGCAGGCCGAGGCCGCGCTGCGGGACCTGCTGGACGGGCAGGACGACCCCGGCATGATCGGCCGCGAGACGGTTCCCGTGCTGGCCCGGGTGCTGGTGCGGCAGGGCAGCGCGGACGCCCCGGAGTGGCTCGCGCGCGCGGCCCGCCACGCGGCGACGGCCGACGTATTGGAGTGGCTGGTGCCGACCGGCCTAGCGCACATCGAGCAGGCGTGGCTGACCGGCGACCACGGCCGGGCCGGGCCCTACCCGGGCTTGCTGCTGGAGCGCACGGACCGGCCCGGCATGGCCGTCCAGCGCGGCGAGCTGCTGCTGTACCTGGGCCGGCTCGGCTACCCGGCCGCGCCCTTCGCCGGCTGCCCCGAGCCGTACGCCGCGGCGCTGCGCGGCGACTGGCGTTCGGCGGCGGACGCGTGGCTCGCGGCGGGCGACCCGTACGAGCAGGCCCTGGCGCTCGCCGAATCCGGCCAGGTCGAGCCCTGTCTGGAGGCGCTGACGATCCTCGACGGCCTCGGCGCGGCGCCGGCGGTGGCGCTGGTGCGCAGGCGGCTTCGGGGCCTTGGTGTCGCGCGGCTGCCGCGCCGGCCGCAGCCGGGCACCCTGACCAACCCGGCCGGGCTCACCGATCGCCAGCTGGAAATCCTCCGGCTGGTCGCGGCCGGGCTGTCGAACGCGGAGATCGCGCAGCGGCTGGTGGTGTCGACCCGCACCGTGGACCACCATGTCTCGGCCATCTTGGCCAAGCTCGGCGTGGCCACCCGGCGCGAGGCCGCGGCCCGGGCCGCCGAACTCGAGGCGTGACCCCGGGGCTTTCGCAAACTCCCGGCCGGCGGCGTGAACATCCGCCCGGGCCGTGTCGTGCTCTGAGCGACTCACTCACGACACGAAGGACCTTGCGTCATGTCTGTATCCGACACGGCCGTGGCGGTGGCCGCGGTCCCGGCGGTCCCCGCGGTCGCCGCGGTCGCCGCGGTCCGGCCGCATAGCGCGCCGCTCGTCCGCGACGCGGTGCCCGCCGACTACCCGGAGATCCGGCGCGTCATCATCGCCGCGTACCTCCAGTACGCCGACCTGATCGCGCGGGACGTCTTCTCGCCGTACCTGGCCGACCTGCTCGACCTGGACACGCACGCCCGCCACGGGCACCTGATCGTGGTCGAGGCGGACGGCCGGATCCGCGGGTTCGGGGCGTTCTACCCGGACGCCTCGGTCCAGGGGCTCGGCTGGCCGCCCGGCTGGGCCAGCGGGCGCGCACTCGCCGTCCACCCCGACGCGCGCGGGCACGGTGTCGCGCGCGCCCTGCTCGCCGCGAGCGAGCGCCTCGCGCGGGAGTCCGGCGCGCCGGTGTTCGCGTTCCACACGGCCAGCTTCATGACCGACGCCATCGCCCTGTACGGGCGGCTCGGCTTCCGCCGGGCGCCGGAGTTCGACTTCGACATGGCCGCCCACTACGGCGGGACCGGCGCCGCGCCGATCACCGCCTTCGCCTACCTGCACCAACTGGCACCGGCGCACGCCGCGTGCGCGTAACCCCTTGGAGGATCTGATGACAACCAGCACTCGCACCCGGCGGGTCAGCTCGCCCGCCTACTACCTGGGCCGTCCGGCGGCCCTCTGGCTGGCCGCGTTCGCGCGGCGGCCGGGTCCGGGGCCGGCGGGCCGCGCGTCGTGCGCCAGCGAGGTGCGCGGCCCGGCCGCCGACCACGCCTGAGGCGGACACTCCGCAGACCGGCCGTTACGTATCAGCCGGTCTGCGGATGTCTTTCGCCCGCGCCGCGGTCATGCTGGGGCAGCATGATGACCTACTACCGGGCGTGGGAAAACCAGCGTTTCGTGCGCGGGCTGCTCCGGGAGAAACAGCCGGAGCTCGCCGCGGCCCTGGAAGCGGCCGTGCGGGAAGCCCCGTGCCTGCGGTGTGACGGCTCGCGGTGTTCTACGCTTACGCTCCCCCGCCCCTCGCAGCTCAAGCGCCACCTGGCACCCGCTGGTCACGCGGGCGCCACCGGACGCGCCGCCCGGCCCGCCCGCGGCCGGAGGCCGCAGCCCTCGCGAATTCAGTGAGAGTGGCGCTGTACCCCAAAGATTCGGTAGAGCGCCACATTCATGGAATCGGGCTTGGGGCTGGGGGGGCCGGTGGGGTGGGTGCTGTGGGGGTGGTTCGCGGGCGGGCGACGGCTGGGTTCTGGCGGGCGGTATATGCCGGTTGCCGGCTATTGCCCTGACCGGCGCGGGGGCGGCGAGTACGCTTGCGCAGGTGTCCGCGATCCGCGGCCGCGAGGCGGAGATCGCGGTGCTTACAGAAGCGCTGGACCTGGTCGAATCCGGTCGGCGCGCCGTCGTCCTCATCGAGGGCGAGGCCGGCATCGGCAAGACCCGGCTGCTGGGCGCGGCGCTCGAAGACGCGCGGCAGCGTGGCATGCAGGTAGCGGCGGGCCGGGCGGAAGAGCTGGAAGGCATGCGACCGTTCGGCCTTATGACCGGAGTGTTCGGCTGCACCAGGTCCGCGACGGATCCCCGGCGGGCGGCCATCGGGGAGCTGTTGTCCGGCGGTACCGGGGAACGCAACCCGATCACGGTGACCAGCGACCCGGGCCTGCGGTTCCGGGTGGTGGACGCGCTCGCCGACCTGGTGGAGGAGCTCGCGCTGGCCGGGCCGCTGGTGATCGGCGTGGACGACCTGCAGTGGGCCGACGCGTCGAGCCTGCTGACGCTGGCCGCGCTGGGGCGCCGGGCCGAGTACCTCCCGGTGGCCCTCATCGCGTGCTTCCGGCCGTCGCCGCGATCGGCGGAGCTGGACCGGCTGGCCGCCTCGCTGGCGGGACCGCCGGGCCGGTACCTGAGCCTGGGCGGTCTCGGCGCGCAGGCCGTGGCGGATCTGGCCGCGGACGCGGTGGGCTCGGCACCGGGCCAGGGGTTGCTGGCCGGGCTGGCCGGCGCGGCGGGCAACCCGCTGTTCGTGACCGAGATGCTGGCCGCGCTGGCGCAGGAGGGGATGATCGAGACGGCCGGCGGGCGGGCCGAGGTGGCGCAGACGGCGCTGCCGCCCACGCTGCGGCTGACCATCCTGCGCCGCCTCAGCTTCCTGTCCGACGACATGCTGCAGGCGCTGCGGTTCGCCTCGATCCTGGGGGCCAGCTTCACCGTTACCGACCTGTCGGTGACGATGGACCGCCCGGTGGTCGAGCTGTTCGGCGTGCTGGCGGAGGGAATCGCCGGGCGGGTGCTCGAAGACGACGGCGACCGGCTCCGGTTCCGGCACGACGTCATCCGCGACGCCATCTACGAGGACATGCCGGCCACCATCCGCCACGGCCTGCACCGCGAGGCCGGGCAGCGGCTGGCGCGAACCGGGGCGCCGGCCCTGCAGGTGGCCGAGCACCTGGCCCGCGGGGCCGCCCGCGGCGACACCGAGGCCGTCGGCTGGCTGTCCCGGGCCGCCCGGGAGGCCGCGGCGAAATCCCCGGACGTGGCGGCGGCGCTGCTGGGCCGGGCGGCCGCGCTGACGGCGCCGGAAGATCCGGGCCGCGACCGGCTGCTGGCCGAACAGGCCGGCAGCCTGATGTGGGCGGGCCGGGTGGCGCGGGCCGAGGAGGTCTGCCGGGCGCTGCTCGAGCGCGACCACGATCCCGCGGCCGAGGGTGCGGCCCGGATCTGCCTTGGCTACGCGCTGATGGCGAGCGGGCGGCCGCAGGACGGGCTCGCCGAACTGGAGCGCGCGGCCTCCTCGCCGCTGCTCACCGGCACCGAACGGTCCGGCGCCCTGGGCTGGGCCAGCATCGCGCGGATGTGGCTCGGCGACCTCGATGGCTGCGAGGCCACCGCGGAAGAGGCCGGGGCGGCGGCCGGGGAGTCCGGGGACCACATGACGACCACGATCGCCAGCTCCATGTCCGCGATCGTGTCCCTGTACCACGGGCAGCTGGGCCGGGCGGCGGAGCTGATCGACGGCGCGGTGCGGGCGGCCGACCGCAGCCCGCACCGGGAGGGACACCGCTACCCGGTCCACGTCGCCCGCGGTTACGTCCTGATCGAGCTGGACCGCCTGGCCGACGCCAGGGCCACGCTCGAGGCCGGCAGCCGGATCGGCGAGGAACTCGGCCTCGGCTGGCATCAGGGCAGCTACCACGTGCCCAGCATCATGCAGTACTTCGTGACCGGGCAGTGGGACGAGGCAGTGGCCGAGGTCGAGGCGAGCATCGAGCTGGCCGCCGGGACCGGTGAGAGCTTCGGGCTCCTGGTCGGCCGCAGCGTGCTGGCGCTGATCAGCCTGCACCGCAACGACATCAGGCGGGCCGGGGAGGCCATCGGCGAGTACTCCGGGGCAACCACCCGCTTCCGCTCGCAGTGGGCGCTGTGGGCGCGTGCCCTCATCCTGGAGGCCGACGGCAAGACCGCCGAGGCGTACGCGACGCTGGCCGACTGCTGGGACCGGTGCGCCGAACTGGGCCTCGTCCTGGAGTACCGGATGATCGGCGCCGACCTGGTGCGCCTGGCCCTGGCCCGCGCGGACCAGGACCGGGCGCGGGCGGTGACGGCCCGCGTCACCGAGCTCGCCGAGCAGAATCCCGGCATCGGCTCGCTGGCCGCGGCGGCGCTGCGCTGCCGCGGCCTGCTGGACGACGACGCGGGTGCGCTGCGCGCCGCGGTCGACGCCTTCGCCGCCGGAGCGCGGCCGCTCGAGCTGGCGCTCACCGCCGAAGAGGCCGGGGCGGCGCTGGCCCGGCGCGGCCTGCCCGGCCAGGCCCGGCAGCTGCTCGACCGGGCGACCGAGATCTACGAGCGGCTCGGAGCCGCCCGCGACCTGGCCCGGGCCGAGGCGGTGCTGCGCGGGGCCGGCATCCGCCGTGGCCGCCGGGGCAGCCGCGGCCGACCGCAGTTCGGCTGGGACAGCCTCACCCCGACCGAGCGCACCGTCGCCAGCCTGGTGGCCGAAGGCATGTCGAATCCCCAGATCGGTGACCGGATGTACATCTCGCACCGGACGGTGCAGACGCACCTCGCCCACGTCTTCGCCAAGCTCGGCCTCACCTCCCGCGCCCAGCTCGCCGCCGAGGCCACCCGGCGGGAAGCGCCCTAGGGGCGTGGCGGCGGGGGTGGCCAGCGCCCCGGTTGCTGGCCAGCCCCGCCGGCGTCAGGAGGCGAGGGAACCGGGCGCGGGCAGCCGGAAGATGCGCCTGCGGGCCAGGTCGAGGACTGGTGCGGGCAGCCCGCTGAGCACGGCCAGCCGCCGCGAGTCCTTGCCGCACAGGTAGACGGCCCGCGGCCGCGGGGCGGTCAGCGCCCGGGCGATGGTGGCCGCGGCCACGTCGGGAGGGCTGCCGTTCGCCTCCCGCCGCTCCATGACCCGGAGCATCGCGGTGAACGTGTCGGCGTACAGCGCGCGGGCCCGCGGCTCGGCCGCGGCCAGCGCGGCAGCCGCGTCGCGGGTCACCTTGTCGGCCGCGCCGCTGTTGATGGTGGCCGGCTCGACCAGCACGACCCGCACCCCCCAGGGGGCCAGTTCCTGGCGCATCGCCTCCCCCAGCGCGGTGAGCGCCGCCTTGGCCGCGTCCAGCGGCCCGGCGAACGGCGGGCTGAAGCGGACCCCGATCGTGCTGACCATCACGATGCGGCCGCGGGCCCGGCGCAGCGCGGGCAGCATGGCCTGGGTGACGGCGAGCTGGCCGGTCACGTTCACGTCCAGCTGCCGGCGGAACGAGTCGAGCGGGACCAGTTCGGCCGGGCAGGCCAGACCGTAGCCGGCGTTGTTGACCAGGCCGTCCAGCCCGGCCGCCCCGGTGTGCTCGTCGATGGTCGCGGCCGCGGCGGCGATGTGGCCGGGCTCGGTGACGTCGAGGATGACCGGGGTGATCTCCCCGCCCGCGGCGGACCGAGCCAGCCGGTCGCCATCGGCCGGCTGGCGGATGCCCGCGTAGACATGCTGGCCGTCCCGTGCGAGCCGGAGCGCGGTCGACCGGCCGATCCCGGACGAGCACCCGGTAACCAGCGTGTGCTTGCGTGCGCAGTTCATGATTCCTCCGTATCTGGGGCGGCGGCCTGCGGTCCGGCTGGTGCGCCCATCACCTGGTAGAGCACCCGGAGCAGGCCGAGCCAGCCGGTAAAGCGCAGCTCGGAGTCGTCTCCGCTCACCCGGATACGGCCGGCCGGCGGGTCAAGGGCGTCTAGCGCGATGCGGACCTCCACCCGTTCATCCTGGCCGGGTGGCCAGCCCGCAACATCGGCTAACTGGCCGATGTCCAACCGGACCGCGCCGACGCAGGCTGAAGCCCACGCGTACCACCACGGCGGCACAAGATTCCACCCGGCTGTCTACTTTCGGGTGATGCCGACCGCCTCATCGGCTCATACCTTCCTCAGTAGGAGCACCCAGAGGAGGGTGAGCTCGTGAGCGCACCTGTACTTGACCTGCTTGAATGTCGGCCCGCCGCGCCGCCTGCTGCGTACGGCAGGACGGCCGGTGAGGCGGGGATGCTGGCGCCGGTCCCGGTTATCCGCGGTCGTGAGGCCGAGACCGCGATCCTGGACGACGCCGTCGACCGGGCGGCGGCCAGCCGCCTGGCCGTCGTGCTGATCGACGGCGAGGCCGGCATCGGCAAGACGCGGCTGCTCCAGGACGCGCTGGAGAAGGCGCGGTGCCGCGGCCTGCGGGTGGCGGCGGCCCGGGCGGCCGAGCTGGAGCAGACCCGGCCGTTCGGGCTGGTCGCCGGCATGTTCGGCTGTACCAGGTCGGCGCCGGATCCGCGGCGGGCTGCGATCGGGGAGCTGCTAGCCCGCGGAGACCACGGGGACTTCGAGGGTCGGGGTCCGGTCACCGTGACCAGCGACCCGGGCCTGCAGTTCCGCGTCGTGGACGCGTTCGCCGACCTGGCCGAGGAACTCGCGCTGGACGGGCCGCTGGTTATCGGCGCCGACGA
>Ga0207675_100006759_pt1 | contig 10849 bp, 12 predicted proteins | sample KBSSwiS42_FD_184305 | JGI IMG/M metagenome (GOLD analysis project Ga0207675, IMG submission 184305) | Switchgrass rhizosphere microbial communities from Kellogg Biological Station, Michigan, USA - KBS Switchgrass S4-2 (SPAdes) (version 2) | ecosystem: Host-associated > Plants > Roots >...
AGTAATTAGCGTCCCGTACGGGAGTCGAACCCGTGTCGCCGCCGTGAAAGAGAAGCGACCTATTGTAATTCAATGGAACCTGGCGGCATGGATAGCACTTTACCGCACTCAGCAGACTCACGGGGACGCTTCTTGGACTCTTAATGGACTCGTATTTTGTAGCTGGTCTATATCGCACGTCGATGTGTTGGTGCTGCTCGGATTTATTGTTGCTTACGAGCGCGTCACACGCCTTAGAATCCCGCGCGTTGCAGTAATTCTTGGAATCGCGGGTCGCTGCGGAGAGAATCGAGGGCGGGGTCGGTTTTCAAGAAAGTAATATTCGCGGAGCGGTACTTAAAGGCCTCATTGAGGGCTTCCAACGCCTTGTCCTTGTCGCCGACGAGAGCCGAGAGGACGCCGATTCTGTAGTATCGTGGCGAAAATTCTCCTTTGTGCGCCTTCGCCAGCGTGACCGCCCTCTGCTTTTGCAAGACTCCCTGCCAGCCAGCTTCTTTATAGGCTGCATTAAGTTGGTTTATTTGTTCACCGCTGGTGTGCGCTTGCTCGTGGTATTTCATAAACCACTCGAAGGCCCCAACATGGTCGCCCTTCGCATGGTATGCGAGCCACAGATTGTCGTAAGCCGAAACGAAGCCGGGGTCCATTTCGACCACCCGTTTCAATTCCTCTATTGACTCGTCATAGCGCCTCGCTGTGTACAAAATCCAACCGTAAATCCGGTGATGAAAAATATTTGTCGGATTAATATCGATGGCCGTCTTCATCGCGGCGATAGCTTCGTCGGCGCGGCCATAATTGACCAAACGATTGCCGTACCAGCGGTATGCCAGATCTGAAGAAGGATTCAGTTCGATCGCGCGGAGGAAATGCTTTTCGCCCTCTGCAAAGTCCCAACGGAAATCCGTGTTGAAGATGCCGAGAACCGCATATGCCTCCGGGAGGTTGCCATCAAGCTCCAGGGCACGCTCGAGCGCGGGCCTGGCTATCTCGTATTCGACGGCCGGCGGATTATCCCCCATATGCGAATATGCACAATGGGCGTGACCTTTGCCGGCCCAGGCGGCAGCATAATTCGGGTCAAGATTAATTGCCTGATTGAAGAGTTCGATCGAACGTATTGTGCTGGCCTTATCTTCTTTCTCGACCAGATACATCCCCTGTAAATAAAGCCGGTAGGCTTCCTCGCTGTTTGTTCCACGCTTTGGTTCATAGCCCTCTTTAGCACCGCCGAACCTGGCAATGAGTTTGCGGCCGATAACGGCCGCGATCGCGTCCTGTGCCGAAAACAAGTTTGTCGAGTCTTTCTCAACACTAAATGTTTCCTCAACCTTGCCTGTCGCCACGTCGAGAAGCTGTGAGGTCACCTTGATCTTGTCGTTCGCGATCTGATAGTTCGAGGCGAGGACAAAATCAACGTTTTGCTCTTTTCCGATCTCAATGAGGTCACGGTCCAGTTCTACATACTTGCGAACCGCATGAAGCTGCCGCACGATCAGATTTCGGGATGAGCTGATCTTCAGTATCACCGAATCAGCGATCCCAAGCTCGTAAATCTGGTCCCGGTTCAACGTGTTGATAGGTTTGAGCGGTAGGACAGCGATTGATTTTTTGTCGCCAGCGCCCGGAGCCGTTTTTCTCACCGACCAGAAGTAATATCCCACAGCAATTCCGGCGATGAGCAAAACAGCCAACACGGACACGGCATACAATAAAGCACGCCGCGGTTCGGCTGATCTCCGTGTGGGCAAGACAAACGGAGACAGATGTTTTTCGCCCGTCGTTTCGCGCAAACGCCGCAAGTCTTCCGCGAAATCAGCAGCTGATGAGTAACGCTCGTTCTTATTCTTGGCGAGAGCGCGACCCGTGATTTGTTCAAGGGCCAGAGGCACTTCAGAACGGAGTTTCGTTAGCAGCACAGGTTCGTGTTCGAGAATGGCGGCGATGCGGTCAGAGTTGGTCTTACCGGAAAATGGCAATTTTCCGGCGACCATTTCATAGAGAATCACGCCCAAACTCCAGATGTCAGTGCGTTGGTCAATCTCCAATCCACGTGTCTGTTCGGGTGACATATAGGCGGCGGTGCCGATAACTTCGCCGACTTCCGTTTCGACTAAGGCTCGATGGCCGTTTCCCAACGGCATATATTTCGCAATTCCGAAATCCAGAATTTTTACCAGACCGTCGCTGCGAATCATGATGTTTTCCGGTTTGATGTCGCGGTGAATGATTCCCGCGCCGTGTGCCGCCGAGAGCGCGCCTGCTATTTGCAAGGCGAGATCGAGAGCTTCGCTGACTGACCGGTTTTTCCTGCCTAACAGACTGCGCAGCGTTACTCCGTCAACGAATTCAGTGGCGATAAAATCCCTGCCCTGCCATTCGCCGATTTCGTAAATCGTCACGATATTAGGATGATTCAACGCGGACGTGGCAAAGGCCTCTTGCCGAAAACGGCTCGCGCGGTTTTTGTCTTCGCTGATATGAGTTCCAAGAAGTTTGAGCGCGACCTGGCGATTCAATCGCGTATCTTTGGACAGATAAACCTCGCCCATTCCGCCTTCGCCGATTTGTTTGATGATTTCATAATTCCCGAGTTTTTGGCCTGCTTCGAGGTGCTTCACTTCGGCCTGAATCGCTCCCGCAACCTGGGCGACGGCGGGCGTCTCCATAAAACTCTCGGCACTGTCGAGCGATAGTAAAAGCGATTCGACTTCGGCGAGTAGAGTTTTATCGCCGCCGCAAATTTCATTGACAAACTTCTGGCGTTCTTCGGGCGGGCGGCCCAAAGCCGAATCAAAAACCTCTCTGACTTTTTGCCAGTTCTCGGCAGCCATATCTTTAGTCCACAGTCCTAAAGTTCAGGACATCAGTTTGTGGATCGAACCGTGACCTGATGAATAACTTGGACTTCTTATCGCTTCAATTCACGATGGAGCCAGGCCTTTGCCATTTGCCAGTCGCGTTTGATGGTTGATTCGGAAAGGCCCAGAACTTCCGCCGTTTCAACTACGTCCAAGCCACTAAAAAATCTGAGTTCCACGACCTTTGCCAGATGCTCCTCCTTTGCGGCGAGCCGGTTTAAGGCTTCGTCGAGCGCTAGCAGATCGAAGTCGGTTTCGCTGAACCTGATCGTCAACGCACTTTCAATCGGCAAATCGCTCTGAACCCCGCCGCGCCTGACGCGATGTTTGGTTCTGGCGTAATCAATCAATATACGCCGCATCATCGTCGCGGTAATGGCGAAGAAGTGAGAACGGCTTTCCCACGCGACCGATTTTTGATCGACTAATTTGAGATAGGCCTCATGAACCAGGGCGGTGGTTTGGAGAGTGTGTCCGGCGCTCTCTTTTTGCAAGTAGCGATGCGCCTGCCGGTGCAGTTCCGCATAGACGAGTTTCAGCAAAGCGTCAGCCGAATCGTCGCGTGGATTATCACTCCAATCGCGTAACCTTTCGGTAATCTCACTTTCCGGACGCACCTTACCTGTCATCGTCAAGCCTCGTTCGTTTCGGAAACGCCTCATTCCTACTCACGAGCATAGACCACCTCTTTCACTGACGAGGGAAATAGTCTCCACAAATCTTGACCTGCGGTTTCAAAAACTGTCGCGCTAATAGATAGACAGGAAGAAAGAGAAGGGAAAAAATATGAACAACTTTGACTCGAACAAGCACTTAAAGCTCGCCCGTCGCCAAATCCTTTTGGCAGCATTCTATGCTGGGAGAAAGATTAAAGCCATTGCCACAGGACGGCAATTCGCCTTGGCGGCAATAGTCGCCGCGGTCTCCTGTGCAACCGTCGCAGCTGTCTTAACTCCGTCGTCCGGAATCGTGAGCTCGCCCGTTCTCGCCAGGGCAAGTTTTGCGGATCCAACCGACCTCAAATTCAAGATCAAGGGGCAAAGTCAGGAAGTCATTCAAGTAAATAACGCCCAGGAAACGGTGATCCAGCAAGTCGTCATTGCACCAGGTGGGCACACTGGTTGGCACAGTCATCCTGGACCAGTAGTTGTGCTGATAAAGTCTGGTCAAATGTCCTTCTACGATAGCGAGGATCCCACCTGTACGGTTCGCACCTATTCGGCTGGCGAAGCCTTTATCGACAGCGGCCAGGGTCACGTGCACATCGCCCGCAACGAAGGAAGCGTAAATCTCGAACTCTGGGCAACCTACTTCGACGTCCCAGCCGGTGGGGCATTCCGCATAAACGCCGACAGCACCGGCAACTGCGGCTTCTAGTCCTCAGACCGATCGGCTCGAACACGTTACCTCGCGAGTCGGCGCCACCGTCGACAACGCAACCACAACCAAAGCCTGGAGGCGTGGACCAGTCGCCGGACTCAGTCTCAATCTCCTGCAAACTTTGACCTCTGTTTTCTAAAACTGTCGCGCTAATAAATAGAAGCGAAAATTTTCGCTAGTTCTGAAAGGAAAACATCTATGAAACGAATCAACATGATCATGATTGTGGCCCTGAGTTTGACGCTGTTAGCGACAACACCAAAGGCCGGGACGCTCAAACACACTCAAGTGACGACTGAGACATCAGTCAGTCAACCGTCTTCAATGGAAACGTCAAGCTATCTGAGGGCTGTGGAGTTTACCTCCCTCCTTCAAGCGATCCGTGAGCCGAGAGTAGGAGGAAACGCCTTAATAACCTGTAAAGGTAAGAAGGATTGCGGTGATTTGAAAAAGAGTGGCAAGTGTAAAGCAGGCACTTTGAAAGCCAATAACAGCAAAATCGATGGTAAGTATTACGGTGACTGCGTTGCGAAGTAGTTTTGGTGCGGCGTAGGGGTGGACCATTAGGGACGGGCGTTTTTGGTTTCGCCCCTTGTGGTTTATCTCCTGCGCTTCACCGTTGGCCGCACATCGGAAGAAAGGATAAAGCCATGAAACACATCGTGCTTGTAGCCGTCATGTTCGTACTTGTCTTCGTTGCATCAGCCGCCCCGAAGGAGACTCCGACCACTCGCGTCTCAGTGGTGAGCGCAAATGTCGTGGAGATCGAAGGCGTCGAGTTTAACGGGACGCGGTACCCGCAGAAGGCTTGGTTAAAGGTGGGCTATCAATTTCAGCTTGAGAGCATTAGTTCAGCGGCGGTGCTGAAAACCTCAAATGTAGCGCGCATCCAAACGGGGACGCTCGTCTGCACGAGGCAGGGAAAGGGAAACTGCATACTTCGAATCGACGGAAGCTTTGCAGCATGTAGTCAAAGCTGTTACTTCGTGGGCTATCGCGGCGGCAGAGCACAGCGATCCACAAACTAACACGAAAGAAGTTCGTGATTTTCGTGTGTTTCGTGGATCGTCTTCAGGCCTTCGCCAGGTGACCTCTTTAGCAACCATCGCATTGCAGGTCGACGTTCCCTCCTTTCAGTAATCCCGTAGCTCCAATCGCGTTACCTTCCTCAGTTTGGGGACGCTTTATCTGCCATTGCCAAGCCTCGTTCGTTTCGGGAATTCCAGAACAGATCTCTCAAATAAATTTTGACCTGAGTTTTCGAAAACTGTCGCGCTAATAAATAGAAGAGAAAAAAATTAGCGAAGGTAAGAGGGAAAAATGAAGAGGTCGAAATATCTGCGATTGCTATCGGCGTTGATTGTTGCCTGCGGGCTTGCGATTTTGTCCGGCTGCGAGAGCGGCGTGTGCAAAAACGGCGCGCAACCGTTAACCGGCAATTGGGTTGAAAAGAAGCTTCCGGTCGTGGAAGGCGCAGAGGTATGCGACTGCGACGCGGCAAAGATCCGAATCGTGCATCGCAACGCTGAGTTTTTCGAATTAGCCGACCAGTACGCGGAAACGCTCAAAAAGGATGGCTGGCAGATAAGTCCCGTCCAGAAAGAGAAGACTTCCAGGAGGTTTATTGTCTCAAAAGATAAGGATGATAAGTATTTCAGAAATAACATTATCAGCCTGGATTTTCGGGACTGTTCTTCCCTTCACACTTCCTTCAGTGACCGGAGGTCCAAATGCGTTGAAGTCCAGATTTTCGATCCCTCCGAATCATTAAAGGTAAAGAAGTAGCTTCGTAAACCCCGCGGCCGAGCTGGCAAATTCATTCCATTTCACGAAGGAGAAATCATGAACCTAAAAACTATTGGTCTGTTGTGCGCGGTACTTTTAATCGTCGGCTGCGGCAGCTCGCGGTCGGCAAGATTTAACGAAACGGCGCGAATGGAAGCGGAGACGGCGGAGAACGAAGGAGGGACGGCATACACAAAAGCTATTGAAAGTATCTCGCTGGACAATCGCTACGGCGTGGAAATAGCGACGACGATGGGCGATTGGAAAACGAACAAAGCGAAATTTGCCGCCGCCGCAAGAGATTACGAAACGGCGCGAGACAAGTTTGCACTGGCTTCGACCAAAATGCGGGAAGCGATGAACGGACAAGCGTCTTTCGACAACAAGAGGGCGGCATATCTGGGACGAAGGAGCACGGCCTTCAAACTTTGGTCGGAAATGGCGGAGTTTGAAAGAAAAACCTGCCAAGACTGGTCGGAAGCGAAAAACCCAAAAGCGATTCAGGACAATTTGGACGTGGCTCTCAAAGCGAGAAAGCAAATGAACGGTGAAGTCATGTCAATGATTCGTTCGGCGAATTCAATCTGAGTTTGAGGCCCGAGGTAAGTCAAATTCAAAACACGGCTTTATCGCCGCCTGTGATCAAAGAAGGAGAGGACAAATGACAAAGATTTCATCGCTGGCTTTCGCGCTCTTAATTCTCACGGCTTTCAGTCTGCAATCGGCTTCGGCGCAGTTCAGGATTCCCGACATCCCGCGGGTTAAAAAACCAAAAGTTGAAGCGCCGCGTTCCGGGGGCGGCAATGACGCGTCGGCGGATGACGCGTCGGTGAACGACCAGCAGCCCAACCGGGAAGCCCCGCCCGATTACAACGCCAATCTGAATGTGAATGACATGGCGGTTGCAATCGATCACCTTGGGCTTCTTAGTGCCGTTCGCATCGTTGCCAAGTCCGGCAACAAGTATAAGGCCACCGGCGTGGAGCACCCGAACCACACCTACTGGTACAACGCCAATTCCGTGTACCCGTTTTTTGACAAGTCGGAGTTCTCCATGATCAGTAATGACAGCACGAAGGCCAGGTACCTCGAACCCTATCTCGAGTGCTATGCAAAAAAGCACAATCTGGAGCTTATTAAAGTAACCGGGAACGCCTTCGACGCCCGAAACCAGAGTGACGCGAAGGCGTTGAAACAGACTTTGCAGGACGAACTACCGAAGCTGGCAGAACTTGAAAGTTGGCTGAAGAGCAAACTCCTGGCACGCCCGAATACGTTCCGGGATTACCGCGATAACCCCGCCATCTGGGAAGAGATCACCTCCAACCGCGACCAATACCTGCAATGTGCCGTCGGCAAAAAAGAATCGTTACGGGTCTCGGAAAGCATCTGGCTACGCGTTCAGCTCGGAGACATCGCCAAAACGCAGAAGCGGGTGGAGGAGGGCGACATGGCTAGTTCTACGAACGACAACTACCTGCTGTACGCAGTGTCGCCACGTGCGCGTGAGAAATGGATGAAGGATGCGAATGCATTGGAGTTCAAGCCGAATCTCGATCCCGTGCTCGATGCGCTGGCAGCCTCCGCCGCGAAGGGTTTGCCGGCTTACAAGCCGAATGCCGCTGCCTTCCAATTCCGGGATCCGGTCGCCGAGAAACTGCTGATGGGATATTTCAAGAACCCCGCGACGGTCACGGTTCACCGCATCGGCCTCAACACCGCAGGCTGGCAGATTCAGAAAGACAACTACAATCTGCTGCCGAGTTATCGCTACAAAACCGCTTACGTCTACGTCCGCGATTCGAGCGACGATCATCCGTATTGCCGCGTCATTGGGGCCACCATCAAACAGGACTACGCGGGCGGCGGAACGTACAGCACCGAAACTTATCGTTCGAGCGCGAAGGAAGATTTGTTCGGCTGTCCGGCAGGGGTTAGGTAAGTCATATGCGCGATGAAGAGCCTGCCGAATCCGGCTTTCGTTTTCGGCAGGCCTTATTTGAGTATGAAGTAATCCATGCTGTTCAGGGGCGAAATCGCCAGGAAACTTCACCGGGAGGTCTTAACCTATATGCGAATTTTACTGCGGGTGTTAGGAATTTTGGTCCTAATCGGCGGTGGCATCAGTGCCGCCTACAATTCAATGATCCTTTTTGAAGGAGAGCCATACGTGAAAAAGGCCTACACAAGGGCACACAATAAAGCTAAAGCGTTAGAGCAAGAAATCCAGAAAAGTGATGCCAGTACAGAACGCGCCAGCAAAAATGAGCTGGTAAAGAAATATGAAGAAGCGTTAAAGGATGAGCAGATGTTCGCTCGCGCCGTGAGCAAAGACCAGGACATAGTAAGACGGAGTCAGCTCTTAACAGCTGGCAGCGTTGTAATAGGGGGCTTAGGATTGTTGCTGGTGATTCTCAGTTTTATAGGACGCGGCAAAAAGGAGGAGGTGGCTTTGCCGTTCAGCGTCGACATCGTCCCGAGTTCGTGAAGTATGAAGACCTAAGCGATGTGATATCTCTCCTCGAGCGAGCGCTGATTACGCCATCTTCTGTGCATACTCTCTGACTGATCCTAATTGCATGGGGAATCTCTCTAATACTTCTCGCATATCAATTACATTTCCCTGAGCGCAACCGAGCATCAAGCCGGCGAAAGATTCCGGCAACGAATCCGTCGCTGCTTCCTTTTGTGCTCGGAGTTGTTCCTCTGAGACATGTTGAATATTGAAAGTCTCTCCTCGCAATTCCTCAAATATGCTGACTACCTCCAGCGGGCTCAGTGCTTCAGGACCTCCCAATCCAATCACGGCATTCTTTGCCGCTGGATTATCCAGTGATGCAACCGCAAATCTGGCTACGTCTTGATAAGAGATCCAACTGATCTTGTTTTCTCCCGACCCGTAAATCTGTGCAGTGGCATTAGCGGCGTCGAAGCCTAACCCTGGACTCAACCACACTTCCATGAAGAATGACGGCTGCAAGATGGTGTAGGTCATCCCGCTCTCCCTCAGACGCTGTTCCACCTCGCGTTTAGTTTTCTGAAGAGGAAACTCAACATTCATGTTGGGGAAAGAGATAAGGACGAATCGCTCGACCCCCGCGGCCTTCGCCGCGTCGATGAGGGCGAGTTGTCCATCGCGATCGACGCTCTCAATCGAGTCTCCCTCCTGTCGCGAGAGCGTAGCGGAAACCGTAGAAATGACGGCGGAGACGCCCTGACACGCGACGACCAGAGAATGATGGTCCTTTAGATCGCCCAGCACTGTTTCAACGTCGAGGCCCTGAAGTCTTTCCACCTTCGCCCGGTCCGAGGTGGACCTCACGAGACCTCTCACAGGTTTGCCCTCAGCAGCGAGCACCCCGCAGATTTCACCTCCCAACAGGCCCGTTGAGCCGACAACCAGGTTCATAATCCATCTCCTTTCCCGCCAGCACCTTCCTTGCACTACCGTGAGCGAATAGAAACCACGAAATCACACGAAAGGCACGAATTACTGCCAACTGCTTCCTGCCGACTGCTTATTCACCCGCGGCTTTCCGCAGTACTTGCGCGACTTCCAACATGCCACGCGTTGTGGCCCAGTTGGCGGCCGTTCGGCCCTCCTGGTTTTTCAATGACGGATCGGTGCCATGGGACAAAAAGAGGTCGACTATGTCAAGAGCTTTCGCCTCGTCGTCCAGCAACCACCAAAGCGGCGTGATACCGTCCTTGTCAACGCTCTTCGCCAGTTGCGGCTCCGCCTTCAGCACCTCAGCTAAACGAGTCACGCAACCACGGAAGGCAAGATTCCAAATGTTTTTACTGTAGTGGCTGAGCAAGTCGATCATCTCGAGATGGTCCATGTGAGCCGCCCATCCGATTGGTGTTATTTCCCAAGTCTCTTCCTCTGGACCGATCTCCGCCCATAGGTTCAGCGGGCGCGTTCAGGTGGCGCCGCAAGCGTAGAGAATAAGATATGGCGAAGTCTAACAAAACCACTAATTGAGGATTGTTGGCGTCCCGTACGGGAGTCGAACCCGTGTCGCCGCCGTGAAAGGGAAGCGACCTATTGTAATTCAACGGAACTTCGCGGCATGGATAGCACATTACTGCATCTGAAGGACTCACGGAAACGCTTATTGGACCTTTAATGGACCGTGCTTCCCGTTCGAGAGCGTCGCCGATTTCGTTACCGCGCTACGGATTTTAAGTCCTTTGGAATCGGCATCACCCAGTCTTACGAATACGAACCGGTATCGCAGCAGCTGGTGGATGAACTGGTTTTAACGAAATGGGAAATGAAGTTTTGGTGATCAAACACACGGCGTGAAGGTTCGTGTGAATGGTCATTTGGTGAGATTCAATACTACGCTTTACGATGGTCGCTTTGGCCCACTCATATTCTCAGGGAACAATTCTTCGATGGACACTCCTGCTCTCTAGGGCGTCGTCCGATGTGTGAGCAGGTTGCACGCTTCCACAGCGCTATTCGGATCGATTGCTACGTTGCCCTCGTCGATATGCCGAATGATGCCTTCTTTGTCGATCACGCGCGATTTCCAAAGCCCTGGGCTCCTCGTTGAAGACACCATAGTCCTTGACTACGGTCCGTTTGAAATCGCTGAGTAGAAATACACAAGCAGTCAAGGTGCTCATAGGTGGTACCTGATCAACTGAGGTTGCTAGTTCTGTGTCGCAATTAACATCTCCAACGTGGCTTTGAAAACGTCGTAAGGATAGGCTCCTTCAATCATCCTCAGACCTTTCAGTGTGTTGCTTCCGGGTTTTCTGATTCCCAGGATGAACATTGGTGTGCCATTTATTTCAAGTTCACGTGCTTCACG
>Ga0207675_100006760_pt1 | contig 10848 bp, 9 predicted proteins | sample KBSSwiS42_FD_184305 | JGI IMG/M metagenome (GOLD analysis project Ga0207675, IMG submission 184305) | Switchgrass rhizosphere microbial communities from Kellogg Biological Station, Michigan, USA - KBS Switchgrass S4-2 (SPAdes) (version 2) | ecosystem: Host-associated > Plants > Roots >...
AGATTTCGGATTCGAACAAATGAAAGTATCGCCAACTGAGTTCTGCAAGCCGCGTGCAATGCTGGTTATCGGCACGGAGCCAAACAGCATCGAATTGATTAATTTCGCCGATGGCGTCGATTTCGACGAGTGCTACGCGCGACGCGTCGATATTCCTCTCGGAGATGTCGTGGCGTCGGTGATCGCTCTGGACGACTTGCGCCGCAACAAGCGCGCTGTGGGACGCCTGCAGGATTTGGCCGACATTGAGAAGCTGGACGAGACATGAGTCGGGAACCGCAATGCTGAACATCGAAAACCTCCACGTCCGCGTCGCGGGCAAGGAAATCCTCAAAGGTCTCTCGCTGCGCGTGAACGCGGGCGAGGTGCATGCGGTCATGGGTCCGAACGGCGCCGGAAAGTCGACGCTGGGCTACGTGCTGGCCGGTCGCGAGGGCTACGAAGTCACCGAGGGCTCGATCGAGTACGAGGGCAAAAACCTGCTCGAAATGGAACCGGAGGAGCGCGCCGCGCAAGGCGTGTTTCTCGCATTCCAGTATCCGGTGGAAATTCCCGGCGTGAACAACACCTATTTCCTGCGCGCCGCTCTGAACGCACAGCGCAAGCGTCGCGGCGAACCGGAGCTCGATTCGATGCAGTTTCTCAAGCGCGTGCGCGAGAAGCTGTCGGTCCTGCACCTCAAAGACGAGCTGCTGCATCGCGCCGTCAACGAAGGGTTCTCGGGCGGCGAGAAAAAGCGCAACGAGATCTTCCAGATGGCGCTGCTGGAACCCAAGCTCGCGATTCTCGACGAGACCGATTCGGGCCTCGACATCGACGCGATGAAGCTCGTCGCCGACGGCGTCAACGCGATGCGCGCGTCCGAGCGCGCTTTCGTCGTGATCACACACTATCAGCGCCTGCTCGACTACATCGTTCCGGATTTCGTGCACGTGCTGGCGGACGGCCGCATCGTCGAAAGCGGCGACAAGACGCTCGCGCACAAACTCGAAGAACACGGCTACGCGTGGATCGCCGAACGCAAGCTGGCGGGAGCCGCTTGAGATGGGCAGCGCGCTGCTCGAATCGTTGCTGGAACCCGAAGCCGGGGAAACGGCTGCGTCGCAACCGGATTGGTTGAACGCGACGCGACGCTCCGCCGCAATCGCCGTCGAGCGCGACGGTTTGCCGGGACCGCGCAACGAAGCCTGGAAATATACGAGCCTGCGCGCGCTGGAGCAGAGGCGCCATGCGAACGGCGATGCAAATGCGTTGACGCGGACCGTCGATCCCGCGCGGTTTCTTTTGCCGGGAATCGAAGGCGCGCGGCTGGTTTTCGTGAACGGCGTGTATCGTCCCGACCTTTCCAGAAAATCGCCCGTCGATGGGCTCTCGATTTCGACGCTTGCCTTGGCAACCGCCAGCGACCTGGACGCGTCGCGCGCCCTGCTGGAGCGCGAATTCAGCGATCCGGCCAGCGCTTTTGCGCGCCTCAACACCGTGCTTGCGGCAGACGGGCCGATTGTGCGCGTGCGTGCCGGTGCGACGATCGCTCGGCCGATCCACTTTGTATTCATTGGCGGGTCCGCAGACAGCGAAATCGCGTGGAACCTTCGCGCGGTCGTCGAAATCGGCGACGGCGCATCGCTGCATCTCATCGAGCATCACGTGAATTCGAGTGGCACCGGCGCAGCGCAACTCGGCAACATCGTTTCGCAATACGCGATCGGCCGCGGCGCGCGGCTCGATCTCGTGCAGATCCAGGACGCGGCGGAGTCGGCGAGCCTGATCCGCCGCAGCGAATTCACAATAGCGGACGACGCGGTTCTTTCGACGCATACGCTGGAAACCGGCGCGCAAATGATGCGCCACGATTTCATCGTCGATCTTGCCGGACGCGGCGCGCGCCTCATTTCGCGCGGCGTGTTCGCGCTGCACGGCCGTCAGCATGCCGATACGCACCTGGACGTGCAGCACAATGCGCGCGACACGACCAGCGACATCGTCTGGCGCGGTGTCGCCGATCAGCGCTCACGCGGCGTGTTCCACGGCGCGATCACCGTGGCAGCCGGCGCGGATGGCGCCGATGCGCAGCTTTCCAACAAGAATCTGCTGTTGTCCGCGAATGCCGAGATCGACACGCAGCCCGTGCTCGAAATTTACGCGGACGAAGTGAAGGCCGCGCACGGCGCGACGGTCGGGCAGCTCGACGAGGACGCGCTGTTCTATCTGCGCTCGCGCGGCCTCGCGCCGGATGCGGCGCGGCGGTTGCTGATCTCGGCGTTCTGCTCGGCGGTGCTGAGCGATCTTCCGGAGCAGCACCTCCGCGAACATCTCGATGCACTGCTCGCCGCGCGGTTGCCACAGGCGACAGAGGAATGATGGCATGAGCGCGCAGATCAACGAAGCACCTGCACCTCTCGATGTCGCGCGGCTGCGCGAGGAATTCCCGATCCTGTCGCGCACGGTGCACGGCAAACCGCTGATCTATTTCGACAACGCCAACACGTCGCAAAAACCGCGCGCCGTCATCGAGGCCGTCGATCATTTCTATCGCGAAACCAATGCGAACGTCTCGCGCGCGGTGCACACGCTGGGTGAAGAGGCGACCAGCGCGTACGAGGCGACGCGCGACAAGCTCGCGCGTTTCATCAATGCGCCGTCGCGCGACGAAATCGTGTTCACCAGCGGTACGACCCAAGCGATCAACTTGGTCGCCTACAGTTTCCTGCTTCCGAAATTGCAGCCGGGTGACGAGATTCTCATCACCACGATGGAGCATCACGCCAACATCGTGCCGTGGCAGCTGCTGGGCGATCGCGCGGGCGCGAAGATCAAGGTCGCGCCGATCAACGAGCGCGGCGAGCTGATCGCGGACCGCTTCATCGAAATGCTGACGCCGAGCGTGAAGCTGGCGGCGGTTGTGCATGTCTCGAACGTGCTCGGCACGATCAATCCGGTTGCCGAGCTCGCGCGCGCCGCGCGCCGGCGCGGGATTCCGCTGCTGGTCGACGGTTCGCAGGCGCTGCCGCACATGCCGGTCGACGTGCGCGCACTGGGTTGTGATTTCTACGCGCTGACCGGTCACAAGATGTTCGGACCCACCGGCACCGGCGCGTTGTGGGCGCGCAAGGAAATCCTGCGCGACATGCCGCCGTTCTTCGGCGGTGGCGAGATGATCCGCGAAGTGCGCTTCGACGGCACGACGTACGCGGACCCGCCGCATCGCTTCGAAGCCGGCACTCCGAACATCGCCGGATTCGTCGGGCTCGGCGCTGCGATCGACTACATCGAATCGATCGGACGCGAGCGCATCGTCATCGCCGAACGCGAATTGCTGACGTATGCGACCGCCGCGCTCAAGTCCGTGCCGGGCCTGCGCTTCTTCGGCGAAGCGAGCAACAAGGCGGCAGTCATCTCGTTTCTCGTCGAAGGCGTACATGCGCACGATCTGGCCACGCTACTCGACCACGAAGGCGTCGCCGTGCGCTCGGGTCATCATTGCGCGCATCCGTTGATGCAGTTTTACAAGGTGCCGGCGACCGTGCGCGCCTCGCTGGCGTTCTACAACACGCGCGACGAGGTCGATCGCTTCGTTGCGGCGATCGGCAAGGTGCGCAAGCTGCTTGCTTGACGGAGTCGAATTCCAAGCGTGGATGCACACGCCGTCTCGCTTCGGCGGATTTCCGACTCTAGAATGCACCGAGGACCGCGACGAATCTCTACCAGCAGGCCGTGCTGGACCACTACCGAAATCCGCGCAACCACGGCGCGCTGCCCGAATGCACGCACGCAGCGGACGGCGTCAATCCGTTGTGCGGCGATTCCTTGCGCGTTGAAGTCGAGTGCGCCGAAGGGCGCATCCGCGCCATGCGCTTTTCCGGCGAGGCGTGCGCGATCACGACGGCGACCGCATCGATGTTGAGCGAGCTTGCGCCTGGATGCGATGCGGGTGAGATCGCCGCGCTCAATGTTCCGTTCGATCAGCTCGTGCGCGGTGAATGCGACGAAGATCACGCGCTGGGTGCGTTGAACGCACTCGGCGAGCTGCGCCGCTATCCCGCGCGGCGCAAGTGCGCGGAATTGCCGTGGGCAACGCTGCGCGCCGCGCTCGCCGGCACTGCGCGCGTGACGACGGAGCGCTCATGAGCATCGCGACACCTACCACGACGACATTTCGCATAGCGACCCCGGCGGACATCGATCCCATCGTCGCGCTCGTCGAATCGGCCTACCGCGGCGATGTCAGCCGGAAGGGCTGGACCACCGAGGCGGACATGCTCGATGGCCAGCGCACCGATGCGCCGGGTGTGGATGCGCTAATCCGCAAACCCAACAGCCGAGTGTTGCTGGCCGAACGCGACGGCGCGCTGCTGGCGTGCGCGCACGTCGAAAAGCAGGGCGACGCGGCGTATTTCGGCATGTTTTCCGTGCGTCCGGACCAGCAGGGCGGCGGTCTCGGCAAGGCGATGCTGGCCGAAGCCGAACGCATCGCGCGCGACGAGTGGGCGTGCCGCGAGGTGCAGATGACGGTCATTTCGATCCGCGACGAACTGATCGACTGGTACAAACGGCGCGGCTATCAGCGCACCGGCCGCTATTCGCCGTTTCCTTACGGCGACGAGCGCTTCGGCATTCCCAAGCGCGACGACCTGAAGTTCGAGTATCTGGTCAAGGCGCTGTGAGCCCGCATCCGGTCGAGTGGGTTCGCGTGTGCTCCACAGCCGAGCTCCTGCCCGGCGAATACCAGGTCGTTTACGACGGCGACACGCCGATTGCGGTGTTCAACATCGACGGCGAGCTGTACGCGATCGAAGATCTGTGCACGCACGATGGCGGCGAGTTGACCGGCGGCGTAATCGAAGGACGCGAAGTCGAATGTCCGCGCCATGGCGCGCGTTTCGACATCACGACCGGCGTTGCGTTGACGCCGCCCGCGTACGAACCGACCGCGAAGTTTCCGGTGAAGGTGGAAGACGGGTCGGTGTTCACGCGCGACGATCGTTGGGACTAGCCGCGCAATCACTCGGTCACGGATTCGGCGAACGCCGGAAAACTTAGCGTCACGCGCAGCCCGCGGCCGCCTGCGCCGCGACCGAACACCAGCGCTCCGCGATGCCGCTCGGCGATCCGGCGCACGATCGCAAGGCCAAGCCCCGATCCTTCGCGCGCCGTTCCCGGCGCCCGGAAGAAGCGTTCGCCGAGGCGCGGCCACCATTCTTCTCCGACGCCCGGGCCGTCGTCCTCGACCGACACCGACACAGTGCGCAGTTCGCGCGCGATATCGACGGTGACGCTGCCGCCCGCGCCGACGTAGCTCAACGCGTTGTCGACAAGATTGACCAGCGCCTCGCGCAGCATCACCGCGTCGCCGGCCACGAGCGCGTCCGCGTTGGGCCCGGCGTAGCCGAGATCGATGCTCGCCGCGAGCGCGCGCGGCACGCTTTCCGCGACGAGCTCGCGCGCGATGTGAGCGAGATCGACGGCCTGCATCGGCGCATCGTCGTCGGCGTCGGATTGCGTGCGCGCCAACGCCAGCAGCTGGCCCGCGGCGCGGCCGGCGCCGGCGGACAGGCGTTCGACGTGGATCAACGCTTCGCGCACGCTGTCCGCGCGCGGATCGGCGAGCGCGCGCTCGGCCTGCAGGCGCAGGCCCGCGAGCGGCGTGCGCAACTGGTGTGCCGCATCGGCAATGAAGCGGTCCTGCAGATCGAGCAAGCGCCGCAGGCGCGCGAACAGGAGATCGACCGTGCCCGTCAGCGGACGGATCTCCACCGGCACGATGCTCTGGTCCAACGGTGAAAGATCGCGTGCGCGCCGTTGCGCCAGATGCGCTTCGAGCGGATCGAGCAAGCGCAGACCGCGGCTGACGCCGGACCAGACGAGGATCAGCACAAGTGCGATCAAACCGAGCACGATCGGCAAGACACCGACGAGGATCTCGCGCGCGAGCGCATGGCGTTCGCGCAGCGTCTGCGCGACAGACACGATGATCACATCGTCGGGCTCGTCGCCGGTTAGCGCCAGCGACACCATGCGCAGATCCTGTTCACCCAGCGTCAGCGATTCGATCTGCGGCGGCGCATTCGGCAGCGGCGCCCGCTGCGGCATCGGAAGTTCAAGATTCGAAGCCAGCGTGCCGTGCCGCAGACTGTGCACGGTGTAGAAGTTTGGATCCTCGGAATCGAGCTCGAACAGAATGCGCGCCTGCGGGCTCAGTTCCTGATAGCGCGACTCGCTCTGCATCATGCGCTGGAGCGCCCGCAATGCGTCGGTCAGCGCGCGGTCGTAGTTGACGTTCGCGTAATAGAGGGCGAGCACATACACGAGCACGCCGCTGGTCAGCCATGCCAGCGCCATCGGCAATACGAGGAACGCCAGCAGGCGCCGGCGCAGGCTAGGCGGACGGCGCATCGTCGGCTTCGAGGAGGTAGCCGAGGCCGCGCACGGTGCGCACGTGCACGCCACTGCCTTCGAGTTTGCGGCGCAGGCGATGCACGGCGATGTCGAGACCGTTGTCGGTGAGGCTCGTATCCCAGGTGCACAGCGCGTCGATGAGTTGCTCGCGGCTCATGACGCGGTCGAGCCGCGCGACCAGCGTTTCGAGGAGACCGAATTCGCGCGGCGTCAGATCGAGCGGCGTGTCGTCGATGTGTGCGCGTCGACGCGCGAGATCCAGACGCAGTTTGGCGAGCCGCAATTCGGGAACGCCCTGCGTCGTGCGCCGGCGCAGCAGTGCGCGCACGCGCGCTTCGAATTCGCTGAGCGCAAAGGGTTTGACGAGGTAGTCGTCGGCGCCGAGATCGAGCGCGCGTACGCGTTCGTCGAGCGCTTCGCGCGCGGTCGCGACCAGAACCGGCACGGCATCCGCGCGCGAGCGCAGGCGACGCAGCAAATCCACGCCGTCCGCGTCGGGCAAGCCGAGATCGAGCACGACCAGATCGTACGGATGCGCTTGCAGCGCGGCTTCCGCCTGGCGACCGCTGGACAGGCGGTCGACCGCGTGACCCGCGCGCGTGAGCGCAGCGACGATGGCATCGGCGATCGCGGCGTCGTCTTCGATTACCAGGATACGCATGAAGGTTCGGTTGTCCCGGCCCATCGGAATCGTTGCACAAGCGCCGCGGTAGTGCAGGGCAGACCGCGCGGGTCGGGCAAGGTTCGCTTGTTTGCTCGCAGTCCGCACTCGTCGCTCAACGAAATCATATTGCGAGTCATTCGCATTTGTGTTTGAATGAATCGGTTCAGCAGCGAGCCAATCCGCGGGCTTTTCCGGCGAATCCGATCCGGAACAGGCAAGGCGCGACCGTAGCGGATGCTGCTTTGGGGGACACGGTGCCGGTGCCGGCGGTTCGCTCGCACCGATGCGTCGACAAGGCCGCGGTCAACACATGCCAGTTCTGTTCAAGCGCATTCTTTTTCGCATCCACTGGATCTGCGGGCTCGCAGCCGGGATCGTGCTCGCCGTGGTCGGCGTGACGGGTGCGCTGATCGGGTTCGAAGCCGAGTTCCTGAAACTTCTGAATCCGGCAATGCATGTCAGCGCCGAAGGGCGCGGCGTGCCGAAGACGCCGGACGTGCTGACCGCCGCGGCACGCATCGCATATCCGGATTCCACGCCGCGCGGCATCACCTGGGAGGGTGACGACGAACCCGTGACGATCCGCATGGCGCAGGGTCGCGAACGCGGTGTGCAAGTCGCTGTCGATCCGTACACAGGCGCGGTGCTCGGCGTTCCGCGCGGAACGGGTTTCTTCGAAGGCGCCGAACAACTGCACCGGAGTCTCGCCGCGGGTCCGGTCGGCAAGCAGATCGTCGGAGCCAGCACGGCGATGCTGATCGTGCTCGCGCTGAGCGGCTTGTATCTGCGCTGGCTGCGCCGGCCGCGTTCGCTGTCGGCCTGGTTCCGTTTCGACTTCAGCCTCAGCGGTCGCGCGTTCATGTGGCGATTGCACGCGGTCGCGGGGACTTGGCTGCTGCTGTTCTATCTCCTCGCCGCGCTCACCGGGTTGTGGTGGTCGTATGATTTTTATCGCGCGGCGGTGAACCGCATCGCCGGCGTGACGACACCTGCGCGTCGTCCGCCGCAGACCGGCGAGACGCCGCCGCTTCCGATCGATCGCGCGTGGTTGGCTTTCCGCAACGCGGTGCCGGACGCAACGCGCGCAACGGTTGCGCTGTCGGGCAAGACCGATGCACCGCTCGAAATTCGCTATCTGACGGCGACGAGTCCGCACGATCGCGCATTCAGCACGCTCAAAGTCGATGCCGCGAGCGGGGAAATCGCCGCGCGCGAACCGTACGCCGAGCTTCCGCGCGGGCGGCGCTTCGTTTCGTCGATCTTTCCGCTGCATTCCGGCAGCTTTTTCGGCACGCCCGGCCGCGTGCTCGTGGCCTTGGCTGCGCTGCTGATGCCTTTCTTCGCAGTGACCGGCATCTGGCTCTGGATGCTGCGCCGGCGCAGCGAGGCCGCGCGAACGGCGCGCTTGAAGCAACCGGATCCGGTCGTCGCGATCGCGCAGCGGTCGTTCGCCGATTCGCCCGCGACGGACCTTCGCGCGCAATGACACAGCAGCGAACGCCGCCACGAATTCACCCATTTCCCCATCAAAGGAATGCAACGATGTCTTCCCCGTTCATCACCACGAGCCACGCAACGCCCAAGCGTTTGCTAGCCACTGCACTTGGCACAGCATTCGTTTCCGCGGCGGCACCGGCGCTCGCGGAGACGAACGCGGCGGACGCGCTGGCCGATGCGTCGGCGAGTCCCGACGACAGCGGTCCCGATCCGCGCGAAGCGAGCGAGCTGGAAAGCGTGTCCGTCGAAGGCAGCACGCAAAAGCAGGCCGCTTCTCCGAAATACACCATGCCGCTGCTCGACACGCCGCAGCAGATCACGATCGTTCCGCAGAAGGTCATCACCGAGCAGAACCTGCTGAACTTGCGCGACATCCTGAGCACGCTGCCGGGCGTCACGTTCGGTGCGGGCGAGGGCGGCGGCGGGTACGGCGACAGCATCAACCTGCGTGGTTTCTCGGGCAGCAACGACATCACGATCGACGGCGTGCGCGACAGCGCGCAGTACACGCGCTCGGATCCGTTCAATCTCGATCACATCGAGCTCGTCAACGGCGCGAACTCAGTCTATGCGGGATCCGGATCGGTCGGTGGTTCGGTCAATCTGGTCAGCAAAGTGCCGTATCTCGGCGACAACACGCTGATCACGGCCGGACTCGGCACGGACGCGTATGCGCGCACGACGCTGGATACCAATCAGCAGATCGGCGAGACCACGGCGGTTCGGCTGAACGTGATGGCGCACCAGAACGACGTGCCGGATCGCGACGTCGAGAACTTCCGTCGCTGGGGCATCGCGCCGTCGATCGCGTTCGGTCTCGGCACGGACACGAGCCTGACGCTGAGTTATTTCCATCAGCACGACGACAACATCCCGCAATACGGCGTGCCGACGTACAAGGGCGAAATCCTGCCGGGCGTCGATCCCGAGGCCTATTACGGCTATCGCAATTACGACAAGCAGCAGAACCGCGTGGATGTGCTGACCAGCATCATCCAGCACCAGTTCAACGACGATTTCTCGCTGCGCAACCTGACTCGCGCGCAGAAGGTCACGCAGTTTTCGCTCGTCGATGCACCGCAGGGCACGTTCTGCCTAGCAAACAATCTGCAGCCGAGCGGTGCCTCGTGCACGCTGAATCCGGATACGTTCCTCGAGATCGTCGTGCCGCCGGGCACGTTCATGCCGAGCGGAAATCCGCGCGGCAACGTGCGCGACACGACCAACAAGATCTTCTACAACCAGACCGATCTCAGCACCGAGTTCAACACGGGCGCGATCGTGCATACGCTCGTGACCGGCCTGTCGCTTTCGCACGAAAGCTATTCGCTGACCGGCAGCTCGCAGTACCGCAACGAGGACGGGACCAATCCGTTTGCCGCGCCCGGGCATTTTCCGTTCACGCCGATCGGCGATCCGGATTCGTTCTACACCGGTCCCGCGCATCGCACGCTCACTTCGAAAGTGAACGGCGAGCTCGACAACGCCGCGATCTACGCGTTCGACAACCTGCAGCTCAACGAGCAGTGGGACGTGAATCTCGGCGCGCGTTGGGAGCGCAACGATGCGAGCGCAACGAGCTACATCATCAAGCAATTCACCGCGCCGACGGTCGCCAATCCGGATCCGGACAACAGCAACATCGGACAGATCACCGGCGCAAATCTACCGGCGAAGAACGACGACAATCTGTTCTCGTATCGAGCCGGCCTGGTCTACAAGCCAGTCGAGAATGCCAGCATCTATGTCGCCTACAGCAATGCGAAAACGCCGTCGGCGGCAACGGTCAACGGCACGTGCACTGCGACCAGCACGACCGGCACCGCGAATTGCAACGTCGCGCCCGAAACCGCGGTCAACTACGAGCTTGGAGCGAAGTGGGATCTCTACGACGGTCGCCTTTCGCTGACGGGTTCGGTGTTCCGCAACGAGCGCAAGAACTACCGCGTTGCCGATCCCGGCGATCCGGAGAATCCGTCGGGCCAGCAGACGCTGGACGGCCGCGCGCGCGTCGAAGGCCTGTTGCTCGGCGTCAGCGGCAACCTGACCGAACACTGGGCGTTGTATGCGAACTATGCGCACCTGAAGAGCGAAGTCGTACAGGGCGCATCCGACTACATCGCCGCAAACGGAGAGGACTACACCAAAGGCGACCCGCTGCTCAGCACGCCGGAGAATTCGCTGAGTTTCTGGACGACCTACGACGTGTCGCAAGTCTGGCAACTCGGTTACGGCATTACCTACGTCGGCAGCTACACCGTGAGCCAGCACTCGGCGACGAACATCGACGG
>Ga0207675_100006761_pt1 | contig 10848 bp, 7 predicted proteins | sample KBSSwiS42_FD_184305 | JGI IMG/M metagenome (GOLD analysis project Ga0207675, IMG submission 184305) | Switchgrass rhizosphere microbial communities from Kellogg Biological Station, Michigan, USA - KBS Switchgrass S4-2 (SPAdes) (version 2) | ecosystem: Host-associated > Plants > Roots >...
CCAAACTCCACCGGCTCGGATCCCAGATCGAGCAATGCGATCACAGCCCAGTGCATTCCCGGTCGATCCGGAAGCCAGTGTGGACGCGGGCCGCCCCAAACAGGCAAAACTCTTCCACCGACAAAATCGCAATTGAAACGTTCCAGACCTTCAGCAGCACGGTCCAGCCAATCGGGTTCGGCGAAAGCGTCATCGTCGGTCGTTGCGATAATCTCACCGCGAGACGCCTGAATCGCCTGGTTCAGTGCGACGAACTTTCCCTGCTCGCCCTCGAACAAATAGCGAAGCTCAACGGGGAAATTCCTGGCAGCCTCTTCAACCACAGCGCGCGTATGGTCGGTCGAATTATTGTCAACGACGATCAGCTCCCAACTTTCTTTGGTGCTGAGCTGAGCCTGGCTCGCCAGTGTCTCACGAAGGCTGTCTGCGCGGTTATGCGTGGCGATGATGACCGAGAACTTCATGACACACGTGTTCTTCTATAAACCCGGAACTCTCCCGCAATTCCACAAAAACCGAGGTCATTAGTACTATCAAAGTCGCTAGGGGGCAACAAGGGGAGGCCGGCAAGAACGCGAACAACTGGTTGTGTTTAAGATGATATATTGCTGGCGTTAGGCGAAGAAGATCTGCGGCGCAAAGAAGATGAATCTTGAAAAACTCAAGCGAACCAGCCTTCACGAGTTGCGAGTGCGCGCGGAACAGAAAGTCGCCGCTTTTAGCGAAAGACGCGGTTGGTCTGACCTGGTAAAACTGCCCGCCGACGACACATTTGTCTCGTTATTCAATCCTCAAGACGCCAAGGCGGCCGGCGATTTATTAAAACACCTCCGCTCCAGGTCGAACGTCGCATTTTTTGCCGGCTTCGATTCTGCTGAAAGAACCACGCTTCAGTTCAAGTCTCGAATGCCTGACGCTGCCGTTCGGCTGATTAAAAAGGCCGATCGAATCTGCGACGGCGAGTTTGCCCTGTTGGGATTCACTAAGCTCAACTTTGGCAATCCCATCGACTGGCACTTCGAACCGACAACCGGAAAACGTATCCCGCTGCGACACTGGAGCAAGCTCGACTACCTCGACGCAGACATCGCCGGTGACAAAAAGATCATTTGGGAGCTAAACCGGCACCAGTACTTCGCGACGCTCGGACAGGCGTACTGGTTAACGAATGATGAAAAATATGCGCGTGCGTTTGCGAATCATCTCGAGCAATGGATGGATGCAAACCCGCCGAAGTTGGGAATCAACTGGGCCAGCAGTCTCGAGGTTGCTTTCCGTTCAATGTCCTGGCTTTGGGCGCTCTACTTCTTCAAGTCGTCGCCGTCGTTGTCCGCTGAGACTGTCAAACATGCATGGAAGTTTCTGTATCTGAGCGCGCGTCATCTCGAGTCGTACTTATCGACTTACTTCAGTCCAAATACACACCTGACAGGCGAAGCTCTGGGATTGTTTTACTTGGGAACTCTGCTGCCCGAATTCAAGGAGGCGAAGCGCTGGCAGCAACTCGGCAGCAGCATCCTGATCGAACAGCTTCCCGTGCACGTGCAGCGCGACGGCGTCTACTTCGAACAGTCAACTTACTATCATCGCTACACCACGGATTTCTATCTTCACTTTTTGCTTCTCGCGCGCACTCAAGGCTTCACACTTCCGCCGCAGGTGGAAGAGTCGCTCGTGTTGTTACTCGATCATTTGATGTACATCACTCGTCCCGACGGCAGCACGCCATTTGTTGGAGACGATGATGGCGGGCGTTTGTTGATGCTCGACGATCGTGCCGCAAATGATTTTCGCGGGACGTTGGCGGCTGGATCCGTAGTGCTTAATCGCAGCGACTACAAGTTCGTTGCCGGCGACGCCGTTGAGCAATTGCTGTGGTTAACGGGAACCGATGGGCTTAACCGCTTTGATTCAATTGAGCCTGTGCCGCCGCCGATAACGTCGGCCGGTTTCGTTTCCGGCGGCTACTTCGTGATGCGAGATGGCTGGACGCGCGATTCGAACTATTTGCTTTTTGATTGTGGACCACACGGATCGCTCAACTGCGGTCATGCTCACGCGGATGCGTTGTCGTTTGACCTGGCGGCGAATGGCCGCGCGATGCTGGTTGATCCCGGCACGTACACTTACACGGGTTCGAAGGAGCTCAGAGATTGGTTTCGTAGTTCGCAGGCGCACAATACCGTAGTTCTGGATGGTGAATCGTCTTCTCTTCCCAACGGAGCATTCTCGTGGAAAACAAGAGCTGAGTGTTACCTCCAGGATTGGATTACTGAGGACCGTTTTGACTACGTCTGCGGCGCACACTTCGGCTTCACACGGCTGTTGCCACCCGCAGTTGTAAGACGCCAGATCCTTTTCTTAAAAGGCGATTACTGGATCGTTCGCGACACAATGACGGCCTCGGGTGAGCACGAAGCAGAAGTTCATTTCCACTTCGAGTCCTCTGCCCGTCCTGTTCTCCTCTCTGGCCCGTTTGACGGGTCAGTTCGCGACGCCGCTTCGGGTTTCAAAATACAGTGTTTCAGTGACGGTCGCTGGGTCCAGGAAGATGCCTGGGTTTCGCACTCTTATGGTCACAAGGAGCCGGCAAAGGCGTTTAAGTTTGCGCGCGCTTTTCCGAAGGGGGAGAGTATCTATAGCTTCCTGTTGCCCCCGAAAGCGGGGGTCGAATGGAATGTGACGCGACTTCCTGCTGAAGACGGTGACGTGTTTGAAGTCTCTGGGGGAAACACTCGTGATCTTGTTATGATTCGCTTAGCCGGTGAATGGGTCTGGAAACGGTTCGTAGACGGGGAACTACAGGAGATCGTTTCCCCGAGATTAAAAACAGATGTGCGGCATTAACGGAATAGCATTTTCGAGCCGATCAGGACGCATGGTCTCGCGCGAGGTCCTCGAAACGATGCGCGACGTCATCAGGCATCGCGGTCCGGATGATGAGGGAATCTTCATTTCGCGAAACGTCGGTTTGGGCCACCGGCGTTTGAGCATTGTTGACGTTGCAGCCGGTCATCAACCGATGACCAATGAAGACGGCTCTCTACGCATTACCTACAACGGCGAGATCTACAACCACGCCGACTACCGCGAGTCTCTCGAAGCACGCGGCCACGTTTACCAGACACGTTGCGATACTGAAACCATCCTTCATCTCTACGAAGAATACGGCTCAGCTTGCGTTGATTATCTGCGCGGCATGTTTGCTTTCGCGATTTGGGACGAACGTAAACAGGAACTATTCATCGCGCGCGATCGTCTGGGAGTGAAACCGCTGTACTACGTTCACACCGAGGACGGTTCACTCTACTTTGCTTCCGAGATAAAAAGCCTTCTTGCGGCGCGAGCTGTTAGTCCGGAGATCAACTATTCAGTCCTGCCTGATTACCTGGCAAACCACTCACCTTCCGGCGAAGAAACACTTTTCCGCGGCGTCAAACGACTGTTGCCGGGACACGTGTTGACGTGGCGCGACGGCGAAGTGTCCATACGCCGTTACTGGGACGTCGAATTCGCGAAGGATGTAGAGACAAAAGACGACCAGACCTACATTCGGCAGTGGTCCGATCTTTTTCACGAGTCAGTACGCTTGCGATTGATGGCCGACGTTCCACTGGGAATGTTTTTGTCGGGAGGCATTGATTCCTCGGCTATCGCCGCCGCGATGAGCGGCATGGTCAACGAGCCGATAAAGACGTTCTCGGTTGCTTTTGCGGAACGCGAAGCGAACGAGCTGGAATACGCGAGGCTCATCGCGGAAGCATACAAGACTGATCATCACGAGATTCTGGTCAGCCCCGAACAGTTTTTTGATGCGTTACCGCGTTTGGTGTGGCATGAAGACGAGCCGTTGGCGCATCCGTCGAGCGTCGCCTTGTATTTCGTTTCGCAGTTGGCCTCGCAACACGTAAAAGTTGTGCTCACGGGCGAGGGAAGCGACGAGTTACTCGCGGGGTATGGACGCTATCGTCGCACGATGTTGAATCTGTCGCTTGGCCGCAAGTACAACAAACTCACGCCTTCGCTTGCACGAGACACGATTCGCAAGCAGATCGAACAAATGGAACCGAGCGGTCGCGTGCGGCAAAAGCTGATGCGAACGTTCCTCGTCCTCCCGACCAGTCTCGAGAGTATCTACTTCGACAACTTTGCTGTGTTTTCTGCACCGATGCAGCAGCACATGTTCACGCGCGAGACGAATGAGCGAATTCGGAGCATCGATCCGTACGCGGAACTTCGCAGGCTTGTGGCGAAGACCAGCGACCTGTCGTTGCTTGATGGCTTGCTGTACGCCGATATGAAGACCTACCTGCACGAGCTTCTGATGAAACAGGATCAGATGAGCATGGCTACTTCAGTGGAAAGCCGCGTGCCGTTTCTCGATCACAAGCTTGTAGAATTTACTGCAAAGATGCCTGACAGGATGAAGTTGCGCGGTGGAACAACGAAATACGTTTTGCGCGCAAGCATGAAAGGCGTTTTGCCGGAGAAAATTCTTTCACGCAGCAAGATGGGATTTCCGGTTCCGATTGGCAGTTGGTTCCGTGGACCATTCAAGCGAGTAATAGACGAGTACGTTGTGAGCGACCGTGCGTTATCGCGTGGCATATTTGCTCCCGACTTCATACGCGAGCTGGTGTCACGTCATCAGACCGGAGAGGACCATTCGGAGCGACTGTGGGCCTTACTTAACTTTGAGATCTGGCTCAGACGGTTCTTCGATTTGCAGGAACCATCTGCTTCGGAGCCGGCGCTGGAGCAGAGTTTGGCCGGGGCATTGTTCTGATCGCTCGGGAGCGCTCTTCTTAGTTGATGAAAATCTTATGGTTAAAAACGGAACTTCTCCATCCTGTTGATAAAGGCGGGAAGATTCGTACTTATCACCTTCTCAAGCAACTCAAAACAGATCATCACATAACGTATCTCACGCTCGACGACGGTACCGCCTCGCCCGATGCCGCTGATTGCGCCATCGAGTATTGCCACGAGCTCATCCGCATTCCACATGCAAACCGCGAGAAGTTTTCAGCCGGTTTTTATGCTGAGCTGGCGTTGAATATGGCTTCATCGTTGCCATATGCAATCTCGAAATACAAGTCGGATGAAATGAGCAGGTCGATAAACGAGCTCACATCGCGTAATGATTTCGATGTAGTCATTTGTGATTTTTTAGCGCCCGCTGTGAACCTTCCGGCGGACCTAAAAACGCCGGTCGTATTGTTCCAGCACAATGTTGAGGCGGCGATTTGGAAACGACATTATGAAGTGCAGAAAAGCGCGGCAAAGAAGTTCTATCTGTACCGGCAGTGGCGAAAGATGCGCGCCTTTGAGCGCGAAGTTTGTAGACGAGTTGACCGCGTCGTCTCCGTTTCGCAAGCCGACTCGGAGAGCATGGAGAAAGACTACGGCCTTGCGAAGGTTTATGACATACCGACCGGCGTAGACGTCGATTTCTTTAGACCATCGAACGATGACGCGAAGCCGAATAGTCTCGTCTTCACGGGCTCAATGGACTGGTTACCGAATGAAGACGCCATCAATTATTTCACGCAACAGATACTGCCGCTGATTCGAAACACGATTCCCGACGTCAGCATCACGGTTGTGGGACGCAATCCGTCGCCAAAGTTGCAAGAGCTTGGGCGTCGCGATTCGTCGTTCACAGTAACCGGAAGAGTCGACGACGTGCGGCCTTACATTGAACGCGCCGCCGCGTACATCGTACCGTTGCGAATTGGCGGAGGTACGCGATTGAAAATCTATGAGGCGATGGCGATGGAACGTGCCGTAGTTTCGACGTCCGTCGGAGCCGAGGGATTGCCGTTGACTTCCGGAAAAGAAATTTTGATCGCAGACACGCCGGCAGCTTTTGCTGAGTCAGTAATAAAGTTACTGGGCAATCCTCAGCTTGCACGAGAATTCGGCACGCGAGCGGCGACCACGGTGAGAGAACGGTTCGGCTGGGCCCAGGCCGCGCAACGCTTCGCTGCTGCTTGTGAAATGAATGACTACTCATAGTCTTATGACGCCTACAGTTGAGGACCATCTTCCTACCGCCAACACAACGGCGGGTCCGGTCTTCGTCTCTATCGTCATGCCCTGTTACAACGAGGAAAAGTTCATTGAAAAGGCACTGGCGAACCTTTGCGATCAATACGACAAGGAACACTACGAGATAATCATCGTTGATGGCCGCTCCACGGATCGAACGCGCGAGGTCATTAGAGAATTTGGCGAGAAGCGAAAGGATGTCTCACTGAAGTTGATCGATAACCCCGATCGACACATCCCGAAAGCGTTGAATCTCGGCATCGCAGCAGCGCGTGGTGAGATCATTCTCAGGATGGACTCTCATGCCGCGCCCTCGCCGGGTTACGTGCGGCGTTGTGTCGAGTTGCTCTCGAATGATACGGCAGCGGTGGTGGGCATGTATTGCCAGGTGAGACCTTCGAATGACACAGTCACTGCGCGCGCGATCGCGGCAGTAGTTTCTCATCCCTTTGGAATTGGCGACGCCAGCTACAGGCTCAACCAGAAGACGGGTCAACAGGCAGTCGACACAGTCGCGTTTGGTTCTTTTCGCAAACCGCTGTGGCAAAAACTCGGTGGATTCAACGAATCGCTTCTCACAAATGAAGACTACGATTTTAATTACCGCGTGCGAGCTGACGGCGGCGTCGTTTTGTTGGACCGCACGGAATATTCAACATACTTTGCGCGCGGCACTTTGTCGGACCTCGTCAAGCAGTATTGGCGGTATGGCAAGTGGAAGGCGCGGATGATTCATTCGCAACCTCGCTCGATCAAGTGGCGGCATCTGGTTGCACCGCTATTTGTTCTGTCACTGATTTTTCTACCGCTGTTAGGTTTATGGTGGTGGCCGGCGTGGATTGTTCTCGGAATTGAAGCGATCGCCTATCTCGGCCTGGCGCTCTATTTCGCGTCAAAGATTTCGCGAAACAATGATGCGGGATTGAGGTTGACGCTTTTGCTCCCGGTTGTGTTCTTTACTGTTCACATCACGTGGGGAAGTAGTTTCTTATTAAGTTTTATTCAGCCCAGCTCGACAAAAGGGAAACCCTTGCCGATATGAGAGTGAGTGTCTTTGGTCTCGGGTACGTCGGTTGTGTATCGGCCGCGTGCTTTGCCAATTCGGGAAATAACGTCGTCGGAGTTGATGTGAATCCGTTGAAGGTGGAGATCATCAACTCGGGTAAGTCTCCCATTGTCGAGGAGGGCATCGGCGATCTCCTTCAACAGGTGGTTGAAGCGGGCGCTTTGAGAGCTACGACCGATACGTCCGAGGCGATTAACTCAACCGATATCTCGCTCGTTTGTGTGGGTACGCCGAGCCGCGCGAACGGTGCGTTGGATCTCACGTACGTGGAAAAAGTTTGCGATGACATCGGTCGTTCGCTGCGCGAGAAGAATGGAACTCACACCGTTGTGATTCGCAGCACGATGTTGCCGGGAACGATTGAGCAGGTGGTGATTCCGACGCTCGAAAAGAGTTCCGGCAAGAAAGTTGGGACAGATTTGCACGTCTGCATCAACCCGGAGTTTTTGAGAGAAGGTTCGTCGCTCAAGGATTTCTATGCACCACCGTTTACGTTGATTGGAGCCGATGACGAAGGAGCGGCGAACATGGTTGGCAGTTTGTACAGGGAAGTTAAGAGTCCGCTCTTGATCACTTCAGTCAAGACAGCCGAGATGGTGAAGTATGCGTGCAACTGTTTTCATGCCTTGAAAGTCAGCTTCGCAAACGAGATCGGCAACATCTGCAAAGCGGCCGGCATAGACAGTCATCAAGTGATGGACATCTTTTGCCAGGATGAAAAACTAAATCTCTCGTCGTACTACTTGAAGCCGGGTTTCGCCTTCGGAGGCTCGTGCCTGCCGAAGGATTTGCGAGCCATCAATCATCGCGCGAAGCAGCTTGACGTTGAGACGCCGTTGCTTTCGGCGATCCTGCCGAGCAATCGTCTTCAGATTGAGCGAGCGCTGGCAATGATTACGCAAACAGGGAAAAAGAAGATTGGCGTGCTCGGGTTTAGTTTCAAGGCCGGTACGGACGATTTGAGAGAGTCGCCAATGGTGACGCTGGTTGAGTCTTTGATTGGCAAAGGCTTCGACCTGCAAATTTACGATCGCGACGTTTCACTGGCACGGCTTTTTGGCGCAAACAAGGAATACATCGAACATGAGATTCCTCACATCGCCCAACTGATTCGGCCAACTTTGAGCGATGTAGTTGCTCAAAGCGAGGTAATTGTTATCGGAAACAAATCACCCGAGTTTGCAGATATCCGAGAGCAGCTCAGGCCGGACCACATCGTTATCGACTTGGTGAGACTATTCAACGACGGTTTACCCGGTGCTACCTATGACGGAATCTGTTGGTAGGTTGGACGAGCACAAACCGCCACTTCGCGTCGGCCTGCTTATAGACTCCTTCACCCAACCCAAGTGGATCGAAAAAGTAATTCGCGACATTCAGTCGTCGAACTTTGCTGAAATCTGCCTGCTGATAAAAAACGAGTACCGCGATCAACCTCCGTCGCGGTTTCAAACATACTGGAACAACCGCCGCTATCTTCTCTACGCGCTCTACAACAGGGTAGACAACCGTCTCGTTAAAACCAACCCGGACGCCTTTGAACCGGTAGACATTCAGGCACTAGCCGCCGATTGCCCGGTCCTGAAAGTCTCGCCCGTAAGGAAAAAGTATTCTGACTGGTTCGAGGATGAAGATATTCGGAAGATCAAGGAATACAACCTCGACGTTGCCATTTCCTTCGGTTTCCGAATTTTGAAAGGGCAGAGCCTGCACATTGCGAAACACGGCGTCTGGTCCTATCACCACGCCGACAACCTGATTAATCGTGGTGGTCCAGCCGGTTTTTGGGAAGTGATGGAAGGTTCGCCTGTAACCGGTTCGGTGTTGCAAGTGCTGAATGAAGATCTTGATAACGGAATAGTGATCCATCGCTCGTGGTCTTCGACAAGTGATCGGTTCTCCGTGAGGGCAAACAGGAACCATCTTTTTTGGCGATCGAGCGCATTTGTACTCAAGGCATTGAAAGAGTTGTACGAGAAGGGCGCAATTGTTCGCGACGAGGCCCGGTTGTACCGGCCGTATCATAAGCAGCTCTACAAGACGCCGACCAACTCGGAGTTGCTGCCGAAGTTAACCAGGCTGTCGCTCAACTACGTCCGCAGCAAGCTACTCGATACGTTTTGGCTGGACCAGTGGACGCTCGCCTACCGTTTTCGGACCAGTGTCGACGACCCGAACAATACCTTTTATCGCTTTCATCACGTGAAGCCGCCGAAGGATCGATATTGGGCGGATCCGTTTCCCATAATTGTGGACGGGAAGTACTACCTGTTTTTTGAAGAGGTGCTTTATGAAACGAACCACGGCTACATCGTCGTCGCTGAAATCGATCGAACAGCTAAACCTGAGACGCTTGATTGCAAAGTGGCGCTGAAGCGCGACTATCACCTGTCATATCCATTCGTTTTTTCCTGGCAGGATCGTCTGTTCATGATTCCTGAGTCGTCTTCTAACTCGACGGTCGAGCTGTACTCGTGCGAGTCGTTCCCTGACAGTTGGAAGCTCGAAAAAGTATTGATGGATAACATCAACGCGAAGGACGCGACTCTGATCGAGGTCGATGGACTATGGTGGCTGTTTGTTTCAATTATAGAAGGTCCGTTCGCCGACGAGTTGCGCATCTTTTACGCTGAAAGTCCTTTCGGACTATGGGCTCCGCATCCGCAAAACCCGGTAAGTTCCGACGTTCGAAATCTGCGGCCTGCCGGGCGCCCATTCATGTGGAAAAACCAGCTATACCGGCCCGCTCAGGACTGCTCCCGTTATTATGGTTACGCCGTGACGATTAATCGCATCCTGAAACTGTCGCCGACAGAATTTCTGGAAGAGGAAGTTTCCAAGGTTCTGCCGCTTTGGCGAAAAGACGTTTTGGCCACTCACACACTGAACGTCTGCGAGGATCTCACCGTGATCGATTGCCTCTTAAGAAGACGCAAATGAGCGTGTTCGCCCGTCCCTTCACATTCCTTCGACAGCGATTGTGGACAGCCAAAGGTCTGGGAATTGTCTTGCTGGTTGTGATCGTCTGGATCTTTGTCGCGTGGTTTGCTGCGAAGAGCTTGATCGTTAACGAACCACTCGATCGTTCAGATGTCATCGTCGTCTTGAGCGGGTCCGCGACGTATTCAGAACGCGCGAATAAAGCAACCGAGCTCTATCGCGCCGGAGTTTCGCGGAAGATCATACTCACGAACGATAACCGTCAGGGCGGGTGGTCGCAGGCTGAGGAACGAAATCCCTATTTCTATGAAAGAGCGCGAGCGCAGTTGTTCCGCGGTGGAGTTGCTGCCGATGATGTCATCGTGTTGCCCGAACCTGTTTACAGTACGCACGATGAAGCTGTGCTATTGCGGAAACAGATGGACGCGCTTGGCTTCAGGTCGATGAATGCGGTCACTTCTGCTTATCATTCGCGGCGCGCTCGCTGGATTCTGCAAAAGACGTTTGCCGGCACCGAAGTGAAAATCGGTATCGACGCCGTGCCTCCGGGTAAACAGACGCCACCGCCCGCTACGTGGTGGCTGCATTTACAGGGATGGGAAGATGTGCCTCTGGAGTACGTAAAGATCGTCTACTACCGGTTCCGTTATTGAAGCCAGCGTGCGGCAACTGGACGACAGTTCACGGGTATGGTTCCATCGTCGCTGGTAGCGTTTACGCCGGAGAGATTTGTTATGTCGCAAGTTGGTGGCAACCGTTTGAAGCTAGTCTTCCTGATCGTACTGGTTTTC
>Ga0207675_100006762_pt1 | contig 10846 bp, 13 predicted proteins | sample KBSSwiS42_FD_184305 | JGI IMG/M metagenome (GOLD analysis project Ga0207675, IMG submission 184305) | Switchgrass rhizosphere microbial communities from Kellogg Biological Station, Michigan, USA - KBS Switchgrass S4-2 (SPAdes) (version 2) | ecosystem: Host-associated > Plants > Roots >...
CTGTATCCGCACATGACCGTGCGCGAGAACATGGGCTTCGCGCTCAAGCTCGCCAAGGCGGACCCGGGCGAGATCGACAAGAAGGTCAGCGAGGCCGCGAAGATCCTCGACCTCGAGCAGCACCTCGAGCGCAAGCCGGCGAACCTCTCCGGCGGTCAGCGCCAGCGCGTCGCCATGGGCCGCGCGATCGTGCGCGACCCGAAGTGCTTCCTGATGGACGAGCCGCTCTCGAACCTCGACGCGAAGCTGCGCGTGCAGATGCGCACCGAGGTCGCGCGCATCCAGCGCCGGCTCGGGACCACGATGGTCTACGTCACCCACGACCAGACCGAGGCCATGACGCTCGGCGACCGCGTCGCCGTCATGCGCGCCGGCATCATCCAGCAGGTCGACTCGCCGGCGACGCTCTACGACGACCCGGTCAACCTCTTCGTGGCCGGCTTCATCGGCTCGCCGTCGATGAACTTCCTGCCGGGACGGCTCGAGGGCGACAAGCTCGAGCTCCCGTTCGGGACCGCCGAGGTCCCGGAGCGCCTGCGGGCCGCGCTGAAGGCCGGCGGCGGTGGCGGCGGCGCGCGCGACGTGATCGTCGGCGCCCGTCCCGAGCACTTCGAGGACGCCACGATCGAGCCCGACCGCCCCGGTCTCATGAAGTTCAAGGCGAAGATTGACGTCGTCGAGTCGATGGGCTCCGAGCTCTACGTCTACTTCGACGTGGACACCAAGCAGGAGCTGCAGTCCGACGATCTCACGGACCTCGCCAAGGACTCCGGCATGGAGGACCTACCGAGCGGCGGCGTCGGCCAGCACGTGGTCGCGCGCCTGGACTCCGACTCCAAGGCGACCGCCGGCGGCGACGTCGAGCTCGTGCTCGACGCGACGGAGATCAAGCTGTTCGACCCCGACGGCGGCAAGAGCCTCACCTACACCGGCACGTCCAACGGCGCGGGCTCCAAGGCCGCCAGCGCCGCCTCGGCCTAGCCGCTCACGAGTCCACGGGAAACGCCTTCCAGGCCTCATAGGCCGGGCGTTTCACCGTGCTCGGGAACGGGTCGAGCAGGCCGGAATCGAAGTTGGGGTCGGCGTAGAGCAGGTACTGGGCGAACATCGCCACGCCGGCCCCCGCGCCGTCCGGGCGCGCGTGGAGCGCCCAGGCGTCGCGCAGGCAGCGCGCCTGCGCCTCGCGCGGCTCCTCGCCGGGGTAGAGGTCGGGCATGCGCGACAGGCGCGCGCCGCCCTCGGTGACGAACACGGTCGGCGCCTCGCCCTCGACGTAGCCGCCCCAGCGGCCCTTCAGCAGCGCCCGGATCGCCTGGCTGCGGGTCCGGGTCTGCCGCCGCTCGACGTCCGTGTAGTTGTGGTGCGACCACGCCTGGCCGGAGTGCGGCAGGTAGCCGATCGCCTCCAGCTCGTCCAGCAGGGCGGGCACGAACTCGCTCCAGCGCGTGTAGCGCTCGCTGCTCGGCGCGTCGTCGTCGGAGATCGAGGGCGCGAAGAGCATCGTCGAGTGCGCGTTGCGGGCGGAGATGCCCTGCGCGGTCTTCAGCAGCTGCGCGACCTCGCGCGCCACCCCCGCCTGCGGCCACAGCTGCAGGTTGGGCTCGTTGACGAGCTCGAAGCCGTCCACGCGCGGGCCGCCCTCGCGGCCGGCGTGGTAGCGGTCGTGCAGGAAGGCGAAGTACGCCGCCCAGGCGCTGCCGGGCCCGTAGGCGTCGCCGGGCAGCCGGTACTCGGGCGCCTTGCCCCCCGGCGCCTCGCCCGCGAGGTCCTCCGTGCCGTTGGCCCAGCGCGGGAAGCGGTAGGGCATCAGCAGCACGCGGATCCCGAGCCGGTTGGCCAGGGCGATCTGCTCGTCGAGCGCGCGCAGGTTGGGGCCGCCAGGGCTCAGCGGGTCGTCGGGCGCGCGCTCGCCGTCGGGCTGCAGGCTCGGCCAGTCGGCCCACAGGCGCATCCAGCGCGTGCCGGTGTCGGCGTAGTAGCCCGCATTGCCGGCCACGCGCAGGTCCTGTGCGGAGCCGGGCGCGATCACGCCGCCGGGGCCGATGTCGAGCAGCTTGCGCAGCGTCTTCGGCCGCGGCGCGTCGGCCGCGTGCGAGAGCGCCGGCGCGCCCACCGCGGCGCCGGCCAGCAGCGCGCCGCGCGCGATGAACTGTCTTCGGCTGGTGCCTTCCACGGCTATATCTTGCGCCGCCGCGAGCGGTCCGGCGGCGGGCGGCGGCGGCGCTTGCGGCGCTGCTCTCCGCGGCGCAGCTCCTCGAGCACCTCGTCGCTCCACTCGTGCGTGCGCAGGGCGCGGTAGCGCATCGCGGAGATCCGCAGGTAGGCGTCGGTCTCGGTCTCCTCGGCCTCGATCAGCTCGCCCGCGCCGAGCATCTCCACGACCGGCACGTACTCGGACTCGAACCACACGTGCGCGACCTCGCGCCGGTCCATGTAGGAGCCGCGGTCCTGCATCGCGCGGAACCCCCACGCCTCGACGGCCTCGGCCAGGCGGCCGAAGTCCCACGGGTCGGTGACGGAGATCCGCGCCCGCTCCGCGCGCCCGAGCGGCACCCGCTCGCGGAACAGGCGCTCGTGGTCCTTGAGCGGCAGGTCGCCGACGCGCAGGTCGCGGCCGAGCCGCACGCGCGTGGTGATCTCGACGACGTAGGCGTCGATGTCCTGACGGCCGAGGGACTTGGCCACCGACACGCGGTGGTGGCCGTCGCGGACGAAGAACAGGTCGCCCACCTGGTACAGCGAGATCGGCGGCAGCGACTCCCCGCGCCGCTGGGCGGCGGCGATCCGCTCCCAGCGCGAGCGCAGCCGCGGCGAGGTCGGCCGGAAGCCGCGGTCGAAGTCGGCGGCGCGGTCGACGGTGCCGACGATCGCGTCCAGCGGCACGACCTGGAGCCCGCGGTCCTCGCGCCCGACCACGCCGAGGGCGTCGATGACCTCCTCGAACGGGAGGATGAGCCCGACGTCGTCGGGTTCGCGTCGCAGCCGCCGGCCGATGTCGGCGAGCAGGCGTGCGCGGCGGGCGCGCGAGAAGTCGCCCTGAGCATCGGCTGCGGAGAACCCGGAGGCCACGCGCCCATTATGCGCAGCGGGTCAGTCGACCTGTGAACGGGCGTTCACGCGGCGGTCGGGTCGTCCGCGAGCGCCGCGTCGACCGAGTCCGCGAGCGTGAAGACGCCATCGAGGCCGGTGATCTTGAACGTCTTGGCGATCGCCTCGCTGTCGCAGACCACGAGCAGCGTGCCGCCGCGCAGCTTCAGGCGCCGGTGCGCGCCGATCAGCACGCCGAGGCTGGAGGAGTCGATGAACGTCGTCCCCGAGAGGTCGACGACCAGCCGCGAGCGGCCCGCGTCGATCAGCTCGGACATCCGCTGCTTGAACTCGGGCGCCGTGAACAGGTCGATCTCGCCGACGACCGCGACCACGTGCGTGTCGTCGTCGACCTTCCGGTCGCTGATCTCGAACTCGACCGCCATCTGCGCGCGGAGGTCTACCCGGCCACGCGCCGGTTCTATGCGGTCGTGGCCGCGTAGGCCAGCCGCACGAGCAGGTACTCCCCGCCGTCCTCGGGCGAGACGGTCAGCTCGTCGGCCAGCTGCTGGATCACGTTGCCGACGCCGGGCACGGCCGCGTCGACGATCAGCGCCTGGCCGCCGCCGTCGCGCAGCGGGCCGACGCGCAGCGAGAGCGAGCGCGGGCCGGGCTCCAGCGCCACGTCCACGCGGTCGCCCGAGACGTGGGCGGGAGCGCGCGCGGCGATCAGGTCGGCGACGAGCACGGCGTCGTCGAGGCGGTCCAGCGGCAGGTCGGCGCGGGCGGCGAGCATGCCGACCACGCGACGCAGGACCGGGCCGACGAGCGGCCCCGCCACGATGGAGACGGTGGTTGCCTCGGCGGGCGTCTCGGCGCCCGAGGTCACGCGGGCTCCAACTCGGCCCCGCGGAGGAAGGCCATCCGCAGGCGCGAGCCGTTGTCGGGCACCTGCTCGATCTCGAAGGAATGCGAGAGCGCGGAGATCAGCGGCAGGCCGAGGCCGGGACCGCTGCTGTCCGGACTCGGACCGAGCCCGCGACCCCGATCGGAGACCATCACCATCAACGTGTCCCCCTCGGGTCGGATCAGGATCTCGACGGGGCCGGGCTCCCCATCCGCGTACGCGTGGCGCACGACGTTCGTACAGGCCTCCGTCACGGCGAGGCGCATGTCCTCGATCACACCGTCGGGCAGCTGCAGCGCCTCCGCGAAGGCGCCCAGCACGTGCCGTACGACGGCCACGTTCTCGGGGCGGGCGGGAAGCGTCAGGCGGACGTCGGAGCCGCCGTGGCCCTGTCCACCCTCGCCGAGCCCGGGCGAGGATCGAAATTCACTCATCAACAAGGTGGCAGTACCCAGGCCCGTACCGCCGCTAACCGGGCGACGGGGACCCCTTGAGCCCGGTCGGATGTTCGGCCATCGTGGTTCGAAGCATGACATGATCCGCTGTGTCGGTGATGATCGCCGTGCAACGGTTCGCGACGTCCGACGAGGAGCGATCTCCGCTGGGATGAGCAGCGAGGGGCACCAACTGCATCAGGTTCAATTCGAGGGCGCGGTCGAGCCCGCAGGGGCATTCGCGATGGAGTCGCGCCCGGCGCCGGACGGCGTGACGCTGATGGCGCTCTCGGGCGAGCTCGACATCGCCGCGACGTCGGAGCTCCGCGCCTGCGTCGACCGCGCGGCCGGCAGCCGCGGGCTCGTGCTCGACCTCTCCGGCGCGACGTTCGTGGACTCCTCGATGCTCAAGGAGCTCCTGCGCGCGAGCGTGGAGCTCGACCGCTACGAGACGCGGCTCGTGCTGGTCGGCATCCCGGCCGCCGTCCGGCGGGTGTTCGACCTCACGCGCACGGCCGAGCTGTTCACGATCGCCGACGACCGTGCGTCGGCGCTGGCGATCGTCGGCGCGTCGGCGGCCTAGGCCGCGCGCGGGCCGGCCGTGGCGGCCGGCGGGCGCTCCGCCTCGCGCTCCTGCGTGCTCGCGCGGGCGCAGATCAAGCTGAAGCCGGCGTGCAGGAAGTCGTTGCCGGCCGACCCGGCGAGGACGGTCGTGACCGTGCGGGCCGTCCGGGGCGCGTGCAGCCGCAGGCCGACGAGCGCGAGCGCCGACCAGGCGCCGGTGCAGCGCGTGCAGGTCAGCAGCTCGCCGACCGCGTAGCGCAGCCGCCGCCCGCGGGGGCGCTTCTTCCCGCCCGGGCGCTCCTCCACGAACGGCTCGCGGAGCCACGTCTCGACCTTCTCGTGGACGATCAGCTTCGAGAGCGTGAACGTCGCGGCCGCGAGCGCGGGGATCTCGGCGCTCGGGATCGGCTCGCGACGGCGGGCCGACAGCGCGGTGCCGGCGAGCAGCGCCGCATAGGCGGTGCTCAGCACCGCGTAGTCCGACGCCTCCGTCGGCGTCTGCGACATGGGCCGCATGTCAGATCGGCCGCGGGTTCGGGTTCGGCAGCGGCGGTCCCGGCTCGGGGCCGGGCGTCGGCGGGCGCGGGTCGGGATCGGGGCCCGGTGGGGCGGGCGCGGGCGGTTCTGGGGTCGGTCCGGGCGGGCCGGGCGCTGGGATGCCGGGTGCGGTCACGACGACCGCACTACCCGCAAGGCCGCTTAACCCAACCGGGGCGCCATTGGCGCCCCGGCTGATGAGGAGGAGGGTTCGTCTTGCCCTGAAGCGGAAGAGTGGAGGGCATCCGCTGAAGCTCGACGCAGGGGATATCCCCCCTGTCTTCCGATCGCAAACGCCCTAGGAGGATCGCGCCTCGGGGCCCGGATCGCCGACGCGCGGACGGTCCGCGCCCGGGCCGTGGTCGGCGTCCCGGCCGGTCTCGCGGCCCTCGGCCTCGCCGGCCTCGGAGACCTGCGTGGTGTCGCCCGCCGGGGACTCGTCGGGCGCCGCGATGCCCGCGGGCTGCCCCTCGGTCTCCGGGTCGCCCGGCCCCGCTCCGCCCGGTCGGCGGGCGGCGTTGAGCGCGAAGAACGTCACGGCTCCGGCCACAATCAGCAGGACGAGGATGGCGGCGATGGCATATCCCATGGAGTTGGCGCTACCCCGCGCGCTCCGGCCGGTAAACGAGCCTGCCCGCCGGGTAGCCCCGAAGCTCCGCCAACGAACGAGAGGAGCGAATCCGATGGCATCGCAGACGCTCGACGGGAAGCGCGTCGCCTTCCTCGTCGCCCCCGAGGGCATCGAGCAGGTCGAGCTGACCGAGCCGTGGAAGGCGGTCGAGGCGGCGGGCGGCTCGCCCGAGCTGCTCTCCACCGACTCCGGCGAGGTGCAGGCGTTCAACCACCTCGACAAGGGCGACACGTTCCCCGTCGATCGCACGGTCGGCGAGGCCGACGCGTCCGACTACGACGGCCTGGTGCTGCCGGGCGGCGTCGCCAACCCCGACTTCCTGCGCACCGACGAGGACGCCGTCGCCTTCGTGCGCGCGTTCTTCGAGCAGGCCAAGCCCGTCGCGGCGATCTGCCATGCGCCGTGGACGCTGATCGAGGCCGACGTCGTCAAGGGCCGCAGGCTCACGTCCTGGCCGTCGCTGCAGACCGACCTCCGCAACGCGGGCGCGGAGTGGGTCGACGAGGAGGTCGTGGTCGACCAGGGCCTCGTCACCTCGCGCAATCCCGGCGACCTCGAGGCGTTCTGCGCCAAGGCGGTCGAGGAGATCTGCGAGGGGGAGCACGCAGCCCAGGCACGCAGCGTCTGACTGGACTCCCGGGGTGGCGACCCGCCGCCCCGGGACCGGTAGGGTGGACGCCGAGGAAGCCCACCCGCATGAGTTCCCAACCCCTAGGACGGCAACCCGGAGCCGTCAACGACGCGGAGGGGGCGGGCGCGAGCCGGTCCGCGCAGGACCGGCGGCTGCTCATCCGCTACCACCGCCACGGAGACCAGTCCGCCCGCGAGGAGCTGGTCCAACGCCTGCTCCCGCTGGCCAGGCGCATGGCGCGGCGCTACCGGCGCTCCGACGAGCCGCTCGACGACCTCGTCCAGGTCGCCACGCTCGGGCTGATCAAGGCGATCGACCGCTTCGACCCCGCGCGCGAGACCGCGTTCTCGTCCTACGCCGTGCCGACGATGCTCGGCGAGCTCAAGCGCTACTTCCGCGACAACGGCTGGGCCGTGCACGTCCCGCGCGGGATGCAGGAGCGCGTGATGCAGGTCGACAACTGCGTCAAGGACCTCTCGCGCAAGATCGGGCGCTCGCCATCGGTGCACGAGATCGGCACGGCGCTGAACCTCACCACGGAGCAGGTGCTCGAGGCGATGGAGGCCGCGTCGGCCTACGACGCCGTCTCGCTCGAGTCCTACCGCTTCGGCGACGAGGGCGACGGCGAGACCTACGCGGAGTCGATCGGGTTCGAGGACGACCGCTTCGAGCTCGTCGAGTACGGCGCCACGATCGCCCCGACGCTGCAGGCGCTGCCCGCGCGCGACCGGATCGTGCTGCACCTGCGCTTCGTCGAGGACCTCACCCAGGCCGAGATCGCCGAGCGCGTCGGCGTCTCCCAGATGCACGTCTCGCGCCTGATCCGGCGCGCGCTCGAGCGGCTGCGCACGGTCGCCGAGCACTCCGGCTGACCGTTTCCCCGGGCGATGCGGCGGGGTAGGCCCGTGGGAACCTCGACGAACGGAGGCACCACATGGGCATCACCGACAAGATCTCTGGCCGCGTCAAGAAGGCCGCGGGCGATCTCGCCGACGACCCGTCGCTGCGTCGCGAGGGCCGCCAGGAGGAGCGCAAGGGCGAGGCCAAGGAAGAGCTGGCCCGCGACCAGGAGCGCGCCGACCGCAAGGCCGAGGAAGTCGCGAACCTCGAGCGCAAGACGGCCTGACGTGGAGGGCCGCCCCAAGGAGTCCGAGCAGGGCTACCCCGAGGAGCAGCCCGACGAGGTCGCCGGCGACGAGGGCGCCGACTCGGGCCGCGACGACCAGAAGGACACCGCTGACGAGGCCGGCCGCGGCGACGACGGCACGGCCACGGGCAACCCCCGCTCCGCCGGCTGATCAGCCGCGCTGCGCGCGCAGCGCGACGACCGCGATGTCGTCGCGCGGCGCGGGCTGGACCCCGAGCGCCTCGCGCACCGCATGGTCGACGACCTGCTGCGGCGAGCCGCCGGCGGCGCCGTGCAGCACGCGCGCCAGGTCCTCGTCGTCCCAGATCCGCTCCGGCGCCCCCGCTTCGGTGAGGCCGTCGGTGTAGAGCACGACCGTGTCTCCGGCGTGCAGCTCGGTGGTGCGGTCGTGCAGCTCCGGGCGCTCGACGAGGCCGATCAGGGTGCCCGGCGTCCCGAGCTCCTCGACCGTGCCGTCGGCGCGCAGGATCGCGGGCAGCGGATGGCCCCCGCAGGCGACGGTCGCGCGAGCGGGCGTGCGCGAGAGGTCCAGGTGCAGGCAGGCGATCGTGCAGAAGCGCCCGACGAGGTCGGGCGAGTCCTCGCGCAGCATGGCCTCGCTCAGCAGGCGCAGGATCCCCGCGGGCGAGCGCCGCCGCACCGCCGCCGCGCGGATCGTGTAGCGCGCCATCGCCGTGACGGCCGCGGCCTCCGCCCCCTTGCCGCAGACGTCGCCCACGACCGCGTACCACTGGTCCTCCGCGGTGCTGAAGACGTCGTAGAAGTCGCCGCCGACCTCCGTGCCCTCGCTCGCCGAGTGGTAGTGGGCGGCCAGCTCGAAGCCCGGCACCTCCGGCAGCGCCGGGGGCAGCAGCGAGGCCTGCAGCGTGCGCGCGATCGCGGAGCGCGCGGCGTACAGGCGCGAGTTCTCGATCGCGGTCGCGGCCCGCGACGCGAGGCTCTCGGCGAGCGTGAGGTCGGCGCCCTCGAACGCGTGCCCGGTCTCGGCGCTCACGAACGTGATCACGCCGACCACGGTGCCGTGCGTGAGCATCGGCACGATCATCGCCGAGGTCATCCCGATCGAGCGCAGCAGCGTGAGGTGACCCTCGTCGCGCGCCGCGCCCTGCAGCATCTCGTCGCTGATCTCGGCCCACACCTCCGAGCGCCCGCTGCGCAGCACGCCGTAGAGCCCGGTCTCCGCGGTGGGGTCGGGCGGGTAGCGCTCGGCGACCTGGAGCACCTCCTCGACCTTGTGCGGGTCGGCGTGGGCGGTCGCGACGCGCTTGAGCTCGCCGTCGACGATCGCGTCGACCGCGCACCAGTCCGCGATGTCGGGCACCGCGAGCCGGGCGACCGCCGCCAGCGTCTCCTGGTAGTCCAGCGAGCCGGCGAGCACGCGGCCGGCCTCGGCGAGGAAGCGCTGGCCCTGCTCGGAGCGCTTGAGCTCCGTGATGTCCTCGACCACGTTGATCGCGAGGCGGACGCTGCCGTCGGGCTCCAGCACCGGCGTCGCCTTCACGCGCGTCCAGAGCCACTCGCGGGTCCCGGCCATGCGGCTGCGGACGACCAGCGGCTCGGGGTGCTCGCCGCGCAGGGCGCGGCGGCCGGGGAGGCGCTCGATGTCGATCGCGCCGCCGTCCTCGCCGGTCATCTCGAAGCGCATGGCGACCTCGCCGGGCGGGGCGGCCAGCAGCTCTTGGACGCTGTCCATGCCGACCATCCGCACCGTCGCCTCGTTGGCGTAGACGAGCGTGCCGTCGGGCGCCTGCGCGGTGACGGCGTCGGCGACGCCGCCGAGGATCGTGTTGACCTCCTCGCCGGACTGGCGCGCGGCCGCGACCGCCCCGCTGAGCTCGGTGTAGAGCCGCGCGTTGTCGAGCGCGAGCGCGCAGCGGTCCGCGAGCTGCCGGGCGACGACCAGGTCCTGCTCGTCGTAGCGCCGGTTCGACCCGGCCATCGCGAGCGCGAGGTCGCCGATCACCCGCCCGCGGGCGCGCAGCGGCACGATCATCATCGAGGTGAAGCCGACCCCCTCCAGCACCGCGCGCTGACGCGGGTCGGGAGCGGCGAGGTCGAGGAAGTCCGGCGGCAGCTCGGCGATCAGCTGCGGCTCGCCGCTGCGGATGACCTGCGGCGAGCCGACCGGGGAGTCCATGTCGAGCGGATAGAGCTCCATGTACTCCGCGGCCATCGCATGGTCGGCCGGGTCGGCCGTGGCGAACGCGTCGCGGGCCAGCGTCCCGTCCGGCCGCAGCAGCTCGACGAAGCCCCAGTCGGCGAACGCCGGGACGGTGAGGTCCGCCACCGACTGGGCGACCTCGTCCGGGTCCAGCGAGCTGCCGAGGTGCGCGGACGCGTCGGCCAGCAGCGCCGCGCGGCGCCGGGAGGCCTCGAGCTCGGTGACGTCCTCGAACGTGACGAGCGCCACGTCGCCCGCCTCGCCGAGCGTGACGGACTGGGCCGAGACGACGATCGAGCGGCGGCCCGCGGGGGTGACCCAGTCGACCGGCACGTTCTGGAAGCGCTCGCCGCGCGCGGCGCGCACCCCCGGGTGCTCGTCGCTGGCCAGGCGCCGGCCCGACGGGTCGAAGACCCCGTACACCGAGGCGTAGTCCGCGTCCTCGGCCTGCTCCATCCGGCCGCCGGCGAGGCGGTGGGCGGCGGCGTTGACGTAGAGGACCCGCGCTGTGCCCGGCTCGATCAGCAGCAGGGGCGTGGGGACGGCGTCGAGGACCGGCTCGAGCTGCGTCAGCGAGCCGACCCCGACGTCCATGTCCCGCAGTCTATGGCTAGGCGAGGCCCTCCGTCTCGTACTCGCGCAGGAAGCCCTCGAACAGCCGCCGGTGGCCCTCCTCGTCGCGCAGGATGGCGATCACCATGTCGTTGGTCACCGGGTCGATGTCCTCGGTGAACTCGATGATGCGGTTGTAGTGCTCGATCGCGCCCGTCTCGGCCTCGATCACGCCTTTGATGACGTGCACGATGT
>Ga0207675_100006763_pt1 | contig 10845 bp, 9 predicted proteins | sample KBSSwiS42_FD_184305 | JGI IMG/M metagenome (GOLD analysis project Ga0207675, IMG submission 184305) | Switchgrass rhizosphere microbial communities from Kellogg Biological Station, Michigan, USA - KBS Switchgrass S4-2 (SPAdes) (version 2) | ecosystem: Host-associated > Plants > Roots >...
AGCCGGGATTCTACAAGAAGATTTGAGTCTGCATTGAGATTTCGGGCCAACATCGCGCCAGCTTTTTCCAATAATGAACCGAGGCTCGCCGGGTTCACCGCAGAGATGAGCACCGCTTCGCCCGCGTTGAGTTGCGACGCGTAGCGAGCTATTCCTTCCAACTCATCACGCGGGACCAGATCGGTTTTGTTCAGTGCGAGCAGTGATGGAATATCGGCAAACTTAAGATCAGCAAGAATTCGCTTGACTGATTGAACCTGTTGCGGCCAACGTGGATTCGATACGTCAACGGCATGAATAAGCAAACTGCTTTCGCTAATCTCTTCAAGCGTCGCCCGAAAGGCTGACAGCAAATCAGGCGGTAACGCACGAATGAATCCCACCGTATCGTTAATGATTACCTCTTGTTCGCGTGGCAGGCGAAGTCGCCTGGAGGTCGGATCCAATGTTGCGAACATACGCTGCTCCGCATGAACCTCGCTCTTAGTGAGCGCGTTAAGCAGCGTCGACTTACCTGCGTTCGTGTAGCCAACGATTGAAATAACCGGTAACGACTGGCGCGTCCGACCTTTGCGACGTTCTTGCCGCCGCTGTCGTTGGGTTTCGATTTCCCGCTCGAGGCGATTTATTCGATCGCGAACGCGGCGACGATCGGTTTCCAGTTTTGTTTCACCAGGTCCGCGACCACCGATTCCGCCCGCCAGCCGGGAAAAGGCCGAGTCCTGTCCTGCAATCAAGCGTGGCAGTAGGTATTTCAACTGGGCCAATTCGACTTGAATCTTTCCTTCTTTCGACTGCGCGCGTTGCGCGAAGATGTCCAGAATCAATTGTGAACGGTCGATAACTTTCAAATCCGTCGCTTCTGAAAGTGATCGAACCTGGGCTGGGGAAAGTTCTCGATCGAAAACAAGCAAATCAGCTCCCAACTGAAGACTGCGAATCAACAGTTCGTCGAGCTTACCTTTGCCGAGGACAGTGCGCGGATCAATAGCCTGTCGGCGCTGGATGATCTTGTCCTGGACGACCACACCGGCGGATGCTGCCAGCTCTGCAAGCTCCGCCATTGACTCTTCAGCATCTGCAATTGCCCCAGTCGCAACGCCGACAAGTATGGTGCGCTCTCGCACTTCGGCGCGGCGCGCCGTGCGACGGTTGCGAGCCATTTCATCTTCAAGCGAATTAATGAGCGATAGAAAATCGAGCTCCAAATGCGCGGCGAGCTTTGGCTCTAAAAAACCGTAGACGTCAGGCGCGGTTGCATTATCGAGATCGCCAGCATGAAGTGGTAGCAAATGCGCTGCTCGAACCATGCCGGGCAAGCCGGTTTGTGCGTCGACATCAATCGCCGCCATTAGATCCAATCGCAACAGGGCGAGGTCCGTAAGGTCGTCTTGTGTTAGTTGCTCGCCGCGTAGATGCGTGTGAACGCAACGCAGCCCACGAAACCGACCGGTGGCAACGCGCACACGTTTGAAGTCTGGCAACTCAATCCTCCGATTGTCGCCAACCATGACGTATTGCACATGGCCTTTACGATCAACGAGCACGCCAATCTGCCGGCGAGTCTCGTGTGAGATTTCGCTGAGCTGGCGCGCAAGCTCTGGAGTAACGATCTGAGTTGGGGGTATACGCCGAGTGTAAAGCTTTTCGATGCGACGAAGTTGATTCGGTTTCAACCCCAAGGTGTTACCTAATGCTGTGGTGATGGCTATTTCCTCCCAGTGATCGATCCACATCTGGCGCGAGCGCAGAGAAACCCTCACGACACAGTGTTTGTCGCGAAGTTACAGATGCAGTGTTGCGAGCGGTGATTTCGGACGCTGGCGGGCTTCTAAGAATATCGCTCTGCGATCTTGTGTCGCTGAGTCGCTTGAGCATCAGTTGTCTTGGTTCCGTTGACTGAAAACGAATGGCGTGGTCAGTCAACCCTTAACCATCTGTTCGACAGGCACGGATTATAACACATGCGCAACACCGGAAATCCCGTAGAAAACGGTAATTAGACATCGATTCTAGGCCAGCGTATTATGAGCCGATTCATAAAAGGCATTGCCGATTGTCGATTGCCGATTGTTCGGCGATTTACCCATTGATCAATCGGTAATCAGCAATCGAAATCTGAAATCTAGATGCCGACAGGTAAAATCCTCTCAATCAATCCAGCGTTTGGGGTTCCCGGCGGCGAAGTCGTCATCAGCTGCGTCGCCTTCGACACGTCAGATCCTGCAATGTGCGCTGTTTGGTTCGGCGACACTGTTGCTCCGATCGTAGCTCTCAGTCCAAGGCGCATTTTAGCCATCGTTCCCGAAACACGATCTGGTGGACCAGTTGAGGTGCGATTGCAAAGTGGGCTTTACCGCAGTGACGCTGCGCAGTTCACAGTTGCTAAAAGGCTAGCCAACGATCTTCACCCGGTATCCAATCCAGCGTTTGATCCTGATGACGGTGCGCTGTTCGTAACACGCTCCGGATCGCGCGGTGAGCAACTCCCGATCACAATCTTTCGCATTGATGTGGGTGGCGAGGTTTCGGAGTTCAGCGGCGACATCACAAATCCAACCGGCATCGCGTTCTCGAGTGACGGTCAGATGTTTGTGACGAGCCGTCTCGACGGTGTTGTTTACAGAGTGACACCGTTCAAGGAAGCAGTTGAGTTTGCGCGTAATCTTGGTGTTGCTACTGGAATTGCTTTTGACTCAAACGGAGAGATGTACGTCGGTGATCGCAACGGCACGATTTATCGCGTCAACGAAATCGGTGAGGAGAAAACCTGGGCAGAGATGGAACCTTCTGTGTCGGCCTATCATCTGGCGTTCGGGCCCGATGAACATCTTTACGTAACAGGACCGACGGTGACAAGCTTCGATAGTATTTGGAGAATCGATCGCGACGGTGAGGCCCACGTTTTCTTTAAAGGGTTGGGCCGGCCGCAGGGCCTGGCATTTGATCGAGACGGCAATCTGTACGTGACAGCTTCGTTTCGTGGGCGGCGAGGTGTGGTTCGCATCACACCTGGCGGCGACGCAGAGATCGTCGCTGCAGCGGTGAACCTTGTGGGAATGGCGTTCAGTGGAACCGGCGACCTGGTGTTGGCGTCAATTGATTCTGTGTATAGTCTGCCGTTGGGAATTAAGGGAACGTTGGTTTCGTGATTCACGATTTACGATTCACGATTTACTATGCTAAGTTGACCATTCTAATTGGTCCGTCAACAATTTAATCGCGAGTATCTGTTTGGGCGCTGATCTAATTCCACAATTAGTTATTTACATGGTCGTACTGCTGCTGGCGATCTCAGCGCACGAAGCAGCGCACGCGTGGATGTCGTACAAGTTCGGCGACGATACCGCCCGTCTTCTTGGAAGAATCACTCTCAACCCAGTTGCTCATACGGATCCGATAGGCACACTGCTGATCCCTATCGTTGGTTTTATTCTCGGAAACATGGGAGGCGCGGCAGCCCGCATTCCTTTGATTGGCTGGGGCAAACCCACGCCTGTTAACCCGCTGCGTTGGCATAACAAGGATCTGGCTAATGTGATGGTTTCGCTGGCGGGCATTATGGCTAATCTGTTGATAGGTTTGATTGCCTTCACCATTATCAAGATACTGCTGATGACAGATGGGATGGCTTTGGTGCCGGCATCTTTACGGGAGCCGGTTAGTATCTTTCTTCAATACCTGCTGATGATGAACGTGTCGTTGGCAGTCTTTAACTTGCTTCCGTTTCCACCACTCGACGGCAGCAAAATTCTTTACTCCATCTTGCCGGCGAGTGCGCATTCGGCCTTGGCAGTCCTTGAGCAATATGGCTTCATCATTCTGATGGTATTGATGTACATGGGATTCTTTGGACTGATTATGGGACCGGTTTGGCGAGTCGTTGATTACTTGTTATGGCTCGGTGTTGGATAGAAAAGGGAAGCGATAAACTCGAAAGCCTCACAGGCACAAATGGCAAAACGTATCTTCAGCGGCGCGCAACCAACTGGAAACGTTCATCTCGGAAACTATCTCGGCGCTCTCCGAAATTGGGTTAAGCTGCAACACGAATACGAAAGCTTCTTTTGTATCGTGAATCTCCACGCCATAACCATCCCTCAAGATCCTAAGCTGCTTGAAGGAAAGACCAGGGAACTCGCTCGTATCTACGTGGCAGTCGGGATCGATCCAAATGTCTCCACCATCTTTGTTCAATCAGACGTACCAGAACACGCCGAGCTAACGTGGGTTTTGAATTGTGTTGCGCGTATGGGAGAACTCGAGCGCATGACACAGTTCAAAGACAAGGCGCGCAAGCAACAGGAGGAAAATGTCTCGGTTGGCCTGTTTGATTATCCAGTGTTGATGGCCTCTGATATCCTTCTGTATCAAACAGATCTTGTGCCGGTTGGTGATGACCAGAAGCAACATCTTGAGTTGACACGCGATATTGCGATTCGCTTTAACCGTGATTACGGTCAGACGTTCAAGGTCCCCGATCCTTATATTCCGAAAGTCGGCGCGCGAATCATGTCGCTATCGGATCCGACAAAGAAGATGTCGAAGTCTGATGACGATCCAAATGGTTGCGTGATGTTAATGGACGACGCCGAAACAATTCAGCGAAAGTTCAAAAGGGCTGTAACCGACTCAGGAACGGAAATCAGATTTGATCCTGAACGTCCAGCGATTACGAATTTGCTAGAGATTTTTCATCTAATTACCGGACATTCAACTCAGGAGGTTGAAGAACGCTTTGCCGGTAAAGGTTACGCTCAACTCAAAGGAGATTTAGCGGAGGTAACTGTCGAGTTCTTACGTCCGATCCAACAAAGTTTACGTGAGATCTCCAATGAGCGTCTGGATGAAATCCTTACTCTCGGTCGCGATAAAGCGCGAAACATTGCGAAAGCAACACTCAATGAAGTTTTTGCACGAACCGGACTGAGAGGAACGCGGCATTCAGCATGACCATGGACGAGACGCCCGAGACATCGAAGGAATCAGCGGAAGGACAAACAGCTCCTCTCAAAGTGGCAGGAGCGGTTCCTCAGATCGTTTCTGATGATTTGACCGATGATCTGAAGATCCTCCTCGGTGAATTTGAAGGCCCACTGGATTTGCTGCTCCATCTCATCCGCCAGGAGCAGGTGAGTATCTATGACATTCCCGTTGCTCGGATTACTGACGAATACTTGCGCTACCTGCGAGTGATGCAGGAGCTAGACATCGCGGTTGCCGGCGACTTTCTCGTAATGGCCGCAACCCTGATCGAACTAAAAACCAAGATGCTGCTGCCGCGAGACCCGCTCGCGCCGGCTGCTGAAGAAGAAGATCCGCGTACGGATCTCGTTAATCAGCTTCTCGAGTATCAAAAATACAAAGCGGCCGCGGAGATGCTTTGGTCACGCGCCACTCTGGAGCAAGCAGTCTTCAAACGCGCTGAAATTGAGACGGACAAAAACAATCCGGAAGTTTCGGTTGGCGTCTTTGATTTGTTGAAGGTATTTCAGGTTATCCTCGCGCGACACAAAGAAGAGGTACTGCTGGAGATTGAACGCGAAGAGATCTCGATGGCGGAGATGCTCGAACGTCTTAGAAACATGGTGATGTCTGCAACCGAACTGAATCTTCGCGTGTTCTTTGAACGGGCGAAGTCGCGGCGGGAGTTGGTGCTCGCCTTTCTTTCAGTTCTCGAACTGGTGCGCACCACAGAGATAAAACTATTTCAGCGCGAGACGTTTGGCGACATCATTGCGCGGGTTGCTGCTTAAAGAATATAGGTCAGATAAGTCCTATAGGTCCTATGAATTCACAAGACAACAATCAGACAAACGAACCCGTAGACGAAGCTGCCTTGAATGAGGAAGCCAGTCGTGAGTTAGCGGCGATGGTAGCTGAAGCTGAAGCTACAGATACCCAAGGCGCGCAGGAAACTGAGCCTGAAGTTGAGCTGGCGGCTCCCAAGAGTGACGCGGAGCGTGCTGCAATAATTGAATCTCTAATCTTCGTCTCGGATGAACCACTTACGACCAAAATAATCGGTGCCGTTCTAAAGGAACAAGACAAGGAGGCGATTGAGCGGACCGTTAAGGCGCTTGCCGAGGAGTTCAACAGGCGAAACGGCGGCCTGCAGTTGCGCGAAGTTGCCGGTGGCTGGCAGTTTGCGACACGAGCGGAGTTTCACGAACACGTGCGCGCGTTTTTGCGGACGCGACCGAGTGCAAAGCTAACGATCGCATCATTAGAAACTCTTGCGGTGATTGCATATCGCCAGCCGATCACTGTTCCGGAGATCCTGGAGATACGGGGAGTGCAATCGCCTTCCGCTATCAAGACACTGCTTGATAAGAAATTGATCGTTGCCAAGGGCAGGAAAGAAACTGTGGGGAGGCCGATGATGTATGGCACATCAAAAGACTTCCTGTTGCAGTTTGGGTTGAAAGATCTGTCAGAGTTGCCGAGTGTGGAAGACTTTCATGATTTGAGTGGTGGGGACTGATCGTCCGTCACGCACTTCTATGTCCGACACACTTCAGGAAGCTCTGATCAAGTGGCTAAGACACCACCCGCTTTAGCGGCGTGGAGCTTCAATTTCACCCTACGAGAACTAATCTGCCAAATTCGCAGTTTCGATTGCCAGCGCGTGAAACTTGATCTTGAGTAGTTTCATTCAAGTTAGGTTTTCACGCGCTGGCAATCGAAACTGCGTAAACTGAGCAGTAGTTGTGTCATAGGGTAAAATTGAAACTCCACGCCGCTAAAGCGGGTGGTGTCTTGGGCGATTAAAGTGTGTTGGACATGCCAGAACGTCTACAAAAGCTGATTGCCGCGGCCGGCATCGCCTCTCGCCGTCACGCCGAGGAGTTAATCACTTCCGGCAAAGTCACCATTAACGGCAAGGTTGCTACCGAACTCGGAACCAAAGCCGACCCGGCAAAAGATCACATCAAAGTAAACGGCAAACTTATTAATCCACTGCTGAGTGGCCAGCAGAAAGTCTACGTGTTGCTCAATAAGCCTCGTGGATATCTCTCGAGTGTTTCTGATCCAGAAGGCCGTCCGTTAGTAACAGAACTCCTACCGCCTTCACTCGGACGCATCTATCCAGTGGGCCGTCTGGACTTCAACACCGAAGGGCTATTGCTCCTAACCAATGACGGAGACTTCACCAACTTCGTCACCGCCGCACGTAATCGTGTGGAAAAGGTTTACGAAGCGAAAGTAAAAGGGGTGCCTCCGGAAGCAGCGATTGAGCGACTAAGGCGTGGCGTTGTGCTTGATGATGGCACACGCACGGCTCCAGCGAAGATTAAGCTACTCGACGAAACTTCGACTAACTCGTGGTTCGAAATCTCGCTGCATCAGGGTCGCAATCAACAAATCCGCCGAATGTTTGATTTGATTGGCTATTCAGTTATCAAGTTGCGACGAGTTCGAATCGGCTTTTTGGTTGATGAGAAACTGAAGAATGGATACTGGCGCCTCCTGTCAGAAACTGAAGTGAAACGGCTGATGAAAAAAAGAAACGACCGGCCTACAAGACCACGCCGGAAAGAGAACCCAGGCCGACGCTAACGCTAAGAACCTAAGCTCACTCTCCTGTCCTCAATTCTGTATTCCTATCCAATAAGGTTAGAATCCACTTATGGAGTTTGAATTAACCGAAGAACAACAACAGATAAAAATGAGCGTGCGCGAGTTTGCGGAATCTGAAATCGCGCCGCATGTCATGGAGTGGGACGAGTCGCAGCACTTTCCGGTCGAGCTTCAGCCCGGACTTGCAGAACTAGGTTTACTCGGCGTGCTTTTTCCGGAAGAGTATGGCGGCGCGGGAATGGGTTATGTCGAATACGCGACGATCATCGAAGAGTTGTCGCGGGTCGACGGATCAGTGGGGATCTCGGTGGCGGCTCACAATTCGCTGTGCTCCAATCACATCTATCAATTCGGCACGGAAGAACAGAAGCAGAAGTTTCTTGCGCCGTTAGCGAGCGGGAAACACTTGGGTGCCTGGGGCCTAACTGAACCGAGTGCGGGTTCGGATGCGTCCGGCACTAAGACCACAGCGGTTCGCAGTGATGGCGGTTGGATCGTCAACGGCTCCAAAAACTTCATAACACATGCAATCCATGCGGACACGTGCGTCGCCATGGCAGTAACTGACCGCTCCAAGAGCAGCAAAGGGATCTCTGCGTTTGTATTTGAGAAGGGAATGAAAGGCTTCTCACCGTCAAAGAAGGAAAACAAACTCGGCCTGCGTGCTTCGGAAACCGCGAGCGTTGTGTTTGAGGATTGCTTTGTGTCCGCCGATAACCTGCTTGGCGAGGAGGGGCAGGGGTTTGTGAATGCCATGGAAATCCTCGACGGAGGCCGTATCTCAATCGCTGCTCTGGCAGTCGGCATTGCTCAGGGCGCATTCGAGTCAGCGTTGCGTTACGCACAGGAACGACAACAGTTTGGTAAGCCGATCGCGGAGTTTCAAGGGATCCAATTCAAACTCGCCGATATGGCGACGCAAATCGATGCAGCGCGATTGTTGATGTATCGGGCAGCATGGATGAAAGACAACGGAAAGAAGACTACGAAACAGTCATCGATGGCCAAGCTCTACGCTTCAGAGATCAGTGTGAAGGTCTGTGAAGAAGCGATTCAGATCCACGGCGGCTATGGTTACACCAAAGACTATCCACCTGAAAAGTACTGGCGCGATTCGAAACTCTGTACTATCGGTGAAGGCACTTCTGAGATTCAAAGAATCATCATTGCTCGGGAGTTGCTCCGGCACACCTAGACTATGTCTCCTCAAAACTCGAGCTTGATTGATCGAATCAAGAGCGGAGATGCGGCCGCTGTCGCCCGAGTTATTTCAAAAGTCGAAGACGCCACACCCGATTCCGCCGACTTGATGAAGCAGGTCTACGGACTGTCGCGCGGCGGATTAGTGATTGGGATCACTGGAGCGCCCGGTGCCGGAAAGTCGTCGCTGGTAGATAAGCTTGCACTGTTGTATCGGCAAAAGGGCGAGCGTGTAGGAATCGTGGCGGTTGACCCCTCGAGTCCGTTTTCCGGTGGAGCAATTCTGGGCGATCGAATTCGCATGCAAACACTCGGACTCGACGAAGGAGTGTTTATTCGTTCAATGGCCACGAGGGGAAATCTGGGCGGCCTTGCTCGAGCAACAGTCGACGCCGTTGCCATTCTCGACGCAGCCGGGTATTCCAAGATTATTGTTGAGACAGTTGGCGTCGGACAGGACGAAGTCGAGATAGTGAAGGCTGCTGATGTGTCTGTGGTAGTCCTTGTCCCCGGAATGGGTGACGATATTCAGGCAATTAAAGCGGGCATCATGGAGATCGGCGACGTCTTTGTAATCAACAAAGCCGATCGTGATGGTGTTTATGCTACTGAGAAAGAGCTCGAGTCGTTGTTGTCGTTGGCCAGTCGTGATGATGGTTGGGATCCGCCGATTGTGAAGACGATCGCCACCGAAAACAGCGGTATTGCTGAACTTGCTGGCGCGATTACGCGGTTTACCGAAAGCCAGCGGGGCGGGGACATGAGCGGTACGCGTCGCCGGGCGATTGCGCGCTGGCGAATTGTGGAATTACTACGAGAGAGGCTGTTGGCGGACGCTATAGGTTCGCAGACCTCATCAGCCGCACTGGAACGACTGGCCGATGAAGTTGCAACGAGACGCCGAGATCCTTATTCTGCCGTTGACGAAATAATTCGGGGACTCGGGCAATAGGTCGATTCTCACCGAAAATCGTACTTATGAAGCTAGATCACATTGGCCTCGCAACACGCGAGCTTGAGGAAGGACTTGCGCTTTGGCGCGACATCCTGGGGCTGCAAGTCGATGCGACTGAAGAGATCCAGGAGCAGGGCGTGCGCGTCGCGATGCTGCCGATTGGCGATACTCATGTGGAATTATTAGAACCGTTGTCGCCCGAGTCGCCCGTGGGGAGATTCTTGTCGAAGCGGGGTCCCGGCATCCATCACCTTGCGGTAGAAGTAGAAGATATCAACGCGTCGCTCGCTGATCTGAAGAGGCGAGGTGCGCGCTTGATTGATGAAACCCCTCGCGTCGGAGCGCGCGGTTGTTTAGTGGCGTTTGTTCATCCGGCAACGACCAATGGCATCCTATTAGAATTAGTACAGCATCTCTGAGCGTCGATTTTAAAGTGTTTTTAGAAAGGAAATTATTTTGACCTCTACAAAAAAAGCAATGATCGCGGCCGCCATCGCGATCGTTTTTGCCGGCGGCTTGATCTACTGGCAATTCAAAGCTCGGAAAGCCGAGGCCGTTAACTTGTCGGCAGCAGACATGGCTCTTATCGCAGAAGACCAGGCGCCTCAGATGAGGGCGCGCCTGGCGGCCGACGAAAACGCGCGAAAGGAATTTGCCAAGAACGTGCGCCAGATCCTCGCGGTGGCTGAAGAAGCGCAGAATCACGGCATCGATAGCGCGCCCGACATGCGCCGCTCGCTGGAGTTTCAGCGCGCACGCGTTTTGGCTCAATTCTATTTTGACGAGAACGCCGACAAAACTCCGGATATCACCGATCAGGAAGTAACAGAATTCTTCAAACAACCAATCAATCAGCAGAGGTTTGATCTTCTAATTGACGATGCCCGCAAGCAGGATCCGCAATTTGCGTCGCAGCAGCTTCCGCAGGAACAGCTCGACATGCTCAAGCAGAATCTCGGCCGCATCTATATCGCGGAAGAAAGAGCGAAGCAAAAAGGACTGGATCAAAAACCGCAGGTCCGCCTGCAAGTGCTTTTGCAGCGAGCCCGCGTGCTGGCTCAGAAGTACGCCGCCGATAAGCTTCGCGACAAAATGAAGGCGACCGATCA
>Ga0207675_100006765_pt1 | contig 10844 bp, 6 predicted proteins | sample KBSSwiS42_FD_184305 | JGI IMG/M metagenome (GOLD analysis project Ga0207675, IMG submission 184305) | Switchgrass rhizosphere microbial communities from Kellogg Biological Station, Michigan, USA - KBS Switchgrass S4-2 (SPAdes) (version 2) | ecosystem: Host-associated > Plants > Roots >...
CTTGCTCAAGCGGGCCCAGATCCTGCTGGCGGCGGACGGTGGAGCCATTGACGAGGAGATTGCTCGCAGCGTCGGGGTGGGAATGTCGACGGTCTACCGGACCCGGCAGAGATTTGTGGAGGTGAATCTGGAGGGAGCATTGAGTGAGGAGCCTCGGATGGGAGCGGCACGCAAACTGTCGGGGAAAGAGGAGGCGCTGTTGGTGGCGACGGCCTGTTCCAAAGCGCCCGCGGGGTGTGCGCGCTGGACACTGAAGCTGCTGGCGGGACAGATGCTGGAGTTGACGGGGCTGCTCGTACACATGGCGTCGATGAAACATGCGGACGGTGGCAGTCCACTCTGCATCCTTGATGCCTCCGTCATGTCGATATCGAACCAGTCCCGCATCACCTTGCGCAGTTCATCGGCATTGTGGAACCGCTGACCTTCAAGCCGGTTCGCGCGACACTTGGTCATGGCGACAAAGCGCACGAGTTCTTTGGCGAGCTGGGCCACAACAGAATCGAATGCAGAGATGGCGTTGCGCAGACAATCCTCAGAAGCCGTTCCGTTGTTCAACTGGTCCCGGATCGACGGAACGGTCCCGCCCTCGAAGTCCGCAAGATCGTTCCGCGTGCCGCAGGACGCGCAGTATCCGAATCGTCCGAGAATGTCGTTGAACTCATCGCAGGCGATGCACTTGAACTTCCGCTGTTGCCAAGACCGGACGTCGTTGGATAGATAAATCTGTTTCCTCCAGCTTCGCTTCCAGCCGCGAGGGTGTCTTCCACGTTGAGCCTTGCACCTGTGCGCGGGCTTATACTTCGCGCAGGTCCTTAGCGTGTTGGCAACTTGCGTCGAGGGAGTGAGCATGAACCAGAAGAATCCATGCCCCGTGCCTGGCACGAGGCTTGTATTTTGCCTTTTGACCTGCCTTGTGGCACTCGCTGTGACGGGTTGCTCGAAGAACGAACCGCCGCTGCCGGTCTCCGAAGATGCAATTATCAATACGTCGGATCCGCGGTGGGTTAAGCAGCACTCGCCTCATGCGCAAGTGGCGGTGGTGTTTGTGCACGGGATATTCGGAGACACTTTGGGGACATGGAGCGGTCGCGGCACAAGCTTCTTCAAGCTGCTGGAGGAGGACCCAGAGATCGGGCCGAAGGTGGATCTTTTCGCGTTCGGCTTTACTTCCAACATGTTCCGGGGCGGCTCGCTCGCAATCGATGAGGCCGCAAATCTGCTCTACGCGCGGCTCGATAACGAGGGGGTTCTCAAGTATCCGGCGATCGTGTTCGTCGATCACAGCATGGGCGGGCTGGTAACGCTTCGGATGTTGAATCAGCGCGCGGATGTGCGGGCGTTGACGCCGGATCTCGTGCTCTTCGCGACGCCTCAGACGGGAGCGCAGATCACGCAGATCGCGCGCCACGTGGCGAATAACCCGGCGCTCGAGAACATGCTGCCGGCGGAGGGCAACATTTTCTTGCGGACGCTGAACGATGATTTCCGAAATCTCACCGCTGCGGAGCGGCCGCGGGTTACGTGTGCGTATGAGAAGCTGCCGGTCGCGGGCATCGTGATCGTGCCGTGGGAGACGGCGACTCGATTCTGCGACGGCAATGCACTCCCGATTGCAGAGAGTCACATCACGATAGTCAAGCCGGATCGCCCACAACACGATTCGTTCATGGTGGTGCAGCGAGTGCTGCGACCATTGGTCGCGGAAAATCTTGCCGCGCGCTTGGAGACACCCGATTTCATAGCCCAGGGCGATGTGTCGGTGGTAACGCTGACGAACTACACGGGTCAGCAGTCGGCGCGACTGGTGAACCCGGGGCGTCAGAAGCTCAACTTCACGTTTGCGGACATCTCGCCAGGTCTTTATTTGTGGCCAGGCGACACGCCGAAGGAGCTGAACCCCGGTCCGCCCCAATTCATGTTCATGGGACTTGCGTTGGGCGCCCGGGCCACCGAATACAGCTTCACGGTGCGAACGGATGTGCCGCCGGCGGAGCGGAAGGTCATCGTGAAGGCTCCGGACTTGGCGAGGATCGTTGCCGAGCAGGAGATGTTGCTGCAGCAGGCCACGCTACAGGCCCAGAATGCGTTGCGCGCCGCGGGGCCGAACCCGGCACAGCCTCAAGACGTCTTAGTGAAATCGGTGTACGACACCGTGACCGGTCGGTCGCCGGATGTTCCGGAGGCTGGCCGCTGGGTGTATGCCGCGGAAGTGTTGAATGCACTCAATTGGCCCGGGCTTGCGATTCGTGCCTTGCAGCAAGCTGAGCGTGTATCGCCGGTCGTGACACAGATGCCGAGCGTGCAGGAACTGGCCGGCACGGTCCAAAAAAATTCTGGGGAGCGCGCGTTCTTGAACGTGCCGGTGACGGCGGCGCCGTCCACACCACAGGCACGCGCCGTGCAGCCCGGTGACTGGCTACAGGATCAGAGAACACGCCGCGCGGCGAGTGAGCTTTCGCTGACCATGCAGGCATTTCCGGCGCTTAAGGCCCAGGGCTTCAGCCTTCAGGGCGATGTGCAGCGCGCCTCGGGGGAAACGGAGGCGGCGCGTGCGTCTTATCAGCGGGCAACGGAAATCCACGCGACGCCGTCGGTGCAGATGAAGTTGAAGATGAAGAGCATCGCGGTGGAACGTGTTAATCCGGCGGCAACAGCAATACAGCCGCGTCAGTAAGGTGAGAAACGCACCCCCGAAAACAGCGTCGTTGATGTCCGCTGTGGGTCGTCTCCCGAAGGTATACAGTGCGCGAATCGGCCAGGAGCGGACGGGGCGGTCGAGGGCATGTGAAAACTCGACACGGACATCGATAGACGCTAGGGACTGGCGCAGTCAGTTCCTTGGAGTTGGCGATATAGCGAGACGATGTCGTCCGGTATCAGGTCAATCTCGAGATAGTTCTTGATGAGATCTTCGAAATTAAACTGCATAAAAACGCGGTGAAATTGGTCTTTGATTTGTCGCCTGGACCAAGTGAACACCCATGACGGATAGCTCAACGTTACGCCCGCATACTTCACTGGAACACGCTGCGGCTGCTGGATGTTTGATGGCGGGTACTTGGCCTCCACGAGGCCCACAATGGTGTCAATGATCAACTGCAGCGCATCGGGCGATCGGAGCAGGTCTGTCCCCTCGTTCGAAGATTCGAGAGAAGCTGAGGCGACTACACAGCGAGGTCGCCTGCCTGCCATCAGTACGGTGCACGCGGTGCTCGATCGCAATGGATTGGTGTCCAAGGGTCGTCGTCGATCGTCGTATCAAGTTCAAGGCACGCATCTCACGACGCCGACGCAACCAAACGATTTGTGGTGCGTCGATTACAAGGGCGAGTTCATGCTGGCTGACCGGCGCTATTGTTATCCGCTGACGATCACGGACTTTGCCAGCCGCTACCTGATGTGCTGCGACGCCTTGGAGACGACCAGGGAAATGTACGCTTTTGGCGTGTTTGAAAGGGCATTCAAGGAGTTTGGCCTGCCCTTGTCGATACGCACCGATAACGGCGTTCCCTGCGCCAGCCACAGCTCGTTCTTCGGCTTGAGCAAGCTTTCCGTGTGGTGGCTGCGTCTGGGGATTGGCATCGAGCGCCTCCTCGAGGATGCGCTCCCGCCGCACCTCACGATTTTCGCGCCGACGTAATGCGAGCAGTGAGTGGGGGGGTGACTCCTCGTCGCACCAAATGCCATTGCCTTCACGCACATGCCGATCGAGCGTTCAGAGGGTTCCGGCAAGGTGATGCGCTTCAAGGACCGCGTGCGACATGCGGCGCGGCGTCACGCAGTCGCCAATCATGTGGAACTCCATGCTCGCGTCCTGAAATTTATCCGCGAGCGTCGTCACGGCACGGCGACCGGTCTGCACGACGACCAAGCCGCACTCCATGACTTCTTCTTCACCGTTGGTCACATTGACGAGATGTGCACCGTCACTCGCGACTTCGTACAGCGTCGTGAGGACGCGGTAGTTGGTGCCCGCGCGCCCCAGCCGGCTGAGCAAAGATCCTGCGCTCTCGTGAGGGATGCTCGCCGCGATCGCGGTGGAAGGCGTAACGATCGTGACTTGCCAACCTCCTTCGATCAGCGCTTCGACGACACCGTAGGTCCACCAGAAGGCACTGCCATCGTCGACCATGATGGCGTGTGAATTGGCGCCCGGAGCAGGCACGCCGTTGTCGAGAACATCGAACCAGCTCATGACGCCTTCGGCCGCATACTCCTGCGGCAGTGGCTTGGCTACCGCCCCAGTGGCGAGAACGGCCACATCGAACCGCCCTGCGAGTTCCGCCGGTTCGTCGATGCACACCCCCAGTTCGAGTTGCACGCAAAGATGCTGCAATTCGCCCTGTTGGTGATCGATGAAGTGTCGTAAGCCCTGGCGATGGGGCACTGAGCTTGCGTACAGGAACTGCCCGCCGATGCTGTGCGTCGCCTCGAACAGCGTCACTCGATGGCCGCGCAGCGCGGCGACACGCGCGACTTCCAAACCGCCGGGTCCGCCGCCGACCACGGCGATGCGTCGTGGCGCTGTAGTCGGTCTGCTCGCGCCGAACGCCGGTAAGCGTTCGCGGCCTGCCGTGGGGTTCACGGCGCAGTGCAGATGTGGCGAGAACGATCGGCAATCCTGATTCAGGCCGATGCACGGTCGAATGCGATCCGCTTCGCCTCGTGCGGCTTTCGCGGCCCAGTCGGCATCGGTGATGAACGCTCTGGCCATGCCGATGAGATCCGCGGCGCCCTCCGCAAGCAGACGCTCGCCCATCTCGGGTGTGTTGATGCGTTGTCCCACTATGATGGGTAAACCAGATGCTTCGCGGATGATCTGGGCGGCACGCGCGGCTGGTGCGTCCGGCGTCGTGACGTCTTTGACGTAGCTGCCACGTGTTCCGATCGTGATGCTGAGATAGTCGACAGCGCGGAGCGCAGCCAGGCTCTTGGCAATGCGCGCCGTATCCTGGATCCCGAGACCGTCGGCGATCTCCTCATCGCCGCTCAGGCGCAGGCCAAGAATGAACTCTGCACCGCAGCGAGTGCGAATGGCATCGATGACTTCCGTGAGAAAACGAAGCCGCTTCTCCGACGTGCCGCCATACGCGTCGGTGCGCTGGTTCGTGGCGGGCGACAGGAACTGAGCAACGAGATAACCGTGGGCGCCGTGGATCTCTACGCCATCGTGGCCGGATCGCTCCAGGTTCGCTGCCGTATCGCCGAAAGACTGCACCAACGTCGCGATTTCGCGCTGCGTCAGCTCGTGAGGCGGAAACGGATCGCGCGGCGAGCGGATAGGCGAGGGTGCGGCAGGCGGGAACTCAGTTTCGCCGCCAAGCATCTCTCGGCCGAGATGTACGATCTGTCCGAGCAGCTTCACGCCGTGGGCGTGAATCGCATCGGATCTCTTATGCAGCATATCGAGCACGCGTGGTTCGTACGCTTCGACCAGCGCGTGCGATTTCAACGACGAGGAACGATGCGTGATGATCGCGCCGGTAATGATCATCGCCGGCTTGGAGCGCGCACGGGCTTCGTAGTAAGCGATGTCGTCGTCCGTGATGTTGCCGTCGTGGACCATGCCCGTGCCGTGAGGCAGCACGACCAGGCGATTGGACAACTGTAGCCGTCCGGCCGAGAGCGGTTGGAACAAGCGGGGATAGGTATTGTCTGTCATGATCGCCGTGACGATTCTGAGCCGCCAACTTCTACTGGCGCGTCTGCTGCCAAGCGAGACGCGCGACCTCGGGCAGCGATGCCGCCATCTTTTGAGCATGCGCCGAAGCGGCCGTGCCGCGGATGAGTCGACCCTTAATGCCGTGAAAAATGGCCGCGAGGCGAAACATGTTGAATGCCATGTAGAAATCCAGGTGGTCGATCTCGGAACGACGGGTCCGGCGACAGTATGCAGCGACGTAGTCTGCCTCCTTCGGAATGCTGAGTGCGGCGAGATCCGAACCCGCAAGACCCGCGATGAGCATCGGCGGCATGCGATACATCATGAGGTGATAGCAGAAGTCGCCGAGCGGATGACCGAGCGTCGACAGTTCCCAGTCGAGGACCGCGAGGACGCGCGGTTGCGTCGGATGGAAGATCAGGTTGTCGACGCGAAAGTCGCCGTGCACGAGCGCGGTCTCGTCGCCGCTGGGTATGTGTGCGGGCAGCCATTCGAGCAAACGATCCATGTGCTCGTCGCGACCGGCTAGTTCGTCCTCGACGTATTGCCGTGACCATCGCGAGATCTGACGCTCGAAGTAGTTGCCGGACCGGCCGTACTCGCCGAGACCGACTGCTTTGAAATCGACGCTATGCAAGCGAGCGATGGTGTCGTTCATCGCGTCGAAGTAGGCAGGCCGCTCCGACGCGCTCATCTGCGGGAACGCGACGTCCCACAGAATCCGGCCCTCGACGCAGTCCATCACGTAGAACCAGCTGCCGATCACGGCATCGTCGGTGCAAAGTGCGTGCACGTGAGCGACCGGGAATTCGCAACGCTCCAGCGCCTGCAGCACCTGTGCTTCGCGCTCCACGGCGTGCGCTCCTTTGAGAAGCTGCCCTGGTGGCTTGCGCCGCAGCACATAAGTTTTTTCGGGCGTGAGCAACTTGTACGTGGGGTTGGATTGACCGCCCTTGAACTGCTCGACGCGCAGCGGCCCTCGATAACCAACAACGCTCTGCTCCAGCCACTGAGCGAGCCTGGCCTCATCGAAGCGGTGTCCTTCGCGGACAGCGGTCGTGCCGCTGAAGTCCTGCGCGGCGGTCATTTCCCCAGCCTATGCAGTGCGTCCTTGCGTACCTTGCGCGCCAGCGACCATTTGTGGACTTCGGTCGGACCGTCATAGATGCGGAACGCGCGGATCTCGCGGAACACTTGTTCCACGACCGTGTCGCCGCTCACGCCCGTGCCACCCATCACCTGCACGCATCGATCGGCTACCCGGAAGAGTGCTTCCGAGACCGCAGCCTTGGTCATGGACGATTCCGTGGTGCCGGCGCCCGGTTCGTTGCGATCCAACACGTCCGCGCACCAGTCGATCATGAGTTCAGCCTGCTTCAGATCGATGAGATTGTCGGCCAACATGAAGCCAACGCCTTCATGCTCGATGAGCGGCTTGCCGAACGCCTCGCGTTTCACTGCGTATTCACTCGCGATCTCCTGCGCGCGAGTACAGGCGCCCAGCCAGCGCATGCAGTGTGTCAGACGGGCAGGAGCGAGGCGCACCTGTGCATATTTGAAGCCTTCGCCGCTCGCACCGAGGATCTGGGTACGGTGCACACGGAGATTCTCGATCGAGATGATCGAGTGGCCGCCGGGCATGGAGCTGTCGATGGTATCGAGGACCCGCTCGATACGGATGGCAGGGTGCGGCAACTCGACGAGGAACATTGTCGCGCCTGCAGGCGATTTCGCCATTACGATGCCGACGCCTGCACCAACCGCGCCCGTGATGAAGGCCTTGCGGCCGTTCACGACCCAATAGTCGCCGTCGGCCTCTGCGGTGGTCTTCATCATGGAAGGATCCGAACCGGCGCCCTGATCTGCGGCGGGCTCGGTCATGAAGAACGCAGAACGCTTATGACCCGCAATAATAGGTTTTAGAAAGCGCGCCTGTTGCTCGTGCGTTGCCACCTTGCCGAGCAAGTACATGTTGCCTTCATCGGGCGCCGCGACATTCAGCGCGGGCGGTCCAAGGATCGAGAGACCCGCTGCGCGCAACACCAGCGCTGTTTCGCGATGCGTAAGGTGATGACCGTCTGCCTGGATGTGAGGTGTGATCAAGCCTGCCGTGCGGGCAAGATCACGTAGTTCCGCGACGAGTTCTTCACTCGGACCATGCGCACCGCGCCGCGGATCCTTTTCGTAAGGAATGATCTGCTCGCGCACGAAATGTTCGACGCGCGCAGCTAGCTCATGGCCCTTGGCCAAGGCAGGGTCGGAATGACCGATGGTTTTCATGCTGCCGACCGATGGCGCATCACGTTTCCGGGAGACATCGGTCGCGGGCGCATGGCCAACCTCTGACCTGACCTGTTGGTTGTCAGGATAATGCGCCGAGTCCGGTTCATTCGCGCTCTATATTTACAGCCGACCATACGGTCGATAGAATATATCGACCGCATGAACCAGTCAACGGACGGCCGCGAGTAGTGGACCTCCCGTGTTCCCATGGTCGACCCCGTCCGCTTGGGTTTCATCCGCAACTGCACTCGCATCGATGGAGGGTATCCCGCTTGAGCGATGTTTTCGTGTATGACCACTTGCGTACACCGCGTGGTCGGGGCCGCTCCGATGGAGCGTTGCATGCGGTAACGCCCATTCAACTAGCGACACAGACGCTGGTCGCGTTACGTGAGCGCAGTGAACTCGACACAAGTGAACTGGATGACGTGGTGTTGGGCTGTGTGACACCCATCGGCGAACAAGGCGCAAACATAGCGCGCACGGCGGTGCTCACAGCCGATTACGCACAATCGGTGCCTGGCCAGCAGCTCAACCGCTTTTGCGCATCCGGACTTGAAGCCTTGAACACTGCGGCTGCGTACATCATGTGCGGCCAGGCCGAGGCAATGGTTGCAGGCGGTGTTGAATCGATGTCGCGCGTGCAGATGGGGGCCGATGGCGGAGCGGTCTATGCCGATCCGCAGGTGACCTACAAAAACTATTACGTGCCACAAGGTATCAGCGCCGATCTTATCGCTACGTTGGATGGATACACGCGCGAGCAGCTCGATGGTTACGCGGTCGAGAGTCAGTCTCGTGCGGCGCTCGCCTCGGGAGGCGGCTACTTCGGCCGTTCCATTGTCGCGGTGCGTGATGGTCTAGGCAATGTCCTGCTGGATCGCGACGAACACGTCCGTCCAGGCACGACGCTCGAGGACCTGGCTAAGTTGAAGCCGGCGTTTGCAGCGCTTGGTGAACAGGCCGGCTTCGACGCGGTTGCATTGCAACGGTATCCCCAACTCGAATCGATCCGCCATTTGCACACCGGAGGCAATTCGAGCGGCATCGTCGATGGCGCTGCCATGGTTTTGCTAGGGTCCAAAGGCTTCGGCGCACGCGCCGGCTTACGGCCCCGTGCCCGCGTTCGCGCTTTCTGTTCCATCGGTAGTGAGCCCACCGTCATGCTCACGGCGCCATCGCTGGTGACCGAGAAGCTCTTGAAGCGTGCCGGCATGAGCATTGCCGACATCGATCTATTCGAGGTCAACGAGGCCTTCGCCGCAGTGGTGATGCGATTCATGAACGCACTCCACGTGCCACACGACAAGGTCAACGTCAACGGCGGTGCCATCGCGTTGGGTCATCCCCTCGGCGCGACCGGCGCGATGTTGGTTGGCACTGCCCTGGATGAACTAGAGCGCCGCAGCTTGGGCACGGCGATCGTCACGATGTGCATCGGTGCCGGCATGGGCACGGCGACGCTGATCGAAAGGATATGAACATGCCTACCAGTGTGGATGTCGATGTCGATTCGGAAGGTTTTGCGACGGCCACCGTGAGCATTCCCGGCCGCAGCATGAACGTGCTGACGCCCGAGTTCATCGCGGAGTTGTCGGCGCTGCTCGATCGGGTAGCGAACGATGCGTCCGTCCGTGGTGTGATCCTGACGGCCGAGGGCAAGACTTTCATTGCAGGCGCCGACCTCAAGGAACTCGTGGAGAAGTACGGCCAAGGCGTGACCCCGAACGCCGCGTTCGGGTTCAGCAATGCTGTAAGCCGCGTGTTCCGTCGCATGGAGACATGCGGCAAACCCTTCGTTGCAGCCATCAACGGCATTGCACTGGGTGGTGGCTTCGAATTGTGTTTGGCTTGTCACTACCGCGTGCTGGCCGACACCCCAGCAGCGGTCGTTGGTTTTCCGGAAGTAAAAGTCGGATTGCTGCCCGGTGCCGGTGGTACGCAGCGCATGACGCGGTTGCTCGGCGTTGAGATGGCGTTGCCCCTATTACTGGAGGGCACGCATGTGAAGCCTGCAGATGCCCTCAGATTGGGCTTGGTGCATGCGGTGTTGCCGGCTGCGGAGCTCATCGAAGCTGCCAAGCGTTGGCTTCGCACGGCGCCGGATGCAGTGCAACCCTGGGATAAGAAAGGCTATCGCGTGCCCGGCGGCGCGGGCATGAGTACGCCGAACGCTTTGAACAGCTTCATGATGGCGAGCGCCCAGGTCACCAGGAAGACATTTCACAACTATCCGGCGCCGATTGCCATCGTCTCCAGCGTATTCGAAGGCTCGCAGGTGCCGTTGGATGCGGCGTTGCGGATCGAGTCCAGCTATTTCGCCAAGTTGTTGCTCGACCCGGTGTCGCGCAATCTGATTCGTACGAGCTTCATCAACAAAGGCCTAGCGGACAAGCTGGCGCGGCGGCCGCCGTCGGTTCCCCAATGGCGCGTCGAGAAAATCGGTGTCCTTGGCGCCGGCATGATGGGCGCCGGGATCGCTCATGTCTCAGCGAGAGCTGGCATGCAGGTAGTGCTGCTGGACCGCACGCAAGAACAGGCCGATCACGGCAAGGCGTATTCCGGTAACGTGTTTGCGAACGAGATCGCCCGTGGACGTGCCACCGAGCAGTCGGCGGCCGCAGTGTTGGCGCGTATCGAATCGACAACCGATTACGCAAGGCTCAAAGACTGCGATTTAGTCATCGAAGCAGTCTTCGAATCGCGAGATATCAAAGCGGAGGTCTCCCGCCAGGCAGAGTCCGCAATTGGTAGCGAAGCGGTCCTGGCGAGCAACACCTCGACACTCCCGATCACTGGACTTGCGCAAGCACTCGCTCGCCCGGCGAGCTTCATCGGTATTCATTTCTTTTCGCCGGTCGAGAAGATGGCGCTGGTCGAGGTGATCGTGGGAGAG